>Ga0105160_1000675_pt1 | contig 15053 bp, 14 predicted proteins | sample GXS110809BmetaG_FD_89591 | JGI IMG/M metagenome (GOLD analysis project Ga0105160, IMG submission 89591) | Hot spring microbial communities from Gongxiaoshe hot spring, China to study Microbial Dark Matter (Phase II) - GXS 110809B | ecosystem: Environmental > Aquatic > Thermal springs > Hot... | reverse complement strand
TCCGAGTGTGAGTCGGTCAAGTGCTCCGGCGGCGTCGCCGCTCGGCGGCGCGGATCGCTCGTTCGCTGAGCCCGAAATAATGGCCGATCTCGTGCCACAAAGTTTCGTACACCAGCTCTTCTAAGTCACGGGGATTCCGCGCTAGCTGTTCGTGAGGGCGCTGGAAGATGACGATTCTATCGGGGAACCGGTAAGGATCGAAGACGCTCCGATGCACAAGGGGCTGTCCTTCGTATAAACCCAGCAGGCCCGGTGGCCCCTCCTCTTCCACGATGATGACCAGGTTTTGCATGCGACGGCGGAACGCCCGTGGAATCCGGCGCAGAGCGCGTTCCACGATCGCTTCGAACTCTGGGCGTTGCATCTGCCGCTATTCTAGAGGGTCGCTGGGGAGTGCAAGATGAAGAAAGGCTCGAGAAAGGTCGAGCGGCGGGTAACATCTTTGTGTTTGCCATGGGTGGGGATCGATCACCGGTGATCATTGCCATTGACGGGCCAGCAGGTGCGGGCAAGAGCACGATCGCCCGGCGCTTGGCAGAGCGGCTTGGTTACTTGTACATCGACACGGGTGCCATGTATCGCGCGGTAGCTTTGGCGGCACTGCGGCGAGGCTTATCGCTGGCCGACGAGGAGCAGCTCAGCCGACTGGCTCGCACTGTGCGGATTGAGCTCGACTACCCTCCCCCACGCGTGCTGCTGGATGGGGAAGATGTGACCCAAGCCATTCGAGCTCCCGAGGTGTCTGAGGCCGCGTCACAGATCTCCACGCTTCCCACAGTTCGGCGCGCACTGGTCGAGCAACAACGGGCCATTGCGCGGAAGCGCTCAGTAGTCATGGAAGGACGGGATATCGGTACCGTGGTGTTCCCCGAGGCGCAACTGAAAGTCTACTTGGATGCCCGCCCCGAAGTCCGAGCGCGACGGCGGTGGTTGGATTTAGTGGCACAAGGGCGCTCGCCAACAGAGGCGGAGTTGCTCCGCGAGATCACGTTGCGCGATCAGCGTGACATGACGCGCCATGATTCCCCCTTGCGCCGCGCGCCGGATGCGGTTTATCTTGATACTTCCTCGATGACGATCGACGAGGTTGAACGCGCCATCCTGGATTTGCTCCACCAACGCATCCACAACGAGAGGTGATCGGCCTTGAAAGACCTGCTGGTCATGAAATTTGGCGGCACGAGTATGGGCTCTGCAGAGCGTATTCGTCGTGCGGCAGAGCTCGCACTCAAGGAGAAAGCCCACCGACCGGTGCTGGTGGTGGTCTCTGCTATGGCGGGGATTACCGACTTGTTGATCGATACGCTCAAGCACGCCGAGGTTGGCGACCGGGAGGGAGTCGAGAAACGCCTGCGACAACTCGAGGAGCGCCACGTCACCACGTGCGAGGAATTGCTGCCGCGTGAACATCGTGCCGAAGCGCTGGAAGAGATCCGCGCAACCGTGACCGACGTGCGACGGATTGCCCACGGCATGTTGATGCTGGGCGAGCGGCCGCCTCGCTCGGTGGACGAAGCCATCGCCGTTGGCGAGCATTTGTCTTCCGTGCTGATGGCTGCCTATCTACGCTCTTTGGGCACGGAGGCGGTGGCGGTCAACTGCAAGGAGATCATCGTTACCGACGCGGCTTTCGGGCGTGCCTCGCCGTTGATGGGTCCTACGGAGCAACGTGCGCGCGCGAAGCTTCTACCCCTACTGGAACGAGGAGCACTGCCCATCGCTACCGGTTTCAACGGAGCCACCGTCGATGGTCAGCCCACCACGTTGGGGCGCGGAGGCTCCGACTACACCGCCTCGATCCTCGCTTATTGCTTGGACGCTGCGGAAGTATGGATCTGGACGGACGTCGACGGGATCATGACCGCCGACCCCCGCATCGTCCCCGATGCTGCAGTCCTGAAGGAGGTGACTTATCAAGAGGCGGCCGAGTTGGCTTACAACGGCGCCAAAGTGCTCCATCCTCGTACGCTCGCCCCGCTGATCGAGAAGCAGATTCCCGCCTGGAGCAAGAACAGCTTTGCCCCGGAGAAGCCCGGTACGCGGATCGCCGCCAGCATCCGTGCCCCGAAAGGTGCTCGAGCGGTGACTTCGATGACGAAAGTGGCCCTGGTCAGCATCGAGCCAGCCAGTGGCGCGGTGTCGGGCCCACGCCTGATGTCTCGTGCTATGGACCGGCTGGCGGATCTGAATATCGAGCTACTGGCCCTGTCCAGCTCCAGTTATCAGCAGAGCTTTTGCTTCCTGATCCGGAGGGAAGATCTGCCGGCCGCGTTCAAGGCGCTGGAGGAGGAGTTCGCATTAGAGCTGGCGCACGGCTACATCAAGCCCATTCAGATTGACGAGCAAGTGGGGTTGCTGGCGGTGGTCGGGGAAGGGATGCGTGGCACCCCGGGCATCGCCGGCAGTGTATTCACGGCCATTTCCCGTGAGGGGATCAATGTCATCGCCATTGCTCAAGGCTCGAGCGAGCTGACCATCGCGATCGTTGTCCACCAGGACGGCTTGGAGAAGGCGGTCCGAGCGGTGCACCGGGAGTGTCGCATGGCTGAACTCGCCAACCTGTCTTGACTGCCCTGGGAACCAGTTTCAAGAGAACCGGCCAGAGACTAATCGATGATTGCTGGCAGGCGCCGACAGTGCCCAGCTGTTTTGGAGGCTTCGCGTTGGCGCCAATTTCACGCACGGCGGTCTACGAGCAGAGTTCCGCTGCCCCGATAAGGCTAGGAGGGCGCGCAAGGGCCTGCGGAGCGAACGTGAGAAAATGGTGGCGGAGCCGCCCTGGTCATGGTCCTTACGGGGCTTTGGTATGCATCGGTTTGCGCAGTAGCTGCGTTACTGGTAGGGTGGTGGACTCGGCCCCTGTACGCTGGCCCCTTAGTGCTGGCCGGGTTGTTCTGCCTGTATTTTTTCCGCGATCCGGAACGGGAGATTCCCTCTGGACCAGTGGCAGTGGCCCCGGCTGATGGTCGCATCGTGGCGGTGGTCCGCCAAGCGGATGGTTCCACGCGTATCAGTACGTTTCTGAGTCTGTTCGACGTTCACGTCAACCGCTCGCCGATCGCTGGGACGATCCTGAAGCGGGAGTACCGCCCGGGCAAGTTTCACATCGCTAGCCGGGAAATCGCTTCGGCCCAAAACGAACAAAACGTCTTGGTGATCGAGGGAGAGGGTTCGCAGGTGGTGGTCAAGCAAATCGCTGGGATCCTGGCCCGGCGGATCGTATGCTACAAGCGTCCGGGTGAGCAAGTCGATCGCGGCGAGCGTATTGGGCTGATCCAGTTTGGGTCCCGTGTGGATTTGATTCTTGGCCCGGAGTGGGAGATCACCGTCGCAGCGGGCCAGCGTGTCCGGGCAGGGGCCGACATCGTCGCTCGTAAGCGGTCATCTTGAGGGAAACCATCATGAGCAAGCCACAGCCTCACGCTACTCCACTTCCTGCAGGGCCTCACGGCCATCTCAGGCGTCGACGGCGGGCGGCTTACTTATTGCCGGCATTGTTCACTGCCGGCAACATCTTTCTGGGTTACCTGGCAATCCTGAAGGCGATCGAAGGGGGATTCCTGGTCAAAGAAGGCCAGCTCGGTTACAACCCGGCGTTCGAGCTTGCCGCCATCGCCATTGGCCTCGCGGTATTTTTCGACGGTCTGGACGGACGCATAGCACGACTCACAGGAACGGTTAGCGAGTTTGGCCGCGAATTGGATTCGCTGGCCGACGTGATTACGTTTGGCATCGCTCCGGCGGTATTGGCGGTGATGTGGGGAGTGGCTTTTGTGGATGGTGGGCTGGCGCCGCAAACTCGAGAGCATCTGCATCGGCTCGGGTACTTTGTGGCCTTTGCCTTTTTGGTGTGTGGGGCAGCTCGCTTGGCCCGGTTCAATATCCAGACCGACGCTGTGCCTCGCAATCCAGGACGGCCGGATCGAAAGTATTTCGTCGGCTTGCCGATCCCGGCGGCCGCGGGCATGGTGGCGGCGGTGGTGTATGCCAGCGGACCTCAGCCGCTTGTCTGGTGGGGGCATTCGGTGGCCTGGATAGCCCTGTTGGGTTTGTTGTCGTTTTTGATGGTGAGCACGTGGCGTTACCGCAGCTTCAAGGAGCTCAGCCTGCTCCGGCCCCGTTCGCCACGCAGTGTCGTGTTAATCGGCATCTTGATTTACCTCATCTGGAACTACAGCCGCCCTGTGTTGCTCGCTATGGCGGTGACCTACGTCGGCAGTGGCATTATCGTCCGCATCGGAGGTTTGCTGAAGCGGCAGGCTGTGTCACTGGCGGCCCAGCCAGAGCACCCAGCAGATCCTGCCCACTGAACGAGCCATGGCATCTGGCCACATTGTCATCGTCGACGGCGAATCGTTTCTGGCCAAAGACATCCGGGAGCTGCTCCGCCAAGAGGCTCGCTATCTCCAGGTCAAGCTAGCTAGCGGCCAGAGCGGCGAGACCTTGTTGACGGAGCAAGATGGTGAACCCACGGTCCAGCGGCCGCTGGACGAAGACTTGATGCTCGACGCCGCGGCGGTGGTCTTTACGAGCGAGCGCGAGGCAGTCGCGCGGGCGCGCGAGCTGGCCAACCGATTACAGGTCAAGCCAGTCTTCATCGACCTGACTCATGCGGCTGAAGACGACCCACAAGCACGCCTGGTAGCGCCTAGGGCCTTGCCCGAGGAATTTCGGGAATTGCCTTCCGCGCCCGTTTATGTACTTCCGCACCCGGCGGCGATTGTGCTGGCTGTGTTCCTGCGACGTCTCCACCGGCGATTCCCGATTCGCAAAGCGGTGGTGCTGGTGTTCGAGCCGGCGAGCGAGCGCGGGAAGCGCGGCGTCGACGAGCTGCAACAGCAGACCATCAACTTGCTCTCCTTCAGGGCACTGCCGGAAAAAGTCTTCGACGCCCAACTCACGTTCAATTTGCTCGCCCGCTACGGGCGCTCTGCACCGGAAAAACTCGAAGACATCGAGTGTCGTTTGGAACGCCAACTGGCTACTTTACTGGCCTTTCCACCGGCCACCCCCATGCCTTCCCTGCGCCTGATCCAGGCTCCCGTCTTCCACGGGCACAGTATCTCGGCTTGGGTGGAGTTCGACGAATATCCAGGCGTTCACTGGCTAGAAAAGGCTCTCGAGGGTGACTATATCGAAGTCCGGACCGACAAGCATGAACCCCCCACTAACGTGGGAGTGGCTGGCCAGCCCGGATTGACGGTGGGCGTGATCGAGCGCGATCGCAACGATGCCCGAGCGGGCTGGTTTTGGATCGTTGCCGACAACCACCGGGTAGTTGCGGAGAACACTGTAGAGCTCTTACGGCGTCTATTGCCTGCCCCGGAGGCGAATGGATGAGGACGGCCCTGGGCTTGCTGGCTTGCCTGTGCGTGTCCTGCGGGTACCACATCGCCGGTCGTGCCGACCTGTTGCCCGGAAATTTGCGAACCATCGCTATCGCCCCGTTCCAGAACGCAACCACGCGTTACAAATTAGCTGAGGCACTTCCGGCGGCTATTAGCCGGGAACTCATCAGCCGCACCCGCTACCAGGTCACCACCGATCTCGATCAAGCCGATGCCATCCTTCACGGGGCAATCGTGAATTATTTCGCCTACCCGACCGTCTTTGATCCACGTTCAGGGCGTGCCGCAGCCGTCCAGGTGGTGGTCCTCTTAGATATCCGCTTGATCGAGCGGGCCACGGGTCGCCTCCTGTACCAACGCACTGGCTGGCAGGTACAGGAGCGATACGAGATCAGCGCCGACCAGGCTGCCTACATCGAAGAAAGCGACGCCGCATTGGATCGCCTCAGCCGCGAAGTGGCGCGTGCCGTGGTGAGTGGTTTGCTGGAGGGATTCTGAGTCGTGCGACCGGCAGAGCTGATCCAGCGCCTCAAGGAGCGAAAAATCGACGCGGCTTATCTGTTCATCGGTGCTGAACCTTTCCGCAAGCGGCAGTGTCGGGCGGCCTTATTACGCGCGCTAGCGGGCGGCGAGCAGGCGGAAGTGGAATTGGTGCGCAGGGATTTGCAGGAAGACTCGCTGGATGCCATTTTGGACGACGCACGGTCGCTGTCGTTGTTCACGCCGCGCCGACTCATCTGGGTCGAGTCAGCCGAGGCCCTGGCGGGTAAGCGCTCCGAAAGTACCGACTCTGCACGCCAACTGGCACAGTACCTGAGGGTGGCCAGCCCCAGCGTCGTGATCGTCTTTGACGCCGGCCGATACGAGCTGGATTACGAGGGGCGGAAGAGATACGAATCCATCTTGAAGTGCTACCAGCCGCTGGTCCCTTCAGCAGTTGTGGAATTTCCTGCGTTGACGGTCGAAGAAGCTACGAGCCTGGCGAATCAACTGGCGCAGCGCGCTGGCTTGAAGATAGGGCCGGAGGAGATTGCCTTACTGGTGGAGTCCGCCGGCACGGATGGATTGCGCATCGCTATGGAAATTGAGAAACTGCGGTTGCGCACCCGGTCCACTGAGCCGGTCACCCCTCGGCTGATTGCGGATCTCGTTCCAAGCGCTCCGGCTGCGACAATTTTCGAGCTGGTCCAGGCAGTGGGTTTACGGCAGCGGCAGCGCGCGCTGCAGTTGCTGCACACGCTGGCCGAGACCGGGGAATACTTGCCCCTGGCTCTGGGGTTTTTGGAGGCGCAGTTGCGGTACGCGCTGGTGGCGCGGGAGGCGGGGCTAGAATCTCCGCAGCGGATCCTCACGTACTTGCAGCAACTGGGTGTGCGTATCTGGCTCAAACGGGCTGAGGAGATTGCTGAGACAGCTCGTCTGTTCCAGAAAGAAGAGTTGCAGTGGGCTCTGGAGAGAATCTACGAAGCAGATAAAGCGCTCCGGGATGCGCGCCCCGATGACCGAGTGGTGTTGGAACGACTGGTGTTGGAGCTGACGGCTCCTCGAGCACCTCTTGCTTGAAGCCCTTGGTTTGCAGGGTAGAGCAAGGGCGGGTAGAATGTCCCCAGTCGGCCATGCATTGCTGAGGCGGGAGGTCTCGCCATGCGCTTTGGGCTGCCGGTTGTCTTCCGGGCAGGCAGTTTAATGATCCTCGCTCTCTTTCCATGGCAGGTCGGCGGAGCTGGAGCGCCACCACGCTATACGGGAGATCCCAATCGTGATCTGGCTCTCGTCGAGCAGGTGATCGCGGCGGGTCCGTTCCGGCCGGAGTGGGAATCCCTGCGAAAGGTGGGCATTCCCGAATGGTATCTGGACGCCAAGTTCGGGATCTTCATCCACTGGGGAGTTTACTCGGTGCCTGCTTATGGGAACGAGTGGTATCCGCGGCTGATGTATCAGAAAGACGCGCAGCGGCGTGGCCTGAATTACTACGACTACCACCGGCTGCACTGGGGCCCTCAAAACGTCTTCGGCTACAAGGATTTCATTCCATTGTTCACAGCCGAGCGTTTCGATCCAGAAGCTTGGGCGCAGTTATTCGTGGAAGCCGGTGCCCGGTATGTGGTGCCCGTAGCTGAGCACCACGATGGTTTCCCCATGTACCGCTGCAGTTACACCCGTTGGGACGCCAGTGAAATGGGGCCCAAACGGGATGTCGTAGCCGAGATTGCTGCCGCTGTACGCCGCCAGGGCTTGCATTTCGGGGTCTCCAGCCACCGCGCTTTCAACTGGGCCTACTATCCCCGCAGCCCGGAGTTCGACACGGTCGACCCCCGATACTTTGGCCTCTACGGAAAACCGCACGAGTATCTCTACGGGGAGTTAAAGAGCCCGTGGCCACCTCAGAGCAAGGAGTTCATGGACGATTGGCTGTGTCGGACCGCCGAGCTAGTAGACCATTGCCAGCCAGACTTGGTGTGGTTTGATTTTTGCATCGCGCCTAACTGGTTCAAAACTCCAGACGAGAATCCTAACGTAGAGTACCTGAAGAAATTCGCCGCCTTCTATTACAACCGTGCAGCCTCTTGGGGCAAGACCGGTGTGATCAATTACAAACACAACGCATTCCCTGAGGACGTTGCGGTCCTGGACATTGAGCGAGGCAAACTCACTGACATCCGGCCTCGCTTTTGGCAAACCGACACATCGGTGAGCTATAGTTCCTGGGGCTATGTGCGCAACCACCGGTACAAGACTGCGGATACGATCGTCGACGATCTCGTCGACATCGTGTCCAAAAACGGCTGCTTGTTGTTGAACATCGGGCCGAAAGCCGACGGGACGATTCCCGAGCCGGAAATCCGCATCCTCCGCGAAATTGGGGCGTGGCTACGCATCAACGGCGAGGCGATTTATCAGACGCGACCATGGAAGATTTATGGGGAAGGGCCGACCAAGGTGGAGAGCGGCCCCTTCTCCGAAGCCAAGGCCCAGCCGTTCACCTCGGCCGATGTTCGGTTCACGACGAGAGGCTCTGTCTTGTACGCCATTGTGCTGGATTGGCCCGAGTCAGGGAAAGTGACGATCCAGTCTTTGGGGAGTGGGAATCCGGATGTGGGCAAGATCCGCCGAGTGCGCCTGCTAGGGTATGAGGGCGAGGTGCGCTGGGCTCAAAACGCTTCTGGGTTGACTGTTGAGTTCCCGCCCGAACGCCCCTGCGATTTTGCCTACACCTTGCGAATCGAGCGGTGATCGAAAGCGCGACCGGGCACGCTTTCTAGCGCTCCTGACCACGTCACAACCGCGCTGGCTTCACCCTGTGATTTGGCCTTTTTCCAGCCGCTCGGCAGCGTAGCAGGCTGGGCCTTGCGGCCGCGGCCGCGGTCGCACTATGCTGGCAGGCAACCATGCGCTCCATCGGCTGGCAGGAACTGCTTGTCATCCTGGGCCTGCTGGTGGTGTTCCTGCTAGCGCGGCGAACACCCGAGTTGTTCCGATGGCTGGGGGTTCAGATTCGATCGCTTCTGGGGCAGCTACGGTGGATTTATCATTCCCTCGGTGGAACTCCCGAACAGGAGCGTTCCGCAGAAGTTGAGGTCGGGCGGCAGCTCGCTGCGCGGTTTCTGGCGCAGGCGCCGCCTACGCCAGATCCCGACTTGCAGAGTCGAGTTCGGCAGGTGGCGGCGCGGCTGGCCGCCCATGTTCCAGGTCGCCAGTTCATCGTTCAGGTCGTCGAAGCACCTTCGGTTAACGCCTACGCGCTGCCCGGTGGTTACGTGTTTCTGAGTCGCGCGCTGGTAGACGGCTTGGAAAATGCCGAGGACGAGCTCGCCTTCTTGATCGCTCACGAGATGGGCCACGTGGTTCGCGGGCACCCTACGGAGAAGGTCTTCTTGGATACCCTGTTAGGCGCCGTGCGATCTGGTCAACTGCTCGCGCAACTCGTAAGCTTGGGTCATTCCCGCGAACAGGAACTGGAGGCGGACGAGTTTGCTCTGGAGCTACTCGTGAAGGCAGGTTTTCGCTCAGAGGCTGGGCTCGACCTGATGGATCGTTTAGCTATCTCTGAGCATGCCCGTAGCCCTTTGGAATCCTATTGGTCAACCCACCCCTCTCTAGCTGAACGACGCCAGCACTTGCGACGCGTACTACAGCGCGCGAAGTCCAACCACGCCTGAGCGAGTTTCGCGAAACCAGCGCCTGATCCACCTCTGCAAACCCGGATTTCAAAGGGCAGATTCCCATAAACCCTTCTGCTGCAGCCACGGGCCCTCGGACTGAGCCCGAAAGAGCCAGCGCCCATAGTCAGAAGGCTTAACGCGGCGCAACAGTCCCCGCCGCTCGCCGCCAACTTGCCTGGAGTCCTTCACGAGAACCAGCTGCAACGATCGGAACGGCGCAAAGACCACCCTACTCGTGGATCCCTAACCGAGCGAGGATTTCTGGGCTGGTTTCCTCGACCGCTAACAACTCATGGCAAGCATTGCAATCCTGGCGGATGGCCCGTCCGTCTTTGCTCTTGTGAGCGTCGTCGTGACAGCGGAAACAACCCGGGAAGTCCATGTGACCAATATGGTCGGGGTACGTCCCCCATTTGACGTTCATTTCGGGAAAGACGTTGCGCTTGAAGATGGCTAGCAGTGCCTGCGCGGACCGCTCGATATCGGCGCGACGCTTCTGATAAAGGTCCGGGTATTGTTTGCGGTAAAACTCGACAAACGCCTGGGGGATCTTCTGCTCGGCTTCGGTGGTGGTCCTGTAGTCAGCTTGAAGAATTTCGAGGCTCTTCTTCTTCGCCCAGGGCAAGGTTCGATCAATCTGGTTCAGGGCCAGGGCGCGGTCCACCGCATCGTGTGGGAGCAAGAACCGATGTGAGGGTCGCGTGTGGCAATCCAGGCAATCCATCACTCGGTACTCGAATTGGTCGGCTTTCGTCGGATCCCAATCTTCGGTGAAGTACTCGGTGGAGCGGCCATTCGGCTCTGTATAGCGCACCCACGGGATCACCTGCCGGTCCTTCGTGGCCCGGTATTCGATGACTACGCCGGGCTTCATGTGGAAGCCGTGGATGCCGGTGGTCATCGAGCCCCCACCGATGCGCATGATCAGGACGGTTTTCGCAGGTGTATTTTGTTCATCCTCAGCGAACTTGTCGATGACATTCAGCCGGTAGCCGCCGAATTTTTGGGGCCAATGACATTGCTCGCAGGTGTCCCGTGCGGGGCGCAGGTCTTTGAGCGGAGTCGGGATAGGGCGGGGATAGTTGCCTGTGAACATTCCTACTAGCTGCCGCACACCGCTCATCTTGCTCCGGAGCTGTGCCTGGGCTCCGGGTCCAACGTGGCACTCTACGCACGGCACCCGCACGTGAGGCGAATCCAGATAAGCAGTGTACTCGGGCTTCATAACATGGCAGGTCACCCCGCAAAACCCGGACGAGTCCATGTAAGTAACGGTGGCGTGGGTGTAGTACCCCCCGACGATGACGTTGATAATCGTCGCTACGCTGAGGAATTTGACCAGCCGCCGAAAATCCGGGTTTTCCCAGCTAATGGGAGGGAACTCAGCCGGGTAAATCTGGCGGATGACTTCGCTGCGCTTGCGCAGGTAGATCCCTAGGGGCACCAAAGCTAGGCCCAGGAAGAAGGTCAGCGGCAGGATCACAAAGAACAAAATGCCGAGGTACGGTCGGGACGCCCCTTCGCGGATCTCCACAGGTAGCACGAAGAGCCATGCCACGACCGCGGTGGTGATGAAAACCATGCCCACCAGGCTGATGGGATTGTTGGAAAGGTGAATCAGCGGGGAAAGCCAAGGTTTTGTTTTTAGCGGTTCGACCACGATTGTCCCTCACACGCTCATGGCCAGGCTGGAGTTCAGCGGCCCCGCTGTGGACTCGCGCAGGCTCTGGTCGATGTCGGTCGCCTGAAGGCACTTGGGCGGAGCCAACGCGGGGCTAGAGGTACCGAGCGCTAAGTCGACTAGTTTAGCAAATCGATCACGTCGCTCCAGACTTCAGCTCCCCAACTATCGCCCGCGCACCTTGCATCAACATCGCCGTCTCCGAACCGCAGCCCAAAAACAGCATGCCCCTGTCACGCCAAAACCGCGCCAATTCCACCGTACGAGTCTGGGTCCCCGGAGCCACCCCATGCCGTAAGCAACATTCCAAAATCCGCTCCATGGTCTCGATCATCTTCGGGTGGAAAAACTCGCCTGCCACGCCCAGAGAGATCGATAAATCCACTGGCCCCACCATCACGGCGTCGATCCCCGGCACCGAAAGTAACTCGTCACAGGCTTCGACCGCGCGCCGCGTCTCGATCTGCAGGACCACGAGCGTGTGGGCATTCACGTGTTCTGCAATTTGGGCAATGGTCACCGGCTCATAGTCAACATGGGTGGGGGTCAGCCCGAAGCCGCGAATGCCCACTGGCGGGAATTTGGTCCAGCTGACGGCTTTCTCCAGGAGTTCTGGAGATTCGACGCGAGGGAAGATCACCCCCATCGCGCCGTTGTCTAGCGCCCGCGCGACCAGCGCATATTGCAAATCAGCTACGCGCACCACTGGACACAGTCCCGCATCGCTAGCTGCGCGGCATAGCTGGTTGACCGTCTCGATGCCAAACGCTCCGTGCTCGGTATCAATGTAGGTCCAGTCAAAGCCAGCGTGGGCCAGAATGCGGGCGACCTCCGCGTGGCCCAACTGCCCGAGTGCACAACCCAACTGGACTTTGCCTTGTTTGAGTGCTTGCTTAACTTTGTTGACTCGCATTCGATGTTTAGGCTTCGACCACTAGGTGGTCCGGGGAGTCCAAGTCCACATTCTCATAGAGACGTTGGATGAAATCAAGGCCGTGACGCGCAAGGAACGCAACGATGCTGTAAAAGCGCTCCTGGAGATGTTTATGCGGGAAGACAAGGTTATAGAGCATTTTCGCCTCGCGGGCCGCGCGCTCGTCTCGCCGGAGGGCTTCCCGTGCGGCCTTGCGCTCAATCTTGGAAAGCTGATAAAGGATTTTCGCTGCACTGCGGTCCAGAGCCGCCGCCAGCGTACGGTCGAATTCGAACAGACGGGTGCGCAGCTGCTGGAGTTCCGCTTCCACGTGCTGGCGGGTGGTGCCGAATCGGGCCGAAAGATCCGCAGGGATCAGCCGGGCGGCAATTCGTTCGCGCAAGGCTGCCAGACCGTCGAAGCAACAGTCGATTTGCAGCCCGTAACGCTCCAGCCATCGAGCTGAGCGGGTGTCCAGTATGGTGAACGACGCCCGAGGAAAAACCACAGGCATCCTGCCGAGAAGCTCTCGATAAAGCACTTCAGCTTGCGCCAAATACGCTACCTCTGCCGGGCCAGCTACATACGCCACCGTGGGCAGCAGGTCGTCCTGCATGACCGGGCGGAGCAAAGCGTTGGGCGAGAGCCGTGCTGCAGCCGCAACCACTTCGTCGTGGGTCAGACAGCGCTCGCCGATATGGTATCCATCGCTGCGGCGCCGCAACGGAAGCCGGAGATCTCCCTCCAGCAGGAAAAACAGGCTACTGGAAGGACCCACCTTCACCTGAACGTGATAACCAGCGGCTTCCAACGCTTTGCTCCGTTCTAGCAGGCGCCCCACGAGCTCGGGAATCTGCCGCGCAGCGCGCTCGAGGAACGGAATAACGAGCTGGCGCACCGATGGGCAAAGTGGATCCAGGATAATAACTTCCCAGTCCTGGCTCAAGGTTTCCAGCAGCTTTCTGAAGCCGCTCGCGAGCGTGGTTCCAGGTGGGTAGCTGTCTTTCAGACAGCGCAACAGCTCGCCGGCGTGTGTGAATCCGTCAAGTGCGGATTCTAGCTCGGCCCATGGGAGGCCTTCAGGCACGATGGGTCCCACGGGCCTACGTTCGCAAGCCGAGGACGAACCAGGTACCTCTACCGCCACCGGCTCTATCTCGGAATTGAAGACCCAACATCGGCCGGCCTCGGCCAGATCGTGATCCTCACTGGCTAACCAAAAGATAGTGACTGCAGGAATACCCCGGCTTTGCAAGTAGCCCGTCAACTTAACCGCCGTGAGCAGCTTGTAGATGGTGTAACTGGGTCCGGTGAAGAGGCCAACTTGCTGGCCGGTGACCACAGCCACGCCTCGCAAGTCAGCCAACCGCTCCAACGCACCGGCGGGTGCTCCGCACTGCTCCAACGCGGCCACCAGCTGCGCTCGCCGCTCCACGGGAAAACGTAATCGCTCGGCTGTCGCGATCAAGGACTCTTTGTTTCGCCACTCGACCGGGAAAAATGCCGCGACGTGATCGAACTCGTAAAGAAAATCCCGAAATAGGCGAGAGCGTTCGGGAAGCTGGTCCTGGCGGATTCGCGCGATGACCATGCAGAAACTCAAGCCTACCAGAACTGGCTCGAGGACTGCTAGGAAGGCCGACAGCTCGCTTGTCGCCGGGTCTGTTAGTGTGAGAGTGGGGGTGCTGAGCGACCGCTGGGGCCATGAGCGGTGTCTACATCTCCTATCCCTTTTGCTCGCGCAAGTGTACTTATTGCAATTTCTACTCGGGGGTCTTCACGGCAGAACTCGAGCGCGATTATCAGCAGGCCTTGTTCGAAGAGGTGGCCCGCTGGAACTGGTCCTGGATCCCAGAGACCCTCTATCTGGGTGGGGGTTCACCCAGTCGTATGCCGATCGAGTTCCTGGCGCGGTTGTTGGAGAAAATTCCCGGACGGCCATGGAAAGAGGCGACCATTGAGGTCGTTCCGGGAGAGGTCACGCCGGAGAAAGCACGGTCGTGGCGGCAGTTGGGGCTCAACCGCGCAAGCCTTGGGGCTCAGTCGTTCGTCCAGCGCGAACTACGAGCCACTGGGCGCTTGCACGATGCGCTCATGATCGCCCGTGACTTCCAATGGTTGCGCGAAGCCGGCTTCGAGCGGGTCAATATCGACTTAATCGCAGGCTTGCCCTACCAGACGCTGGAATCCTGGCGGGTCTCGCTGGATTGGATCCGGCGCTTGCAACCCGATCACGTCTCGGTCTACATGCTCGAAATAGACGAGAAAAGTCGCCTCGGTCGGGAAATCTTGCAAGGCGGCACACGGTATCACGCCCAGGCTGTCCCATCCGAGGATATGGTTGTGACGCTCTACGAGCTCGCCGCCGGCGAGCTGGAGAACCTGGGCATCCACCAGTATGAGATTTCCAATTTCGCAAGGCGTGGCTTCGAATCGCTCCACAACCTCAAATACTGGCGCTTGGAGCATTACGTCGGCTTCGGGGCGGACGCCCACTCCTACGATGGAACCTGGCGGTGGCGGAATGCCGAAACGCCGGTCGAGTACGTGAATCGCTATCGCCAAGGCTTGCCGTTCGACGTTGAACGAGTGCTTGCGGATCCCGTGTCCGAGCGCTTATTCCTGGGGCTCCGCTTACGCGAAGGCGTTTGCTTGTCCGCAGAGGAACGGGAGCGGTTCAACGAGGCGATCGAGCAGTTGGTTGCCTCAGGGCTGTTAGAGCTCGAAGGGGCGCGCCTCCGCTTGACCTCGCGCGGCCTATTGCTATCCAATGAGGTGTTCCAGGCATTCGTATAACGCGCATGGGTTTTATCGATCTTCGTAGCGATACCGTAACGCGACCCACGCCGGAGATGCGGCGGGCTATGGCGGAAGCCGAGGTCGGCGATGACGTCTACGGCGAAGATCCCACCGTGAACCGCTTGGAGCGACGGGCTGCCGAAATTTTT
>Ga0105160_1000674_pt1 | contig 15058 bp, 13 predicted proteins | sample GXS110809BmetaG_FD_89591 | JGI IMG/M metagenome (GOLD analysis project Ga0105160, IMG submission 89591) | Hot spring microbial communities from Gongxiaoshe hot spring, China to study Microbial Dark Matter (Phase II) - GXS 110809B | ecosystem: Environmental > Aquatic > Thermal springs > Hot... | reverse complement strand
GTTCGGTGGCGCGGGTCTGTTTCGGTTGCGTGCGTTGCCGTGGCTGGCGCGGGTGCATGAGCCGCAGGGGCTGCCAACAGGCTATGTGCTGACACAGCTGCGTTCGTCGGTGCGTCCGCGTGGATGGCTTGCGATGCGTCAGCTGCGCCGCCGTGCCGATGAAGTGAGTCGCTTGCAAGCCGTGCGCACCTTGGCCGAGGAAAAGACGGCTTTAGCAGTAGAGGAGCTGGTGCAGGCGTTGCATGACCCGTCGGGCGAGGTGCGTCGCGAAGCGGCGCGGGCATTAGGCGAGATTGGCGACCCACGCGCTCTTCCCGCCCTGCTGCAGATGCTGCACGACCCCGCCAGCGATATTGTGGCGGAATGTGCGGAGGCGCTGGGCAAAATCGGCAGTTCCGACACCGTTCCGCACCTGCTGCCTTTGCTTCAGGCGGAACAGATCGAGACGCGCCTGGCGGCGGTTCACGCGCTGCGCCAGATTGGCGACCCGCGTGCGCTGCCCGCCCTGCTCGAACGGCTGCAGGAAGCGCCCGGTCCGCTGGAGCAGTCGCGCCTGCTGGAGGCGATTGGGCAGCTTTTAACCCACGCGGAGGGCGAAGCGATCCAGCGAGCGGAAGCAAGCGTGGTGCTGACGCAACGGTTGACATCACCCCATCCAGAGGTACGCGCCGAAGCCGCCAATGCGCTGGCGAACCTGCCCCCCGGTTCAGGCATCGGGGATGCCCTGCGTGTGCAACTGCAAGCCGAACAGGAGCCAGCAGTCATCGCGGCGCTGGCGCGAGCGCTGGCGCGTCACGGCGCAGAGGAGGATGTGCCCTTGCTTATCGACGCACTGACGCGAGGCGGTTCGCCCCTGATGCGTCAGCAAATTGCCCTGGCGATTGCGCGTTTGCTTCAGCGGGATGAGACGCTGTATGCGCTGCTCACGGCGGACGAGATGACGCGCGATCGGTTGATAGAACGGGCGTTAGCGCCGCGCCTGCGCGAGCTGCCCGCCCTTTCGGACGCGCTGCGTGCCTATGCCTATGGCGACTACGGCTCCGCGATGCAGATTCTGCTGAACGCGATGCCGCGCCACCCCCGCCTGCACTGGCTGCGTCATGCCCCGCCCACCCTGGAGACATGGCTGCTTGCCGTGAGCGTTATTTGATAATTTGCTGACGAGCTGCTCTTTTGGCAAGGCGGTCGGCAGCCCGATTCTGCTCGCGCCGCTGATGGTGGACCTCCATGCGCGGGATCTGACTTGCCAGTTGACGCGCCTGCTGGAACAACGCCTGCAAGTTCGGACGGCGCACCGCATATTCGCCTCGCCACTGACGCGCCAGCAATTCGCTGTCGGTGTACCAGATGAGATGCTCCACGCCCAGCTGAATCGCCTCCTTCAGCCCGCGCAGCAGCGCGTGATATTCCGCCTCGTTGTTGGTGGCGACGCCGATGGGCTGACTGATCTCCGCCAGAGGCTCGCCCTGCTCGTCCAGCAATAGGACACCGATTCCTGCAGGACCAGGGTTGCCGATAGAGGCGCCGTCCGTGTAGAGATAGGCTGTTCGCATCGCTATTCAGAACAAGTTTGGCACAGCGGGGTCAACCCACACATCGAGCAGGATAGGCTGGTCGGCTTGCAGGGCGCGTGGAAGCGCTTCCTCCAGCGCGTCGGGGCTGTCGATCCGCTCGGCAGATGCGCCCATTCCTCGCGCAAGAGCCGCCAGATCGAGATGGGGCACATCCATTCCCTGCAGGCGCGACTCGCTGCCCGGATAGAACGCCTTCGCAAAGCTCTTGAGGATATTATAGGCGCGATTGTTCAGCACCAGAAACAGCACGGGCGCGTTCTCCTGCACAGCGCTCCAGATTGCTTGCACCGAATACATCACGGAGCCGTCGCCAATGACGCAGACCACAGGGCGGTCAGGTTGCGCCATTTTAATGCCGACGGCGGCGGGCATCGCCCAGCCCAGCCCACCGCTGCCAGAGGTGTAGTAATCGCCTGTGGTGGGGATTCGCACATACTCGCGCAGGCAGAGACTTGCCGAGACCGCCTCGTCCACAATAATTGCGTTTTTGGGCAGGCAGCGCGCGAGCGTGTAAAGCACATAGAAGGTTCCCATCTGGCTGCGGGCGCGCGTGGCTTCCGAACGGCGGCGCGCCTCCTCCACCGCGCGCGAGGGCAGCGTGTAGTCGCGAGCAGGCACATGCTCCGCCAGCCAGCCAAGCGCCGCCTTGATGTCCCCTACGAACGCCGCCTCTGCAGGCGCGCGCGACGCCTCCAGCGGGTCGTTCGTGATGAGCATCGCCCGCACGTCAGGGGGCAACAGTGCCCCCGGAAAGTAGGGATAGAGCAGAAAGAGCGGCGCGCCTACCACCAGCACAAAATCATAGGGCTGCAAAGTCTGCAGCAGGCGTGGCACAGCGGGCAGCAACATGCCCTCGTACAGCGGGTGGTCCGTCGGAAAGGCGAGACGCGAATTGATGGGCGCGTGATAGACGGCGCAGCCCAACTTCTCGGCGAGGGCGACCGCCTCTTGCACCGCCCCCGCACTGCCTACACCAGCGCCCAGCACCAGCGCGGGCTTCTGCGACGCAGTTAGCGCATCAATCACGCGCTCCAGCCCTTGCGGCATGCCAGGCAGCTGAAGCGCACGCAAGCGCGGCGGCTCTGCAGGCGCATCCCAGAAGTTCATCGGGATCGAGACAAACACGGGTCCGCGCGGGGGCGTCAGCGCCAGATGATATGCCTGCTCCAGCGCGTCGGGCACATCAGCAGGTTGAGCCACCTCGCACGCATATTTGGTCACAGGGCGCGCCATGCCCACCAGATCGCCCGCAAGCAGCGGTTCATGAAACATGTGGCGCGTGTCTTGCTGACCGCAGGTGACAATCAGGGGCGAGCGGTTTTTCAGCGCGGTATACAACATACCAATCGCATTCCCCAGTCCCGGTGCGACATGCAGATTGACCATGGCAGGCTTGCCCGACGCTTGGGCGTAGCCGTCCGCCATCGCTATAGCGACGCTTTCCTGCAGCGCCAGCACATAGCGCACGCTTTCAGGCAGCTCCACCAGAAAGGGCAACTCCGTGGAGCCGGGATTGCCGAACAGAGCGCGAATGCCGCGCGCCTCCATCCACTGAAAGGTCGCTTCGCGGGTGTTCATAGAAGCGCATTTTCGAGGCATGTTCCCTGCCTTCCTGCAGGGTTTAATAGTACTGTTCATGGAGGAGAGCGATGGGCTGGATAGAGCGATTGTTTGGGCTAAGGGAGTCGGGCACAACGGTTCGGCAGGAGGCGCTGGCAGGACTGACCACCTTCCTCACGATGAGCTACATTATTTTTGTCAACCCCGCCATTTTGAGCGCGGCAGGGATGGACAAGGGCGCCGTGATGGTCGCTACTTGCATCTGTGCTGCGGTAGTAAGCATCTTGATTGGTCTGCTGGCAAACTACCCCATCGCGGGCGCGCCCGGCATGGGACATAACGCCTTTTTTGCCTACACCGTGTGCCTGTTGATGGGCTATAGCTGGCAGCAGGCGCTGGCGGCAGTGTTCATTTCGGGCGTGCTGTTCATTCTGCTCTCAGCGGTGCGGTTCCGCGAGGCGATTGTGGACGCCATCCCCGAATCGCTCAAGCACAGCATCGCGGTGGGCATCGGCTTGCTCATCACGCTCATCGGGCTGGAGTGGGGCGGATTCATCAGAGCAGGACTGGGCACGCTGGTGCAGATTGGCGATCTGGGCAGCCCCAGCGTGCTGGCGGCGGGGACAGGCTTTGTCGTGATGGCGATTCTGACGGTGCGGCAGATTCGGGGCGCCATCTTGATTGGGCTGATAGCGAGCCTGATTGTCGCACTGCTTACTGGGCTTACCAGCACGGAACCGCTCCGCACCCAGAGCTGGCTGCCGCCTTCGGTGGAACCGACCCTGCTGAAGCTTGACCTGAAGGGTCTGTTCGGACGCGGTGTTGAGATGATAACCATCGTGTTCATCTTTTTCCTGACGGCGGTGTTTGACACGGTGGGCACGCTGATTGGGGTGAGTTCGCAGGCGGGGCTGCTGCGCAACGGCAAGTTGCCACGGGCAGGGCGCGCCCTGCTCAGCGATGCGATTGCCACCACGCTGGGCGGCTTGCTGGGCACTTCGACCATCACCGCCTATATCGAGAGCGCGGCGGGTGTCTCGGCAGGCGGGCGCACAGGGCTGACAGCGGTCATCACGGGCGTGCTGATGCTGGCGGGGCTGTTCCTCTATCCGCTGGTCGCCGTGATGACCGCCGAGACAAGCGTTACATGGACGCTGGCGCCAGGCGTGGAGTTCCCCTTCAAGCAATACCCGATCATCGCGCCTGCGCTGATTCTGGTGGGGGCGTTTATGCTGACAGGTGTGCGCCATATCCGCTGGGACGACTTCACCGAGGCGCTGCCCGCGTTTCTCACGATGGCGATGATGGCGTTTACCGTCAGCATCACGGAGGGCATCGCGGTCGGCTTCATCAGCTATGTCGTGCTGAAGCTGGTTGCAGGGCGGGCGCGCGAGGTCCACTGGGTGGTCGCCGTTTTCGCGCTGGTTTTTATCATCCGCTACATCGTAGAGGCGATGGGGTAAACTTAAAGTGCGATGGAGCCGATGAGCGTGGAGGAGATTTACGAGGGGATTGCCCGCCTGCCTTTGCCGATGCAACGACGCCTGTTGCGCCGTTTGCGTCGATTGCCGGAGAAACCCTCTTCCGAGGGATTCAAGCCAGCGCCTCTCTGGCGCATTCGGCGCGACCCGATTTTCTACACCTGGCTCGCACGCCTCCACCAGCTCTCACCCAATCAACGCCAGCAACTGATGGAACGGCTGCAGGAGCTGATTAAAAAATCTGAATATGCAGTTGCGTTCTTCGCCTTGCCCACTGACTGGCGACCACCTTTTGATGTATTTACTTTGTTTACACGAATACGAATCCCCTATGAAGATTTTGTTGAAGCACGCCGCGAAGCATGGCGCAAATGGCTAAAGGAGTCAGAATGGTAGGTGGATTACTGGACACCCATGCGTTTGTATGGTTCCTGCTTGCGCTTGTTGTCTGGTTGGGCAGTATCGCGCTGTTTATTGGCGCACATCTCTGGTTCGACCCGCTGCTGCCCCTGCTGAGTGTCGCACTGACCGCGCTGCTGGTCTCGCAACTCACCTTTGTCAGCGAGAGCGCGGAGCGCGCTCGCCACCGTGCGCTGCTGTAGCGGCTGGTCGCTCCTGCCGTGGTGGAACAGCTGCTGGAGAATTTCGAGGCGCGTCTGGGAACAGGCCTGAGCTGCCGCCTGAAACGGTGCCGCTCAAAGGCATGACGACGCCCCTGGCCGTCTATCGCCTGCGTGTGCCCGAGGTGCCGAACGAAGCCGCTGCTTTCGTGGAGTCTGCGTCAGGCGGATGAATCTGCAGGAGGAAATGCTTTCTTACAAATATCCCTGAGCTGTTTATGCACCTCCCTCGCCTGCCCAATAATGTTCTTTGCCTCCAGCACTTGTCCCTCCGCGCGCCCGAATCCGCAGTGAGCTAAATCGTTGCGCAACACGATAACCTGGCTCCAACACCGCGTCAGCGGATCATCACGCTTCTCGTGGAGACCCTTATTAAGGGTGCATTCGGCGTCGACACGATGGTTTCGGTTGCGCCAATCTTTGCTTATCTGCTGTGCTTGATAGCTGATGAGCCACTCGCGGGCAAGGGTCATCGCCTGCACGATATGCCCCCGCTGGAGATACCACTCGATAAGGTCAAGCTGTGTCTTCAGGTCATCGTTCGCAAACTTACTGTAAGCCTGCTCAATCTGTTCCAACAGGGGTACAAGGAGCGGCGTCCATACCCGAATCTCGCTTTGCGCTTGTTTAAGCCCTTGCTGAAGCTTTTCCACTGAATTGGCAAGATGCGGCACGCGACTGAGCAGCAAATTGTTGGAAACCGATTCCAGCGCGCTGGCGAGGCTTTTGAGGCTGCGAGGCGGTTGGGAACGATGTTCCCTCCACGCTTCATTTTGCTCTCGTTCCAGCAAGCTCGCCAGCTCACGCGAATCGCCTGTTGCGATGAACATCTTGGCGGCGGTCAGCCAGTCCAGCAGCTCTGCGAAAGGCGTCAGTTCGAACACGGGCGCTCGTCCCTGCTCATCTTTTGCCTCGAACACGCCATAGAGCAGGTGCATGAGCTGTACCTCTTTCACCTGCTTCAGGTAAGCAATCGCCAGCAAGGTAATCATCGGCAGCGAGCGGAAGCTGTGCGTGATGTCATAGGCGAGGGTATCGCCCTTTTCTACTGCGCTGTCAATCGCCTCAAAGATTTGCCACAGTTCCTGCTCGCTTTTGCCGTCAGGGATGCTTACCTCATGTATTTCGGTTATGCCTTGCAGCCGCGCTTTGCAGGCATCCCAATTCTTGCTCCGTGCCTGCTCGGTCAGCAACATGACGACGCACTTCGGCTGGAGCCACTCCACCAGCGCTTCCTGAAGGAAGCGTGTGCACTTTGCTCGCTCGCCCCAGCAATAGGTCGTCTCCTCGTAGTTGCCCGTTCCCAAAAAGGTGATGAGTTTCATTTTTCAACCCCCTTGCGTTGGTAGAATGCACAGGGTTCGGCTCGGCGGGAGCCTCGCCCGCCAAAATCTACGACTGGCTTTCAGGTATCAGCGCGACCCAACCCAGCGGGGCATAGGGTTGATTGTTTCTGAACGCCACGCGCCGTGTCTTGGGAAAGACATCGGCATTCTGCTTGCCTAATCGATAGATTTGGCAAATGCGCTCGAATTCCTTGTCTAGATCTTCGGTAAGCGGATTGGTGACCGTTTTCGTTTCCCATCCGCCGCCCCAGCCGATGTTGAGCATGAATCCCCCCTGTGCCTCTATCTGCGACAGGCGGTTCTGCAGCTCTTGATAGAAGCGGGCGATTGTGTCCAGCTCGTACTTCTCGTAAAACCGCCGCTCGCTTTCGATGAGCGAGTCGGCGCGCTCGTTGCAGGCGTCTTTGAACTGCCGCATCGCATCCACCTGCTCGTTACGGAAGCCCAGATCCGCCTTCGCGTGTCCCTGAAGCAGCCCCTTGTCCAGTGTGATGGTCAGCCGGGTCTGGATGCCCGTTGGAAGCCATTCGAGCAACATCTTATACTCCTCGTTGCCCGCTCGCTTCTGCACGAGGCGGTTCCCGCTCAGTGTGTAGACCCACGCCAATCCAATTTCTACCTGCTCTGGTGCGAGAGGTTCCGAATCGGCGACATGCAAGGCGCGTAGCAGGTCATAGTTCGATTCGTTGCCGCCCCTGCATCTGCCGATTAGCAGTTTGCGTTCCAGCACCTCGCGTCCCACCCACTCGCGTGAAGGCAGTTTGCCATGCTCATCGCACTGTACGGCTTTCTCCGCCAGTTTTTTGCGCTCATTGATGTCTAAACCCAGCACCAGCCATTCCAGTATGGCGGTTCGAATCGCGCCCTTGAGGGTGCTACCCGGAATGTAGGGGCGTCCGAACGGGTCGCGGATATAGGCGCGGATTTTGGTTTGGGCAGGGTTCTGATGGCAGGCGACGGAGCGGACAGCGACCTCCTGCGGCGTGATATTGTTGTGCCGTTGCAGCCAGTCTGCCCAGTTGAAGTCACGCGCCATCATCGCGTTCGCCAGATTGGTCGGATCCTCACGGCTGCGCTGCAGCACCTTCTCGATGTCGATCAGATACCAGCGTCCGTTCTGGTAGGCGCCGTCGAACACGCCATACTCATCTCCGCTGCCGATATGGAGCGGGCTGAGAATCTCTATCCGATAGCATTCGGTTGCCATTTCACTTCACCCCGATTGGGAAGGCGTAGCCATAGCGATAGGCGGGATGGGGCGCAGGGTCGGGTTTCAGGTCGACCAATTGTCCCAGCCGAAACTCGGGTGGATGGGCGATGATCGAGCCTTCCGCCACCATCCAGACCTCTTTGCGGCGCAGGTTGCGCGCTTCGGGCGAGCCGAGCCAGCCGCGCTTGAGTGTCAATTCATAGGCGGAACCTTCCTGCTGAAGCCAGCTGCGCTGTGTGGGATCGGCAGGCAGCCAGGGTGCGAGGGTGAGGAAGCGCGTGGGCGAATCGGGCTGGGCAAGCTGCCACTCGCGCCGTTCGAAGGTGAACAGCCCGCGTCCTGCGCCGCGCTCGCCGCCCAGCCCCGTGTCGCCCAGAAGACGCACGCACGCCTCAAACTGTTCCCGAATCTCCGACCTGCCAAACTGCACCCCAAACCACAGCCCGCAACCCTCAGCGAAATGCACCTCACCAAACTGCCAGATTTGCGAGGCGTTGGTGACACGATCCAGCGTCACGCGCGGCACGACTGCCTGCCGATACACCGCAAGGTCATCTTGCTCGTAATCCCAGAATCCCTTCAGATCCTCCTGGTCGTCTGGATGGATGAGCAGATTGCCGCCGTGGCGCACAAGGCTCTGGGTCCCACTATGCGTCGATATTTCCAGCGGTATCGGCTTACCCTGCAGATATAGCTCCAGCACGCGCTCGGAGACCCAGCGGATCGTTTTCCAGCGTTTGGCAAGTTCGGTATCGTTGGCGGGCGGGCGTAGCGGCTTCGGATAGAAGCGCACATCGCCCGCGAAGGGGAAGGCGGAGGTCAGAAAGAACGGCTCGCGCCCTGCATCGTGATAACACGCCAATAGGTCACGCGCAAGCGACTCGACGCCATAGAGTAAGCGCCACGCCGAGCAGAGCGCGCTAAAGAGGGTATCAGCAGGGACGAATTCGCGCGTCTCCTCCTGCCCGATACCTCGCTCGCCGATATGCAACGGCGCACGAAAGCTCAAGTAGTAGGCGACCATGCCGCTCATTTCGCTTCCTGCAGATGTTGCTTAGTTATTTGCACAAGGCTGCTTATCTGGTTGCTATCGCGCAGGTCAAGCGCTCCCACCAGCTCAATCGCCTTCTCTGCTGCCGTGTAGTAGCCCAGGGGACGCAGTTCCACCCGTATGTTTTCAAAGGCGATTTTGCCTGCGCCGCGCGAGCCATAGCCGCCCAGATAGTCGTCCTCCAGCAGGCGCATGCCCTCAAACAGCACCTTCAGCCAGTCCACATCTTGCTCCCAATCTTTCTCGTTCAGACGATAGATGGTGTAAATCATTTCGAACGGTTCGAATCGGGCGCCGGCGGGCACGCGCTCGTTCTGGCGAGGCACGGCGGCGGAGGTGATGCGGTCTATCGACGCCTCCCACTTGACCTCGGTGTAGGGCAGGTCTGTATCGGCGGTCTCCAGCTCGCGCTTTGAATCGTCATGCAGGGCGACATCGCGCACCACGAGGCGCGTGGGCTTGAAAGATGCCCAGTCACCGCGGCGATCCGCCTGCTCACCCTGAGCAACGCCGCGCTCACGCTCACCCGGCGAGATGCCGAACACATGACAGACGACGCACTTTTGATACTTCTGCTCGTCGTAGCACTCGTGCAGGCGCACATCTTGCACCTTTTTGTTCAGGGGCAGGTCATAGGCGCGTTCCAGCAGCGAGCGCATCTTGCCGCGCAGCGAGGAGCCGGGAATATATGGCTCGCGCGTGACGGGATGGCGAATGATGGGATTGTCCACGCCGCCGATATCCAGCCCTGCGGCTGCGCCGCCAATATGCAGCCCCGTCACCAGGCGGATGCCGCCTGTAATCACCACTTTGCCCATCATCTGAATGCTGTCTGCCATCGTTAATAACCTCCCTTAGAGCGTCGTTTGCGGGACTCGGCTTCAGCTTCCTTGTGAAAAGCCAGAATGGCTTCGAAAAGGTCGACGAACCTGCAAAATCCGTGGCGCAGATCACCGCTATTTAGCGTTTGATCGAGAGCATGTAGCATGGTAAGAGCGAATATCCATGTTCCCAACTCATCGTGTCTTGAGGCAGCGTATATAATCTTGGGACGAAGCATGGTTAGCTCTTGTTGCAACTGTGATTCCTGTTGCACCTTTTGCGTCGATTCGGAACGGTATTGCATCTCCCAACGCTTGACCATGCCAAAAATGTTTCGGATCTGATTGGAAGTGAGACCATGTTCATACGAGGCGTGTCCAACCTCTTGGGCTAAGCTAACGAGTTCCTGCGCAGCATTCGCATCGCTTCCAAAGGCTTTGCGAAGGCGACCCTCCACATCCTTTTGGCTTATCCAGTCTTTCGCCTGGTCTTTATAGGATTTTCTGCTTTGCGATTGCTGTCCTCTCTGCTGCTGTGGTTGGTTCATCGTTCATCCCTCCTTGCCACGGGTGTAGAGTTCTGCCCAGCGGGCGACCACATGCAGGTGATGGATGAGGCTGTTTCGGTCGCTCCTGAGCGAATCGCGAATCTGTTCGATCTCGGCTTGCCAAGCTTTGTGGCGTTCCGCAAAGCGGGTAAGGTGATACACACTTCGCCAGAGCCAGCGGGCATAGAAGGTGAGGTCATGCTTGCGTGGTCCCTGCGCTTTGCCTTCCCGAAGGAGTCGTCGCACATAGGCAGCGTTGCGCTCATACAGGCTGGCGATTTGTGCCAATCGTGTGATGAAAGCGCGCGGGACCCTACCCTTTTGCGGGTCGCCTTGCACCATCGTGCATACTTGCTGAAACATTGTTCGCACGCGCTCGAACTCACCCCAGCCCATCGGCGTCTGCAGGAAGAGGGCGTCTTTCTCGCGCTCTCTGCCGTTCTGTCGCCAGCGGTGCGCTTTTGCCTGCTCGTCCAGCGCGTAGCGAGCAGATTCCGCCAGCTGGTAAAGCGGCGCGGTTGGATGGTTGATGGCGATGCCGCCCGAAAGGGTGATATGGTCGCCTCCAACCAGCTTGCGGAAAGCCTGCCGAATTTCCCATGCCAATCTGGGCAAAGCACTCCACGCGCCGACGATGAACAGGTCATCGCCGCCTGCATAGATGAGGTAGATCTGGCTTTGCTGAGCGTACCGTTCACACAGGTGGGCGACATAGCCCTCAAAGAAGTAGCGCATCGTGCGGCTGAGCGTCGCCATACGGCTGATGGTCGCCTCATCGCGCAGTCCCTGTGCAAACAGCATCCCCAGCGAATCGACATCCATACGCAGCACGCCCAGCCATTTCGCGCCGGTGGCGGTCTCCGCGATTTCCTCATAGTCCGGCAGGCGCTTGCCTTCGATAGGGGGTGGGATCACGGATGCCAGGGGGCAGAACTCATACGACCAGCCTTGCTGGATGCGCTGGGGCAGGAAATTGGTGTCAAAGGCGATGTGGATAACTCCCTCACCCGTACCCCCTCCCCCGATACGCACCTCCCAGCCGAAAGCACGCAGGGTCTGCTGCCAATCGGCGTTTTCGGGGGGGTCGGTCGGCTCCACCAGCTTTATGGTCAGCACGCGCGCATCGCGAATATCGGCGCCCAGCTCCTCGAAGCGGCGACAACGGCGGCACTTGCGGACACCATCGTCAACAACGCCACCCTGTCCCCACGCGCCATAACACACCTGGCACAGCGATTCGGCGTCGGTGGCGCGTTGAACAGGGGTAAAGAACTTCTGAAACTCGCTATCGGGCAGCTCCGCCCAAGGACGCTGTCTGCGCTGACCTAATTTTTGCCCTAACTCCGCCCATTTAGCCGCAAAGTTGCCCAGAAAATCCTGTGCGGTGAGCGGAACCGCCTCAATCAGCACGCGCAGGTCGCCCTGAAACGCCGTGAAGAGCTTGCGGCTGATTCCTGTGTACAGCTGGCACAGTGTGTCGAGCTGATTGTGCGGAATAAGCAGGTAGAAGTGTCCACCGCTGGCGAGCAGCTGGCACACGATGGGCAGGTTCAGCTGGCGCAGAATGAACTGCGCGATGGCTTCGGTGAGCAGTTGCAAGAAAAAGGAGCGCCCTTTCAGCCCGCGCGCCGCACCCCCACGCCCCGTCAGATACAAAAACGCCTGAATGCCAGAGAGGTCTCCTTTCACCAGCGCCATCAGCGGCTCCGAGTAGCCTCTTGGGTCGCGCCACGCTTGCTCCAACTGGTTGGGCGTCAGCTGCTTATCTATACAAGCGGCGATGGCTGCCGTCACGCGCAGGTGGTCATACAGCGATACATCGGGCACTGTGCGTTCGTCCTCCTGCTCCCACGGCGTGGCGGATGGCACAAAGCTGGTGTACTTCTCCAGCAGGGCAACGATTGTGCGGAAATCGGCGGAGGTATAGGTGCGATTTTTAGTGAATTGCTGCCACTCCTCTTCAAACTGTTTCCAGAGGTTCTGGTAGGCGTCTGCACTGATAGAAGGGTTCGGTTGGGGTAGAAGCGACTCGCTGCGCCAGTCCAGCGGCTGCACAGGGTAGCGCGTTTCAGGTGGGTAGCCGCTTGGCGGTTTATCTCTTTCCTGCCAGTTGAGGGGGATGCGCGAAAAGATGACGACCAGCCCGCTGCGCTGGGGGTCCTCCTGCTCGCGCGTCTCCTTTGCTCGCTCGCCCGCCGCCAGCTTATCTGCCAGTTGCACAATCTGGATCAGGCGCAAGCGATCCGCGTTGCCGCGATCGGGGTTTTGGGTATGGTGATGACGCACGGCTTCGGCGATGTCGCTGCCGAAGGCGTAAGCGAAATAGCCCTGCTCGCACCACTTTGCCCCGTACTCTTGGTGCTTGACCCCTGAACCCCACTCCGCGCGCTGCTGGAACTTGCCGATGTCGTGAAGCAGCGCCGCCAGCCATGCTTTCTCGTCTGCGCTCATCGCGAGCTTCTCCCCTGCAGTATCTTTAGTTCTACCTGCTGCTTATGATTCCTGCTTTTTCAGGGAGAGATTTTTTTCTGCAACCTTCGGTGCGGGTATACTCTATCTGATGGAGGCGCTCGGATGAAAGAGAAACAGATGGAGACGCTCAAACGGAAGGTGGTCAACGAACCCGACCTGAAAAAGGTGTTCGAATATTTCTTTGACCACTTTGGGGAGGATATGGACTTCATTCGCTCCTGCACGCCTATCCAGCACGAACTGCTCATCCAGCTTTTGCCTATCTTGGTGCGCGAGCTTCTACCGCCTGCAGATTACACGCGGACATTGAATCTGCGCCTGCTGCACGCACCTGAGTACAACTTCATCCATGGGGCGATTAATGTCGATAAATTCTACGGCGGGGTAATTTACTTTGAGGATATCCAAACAGGGGTTATTTCGCTTTGCGAGTTTCCTCCGTCGGGTATGACGAAGTTTCTGCGGTTCAACGCGAGCGTGCTGCCAAAACCACCCTCCGAATAAAGGGAGATCAGCAGCGAAACGGGATATAATAAAAGGGGCTGAAACGGTTTGAACGGTCTTTCCTCACCAACCCCACCACACGGGGGGCGCAGTTTCCCCGCCTGCGCCCCCCTGCAAAACGGATGAATGGACGCGAGTGGCGACAACTGGACGCAATAGCGAATCGGGCACAGCGCACCGCCCTTGGCTTGATAGCGGGCACTTCGATGGATGGCATCGATGCGGCGGTGGTTGCCATCGAAGGGTTCGGGCGTGAACGGCGCGTGCAAACTCTGTCCACCCATTTTGAACCCTACACCGACGCAGAGCGTGAAGGGTTGCTCGGGCTCATTCGTGAGGGCGGATTGGAGGCGCTCACGGTTTGGGACGCCTATCTGGGTGAACGGTTCGCAGAGGCAGGACAACGCGCGATAGCAAAAGCGGGGCTGATGTCGGTCGATCTGATTGGTTCGCACGGACAGACCGTGTGGCACGCGCCTTACGCCCAACTTTTTGGACGCGCGGTTCGAAACACCCTGCAGATTGCCCAGCCTGATGTGATCGCGGCGCGATTGGGCGCACCTGTAGTGGCGGACTTTCGCCCGCGCGATATGGCGCATGGGGGGCAGGGGGCACCGCTGGTACCCTTTGTGGACTGGCTGCTGCTAAGCGACACCCATGAATCGCGCGCCGCGCTGAATCTCGGAGGCATGGCGAATCTCACGGTGCTGCCAGCAGGTAGTCCCCCCGATGCGATTCGCGCTTTCGATACGGGGCCGGGCAACGCGCTGATTGATCTGGCGGTGCGCTGGGGCACAGAAGGGCAGGAACGGTATGACCGCGATGGGGCACGCGCGGCGCGCGGGCAGCCTATGTCCGAACTACTAAAGCGCCTGCTTGCGCACCCCTTCTTTGAGCAGCCGCCGCCTAAATCGACAGGGCGTGAGGTGTTTGGTGAGGCGTTGCTGGAAGAGATTGTGGCTCAATACGCGCTACACAAGGGGCAGATGGACGATCTGGTCGCCACGCTGACGGAGCTAACCGCGCGCACAATTGCCGACGCATTACAGCGGTGGGTGCTTGTGGATACGCCTTTGTCGCGGCTTATCGTGTCGGGCGGTGGCGTTCATAACCGAACGCTGATGGCGCGTTTGCAGGCACTACTGCCGAACATTCCCATCGAAAGCACAGCGGCATACGGCATCGACCCCGATTTCAAGGAGGCAATCGCCTTCGCGCTGTTGGCGGACTGCTTTTTGCAAGGCGAGCCAGTCGCCTATCCGGGCACGACGGGCGTCTCGCAGCCCGTGCGGTTGGGCAAGCTTTGCTGGGGATAGCCCTGTGCTCAGGTGGGCGGCTGCGCCTCTAATACCTCCTGCAGCGCCTGCTCAAAGGCTGCGAGTGTGGACACGCTGTTCGCCCGCAGGCTTAGTTCCTCCAGCCGCTCGATGGTTTGCACCTTTTTCAGGTTGCGCTCTATCCGTGCAGGCACTCTACCAAAACGCGAGCGCAAGGTGAGCAGAATTACGCGCACTATGCCCTGTTGCAGCCCTTGTTGCAAACCTTGTTGCAAACCTTGTTGCAAACCTTGTTGCAAACCTTGTTGCAGCCCTTGTCGCAAACCTTGTCGCAAACCTTGTTGCAAACCTTGTTGCAAACCTTGTCGCAAACCTTCTTCTCGCCCCTGTCGTAAGCCTTCCCTGCGTCCTTTCTGTAAGCCTCGCCGCGCCCCGCGTTCAAGGGCTTCGCGCTCGAGACTAGTCAGCCTACGCAGACCGTGCCGACGCGCCACTTCCCGCACAATCTCATTCACCTGACTTTCTAATTCCTTCGGCAATGCCATGAGATAGTCCACCACCTTGTAGAGGTTGATAATATCCTCTATATTATAC
>Ga0105160_1000671_pt1 | contig 15118 bp, 17 predicted proteins | sample GXS110809BmetaG_FD_89591 | JGI IMG/M metagenome (GOLD analysis project Ga0105160, IMG submission 89591) | Hot spring microbial communities from Gongxiaoshe hot spring, China to study Microbial Dark Matter (Phase II) - GXS 110809B | ecosystem: Environmental > Aquatic > Thermal springs > Hot... | reverse complement strand
GGCGATAAGGCCGCTCATCCCGCCCTCCCGGCCTTCCCCCAACACTTCCCGACCGCGCTTTGTGGCCCTGTCGGACAGATGGAGCCGCTTTTGACACTCCCTCATCCCCAAAATCCAGAAGAGAAGATGAATGGCGCAATTCCTATACAATTAATAGAGAGATCCCCTGTTTCGATGGGAGGCCCGATGGCGAAGGGAGGCGAGAAAGCGAAGGATGTCATCCAGGTGGAGGGGACCATCGTGGAGACATTGCCGAACACGATGTTTAAGGTCCGCCTCGATAACGGCCACGAGGTGCTGGCTCATCTCTCCGGTCGGATGCGCATGTATTACATCCGTGTGCTTCTGGGGGACCGCGTCCTGGTGGAGCTTTCCCCCTACGATTTGACTCGCGGGCGCATCGTGCGCCGGCTCACCCGGTGAGGGAAGCGGGGAAGCCCCTGGGGAAGGAGGCGGACGCAAACCTTCATCAACCCGCGTTTTGAATTCCGAGGGAATGGATGCGGTGAGCCCCCATCGGAATCATCTGTGGAAGCCTTTCCCCACGGCCCTCTGCCCGGGGAAGGAGCCACCGCTCTACTCATCGGGCAGGAATGAGCTTTAATGGAAGAGAGCGGAAGGAACCCCTCCCCCAATTCGCTTTCCGTTCACGCCATGAAGCGACGTGAGGAGAGGGGAGAGGCAAACGGTGAACCCAGGCGAGCACCGCCAGGATCACAACAGAGCACCTGGAATCGAATGAGCCACCTGATCCCTCTCCGGTGCCGCAAAGCCGTTATAATATTTACACAGTTGGCCTTCTTCAGTTCTTTGAGGCTGGGGCGGGCGCCGAAGGCACCCGCCCCAGCCTCAAAAATCATTATTCCCCCTCCCCGCGGCCTGAAGGGCCGCGGGGAGGGAAAGGGGGAAGGGACCCCTTCACGCCCTTTCGCCAGCGGTCAACTGCGTAACTCCCAATAAAACGAACCGGCCGCAACGGGCGGGGTTCTCCCTCCGTTGCCCCGAATGAGCGAAGGAGGCCACCGCATCTTTAGATCGGGCACAATCCCTGCTGGCCGCGGTTTCTCAGCCTCATCCCCCAGCTCCACGGAGGGAGATCATGGACACCATTAAAGTAGCCGCCAAATCGCGCACCACGGCCGTGGCCGGAGCCATCGCAGGTGTCATCCGGGAGCGCGGGCGGGCGGAGGTGCAGGCCATCGGCGCCGGCGCCGTCAATCAGGCGGTGAAGGCCATCTGCATCGCCCGCACGTATCTGGCCCAGGATGGCATCGACATTGTCTGTGTCCCCGAGTTCACCGATGTCAAAATCAATGATCAGGAGCGGACGGCCATCCGGTTTGTGATTGAGAAGCGATGAGTTCCCGCCTTGACCTCCACGTTCACACCACCGCCTCAGATGGCCTGTGGTCCCCCGCCCAGGTGGTGCATGAGGCCCTCGCGCGCGGTCTGCGCTACCTGGCGATCACCGACCACGAGACCACTCGGGGGGCTGTGGAGGCGGTGGCCCTCGCCCGTGGCACGCCTCTGGAGGTGATCCCCGGCGTGGAGATCAGCGTCGGCGGTGCCGAGGAGGAGCTGGACCTGCTGGGGTATTTTGTGGACCCCACGCATCCGGATCTCCTCCGCCTTCTGGAGGGCATGCGGGCGGAACGAGTGGGGCGGATCCAGGCGATGGCCGAGCGCCTGGCCCGACTGGGAATGCCGGTTCCCTGGGAACGGGTGCTGGAGCTGGCTCGGGGGAACGTGCTGGGACGCCCCCACCTGGCCCGGGCGATGGTCGAGCAGGGTTATGTAGCCGATGAGGCCGAGGCCTTCCGGCGATGGCTGGGGCGAGGTCGCCCGGCCTATATCCCCCGACGGCCGGTGGATCCCCGGGAGGTTCTCGAAATCATCCGGGCCGCCGGAGGCGTGGCTGCCCTGGCCCATCCCGGGCGCTCCGGGCTTCCCCGGGACCTGGAAGGCCTGTGGCGAGCGGGCCTTGTCGGGCTGGAGGTCTTCCATCCCGATCATTCCCCGGCCGATGTGGCCCGGCTCATGGCCATCGCCCGGATCTACGGTCTGGTTCCTACGGGCGGCAGCGATTTCCACGGCCCCGGTCCGGACGGCCGCATCCTTCTGGGTGTGATCCCGGTCCCGGAGCACACCGTGGAGCAGCTCCGTGAGCGATGTCCGCGTTGAGCGCCAGGGTTCCGGTGGTGCTCCCCTCGCGAGTGATCGCCCCATCTGCAGGGGGAGCCGCCGAAGGGGGCCGCACCTCTGAAATTTCCTTTCCCATGCGGCAAAGCGGCCCACCGATCTTCAGGCCTGCATCTTCTCTTGTTCTTCCCTATCCTGGCGGGTATAATTGAATATGTCTCAAACGAGGGTATTGGACGAGATACAGGCGGTGCCAAAGCCACCGCTATCATGTTATCCGTTGAGGAACCGTTTCGGGAGAACAGGATGATGGCAGCGGCTGGACCAGCGTATCTGACGCCGGAGGGCAAGCGGCAGCTGGAGGAAGAGCTGGAATACCTGCGCACGGTCAAGCGCCGGGAGATCGCCGAGCGCCTGCGCTTCGCCATTCAGCAGGGCGATCTCTCGGAGAACGCCGATTACCACGCGGCGAAGGAGGAGCAGGCGTTCATCGAGGGCCGGATCCGGATGCTGGAGGCGATCCTCAACAGTGCCATCGTGATCGACCCCCAGCCGTCGGAGGACGGCCGCGTGCGCCTGGGGTCTCGCGTCACCATCGCGGAGGATGGCGGCGCGCCGGAGACGTATGTGTTAGTGGGGCCCGCGGAGGCGGATCCCACACAGGGGAAGATCTCGTATGAATCGCCCCTGGGGCAGGCGCTGCTGGGCCGGGCGCCCGGGGATGTGGTCACGGTGGAGGCACCGGCCGGCCTCCTGACCTTCCGCATCCTCTCCGTGGACTGATCTCCCCTCAACGGATTTCCTCTTGTGGCTTCCTCATCGTCCAGCCTCTCCCGCCTCATCTGGCACAATCGGGTGAAGGATGACCCTTCAATAAAAAAGGCCGGGGGTATTCTGATCATCCCCCGGCCTCTCCCGTCATCGGGTTCTGAATTCATGGGTGGGCGCGCCCTGCTGACGCGCTAACGCAGCTCGTCCAGCAACGGCGTGAGATCCCGTCGATAAATCGGCTCCAGGTCGGCCAGGGCCTTCCCCCAGTGCGGGAGACGGGCCGCCAGCTCATCCTCCAGGGTCGGCCGCTCCACCCGGTAGAAAATCCCGATGGGGATGCGATCCCCGTTCTCATAGGCCTTGAGAAGGGCCTGGGCCTTCTTCTCCACGATCTCCTTCTCGTCCGTCGGGTTGTGAACGACCGGGTCATAGCCGGTTTCCTCCAGCTTATAGACCCGGGCGTTGTAATACTCCCGCGTGTAGATGTTGTTGTAAGTCGGGCAGGGCTGGAGGACATCGATCAGCGCCGTCCCCCGGTGCTGGATGGCGGCGACAATCAGATCCCGCAGGTGCCGCACATCGTAGGCGTAGCCGCGGGCGATGAAGGTATAACCCGCCCCGAGGGCCACGGCGATCGGGTTGAGGGCCTCCATCAGGTTGGGCTCCGGGAGGGACTTGGTCTGCACGCCCTTGGGCAAAGTGGGAGAGGCCTGGCCCTTGGTCAGGCCATAGACCCCGTTGTTGTAAACAATGTAGGTTAAATCCACATTCCGGCGCCCGGCAGCCAGGAAATACCCGGCCCCGATCCCATAGCCATCGCCATCTCCGCCCACCGCAATCACCGTCATCTCGGGATTGGCCAGCTTGAACCCGGTGGCCACCGGTAGCACCCGTCCATGAAGGGTATGGACCCCATAGGTCCCGATATAATGCGGCGTCTTGCCCGAGCAACCGATCCCGGAGAAGACGGCGACCTTGTGCGGAGGGAGCTGCAGGGCGGTCAGGGCTTGATGGATCGCGTTCAGGATCCCGAAATCCCCGCAACCGGGGCACCAGTCCACCCAGACTTCCGTCTTGTAATCCTTCACCGCGTAGGCCATCGGATCACCTCCCGGGCTTCGCTGGAGATCATCACGATGCGCTCCTCATCGTTCTCCAGGGCGCGACGGACCCCCTCGATGATTTCGTTCACAGTAAACGGCCGGCCATCGTATTTCAGCACCCGATGGGGGATCCGGAACCCGGTCATCTCCCGGATCAGGTTCCCCAGCTGGCCCGAGTAGTTGTTCTCGATCAGGATCACCCGGCGGGCCCGTCGCAGGATCGCCCCCACCGGCTCGGCCGGGAAAGGCCGCATCATCCGGATCTGGAGGAAGTTAAACGTCAGCCCGTTGAGGGCCGATAGCTCCTCCAGCGCATCCAGGATCGCCCCCTTCGTGGTCCCCCACCCCACCAGGGTCACCTGGGCATCCGCCGGGCCGTGGAGGGTGAACTTCTTGCTGTCCGGGATCTCCCGGGCGGCCAGCTCCAGCTTGCGCATGCGCTTATCCATCTGCTCCATCCGATGGATCACCCCCTCCGAGATGTGGCCCTTGGGGTTGTGTTCATCGCTGGTCGTCCAGAAGACGACACCCTCCGTGCCCGGGACCACCCAGGGGGAGATCCCGCTTTCGGTCACCGCGTGGCGCAGATAGCCATCCCGCTGGCCAGCTGGCTGGTAGCGAATTCCCCGATCGATCACCAGGTGACGGGTTTCGAAGCGGGGAACCGTGACATAACTGCTGGCCAGGTATTTATCCACCAGCACGATCACCGGCATCTGGTAGCGATCGGCCCAGTTGAAGGCTTCGAAGCTGTCGTAGAAGGCCTCCACCACATCCCCCGGGGCGATGACGATGTGAGGGAACTCCCCATGGGCGGGATGAAGCGCAAACCCCAGATCTGCTTGCTCCGTGCGGGTGGGAAGCCCCGTGCTGGGGCCGCCGCGCTGATAGAGGAACACCACCAGGCCCGGCGCCTCGGTGATGGCCGCGAACCCGATGCCTTCCGGCATCAGGGCGAAACCCGGTCCTGCCGTGGAGGTGGAGGCCCGAGCTCCCGCGTGGGCTGCGCCAACTGCCATGTTGATCGCAGAGATCTCATCCTCCGTCTGGATGACCACCACGTTATATTTGCTCTGGACCGCTTCCAGGTATGTGCTTTCGTCCGTCGCTGGACTGATCGGATAATAGGTCTGGACGCCCAGCCCGGCCTGAAGCTTGCCCAGCGCGATCGCCTGCACGCCACGGATCAGGATTTGATCCCCTCGCCGCTCCCGCTTACGAACCTTCCAGGGGAAGTCGTTTCCAAAGTGCTCGCGCACATAATCATAGGTGACCCGTATGGCCTGGATGTTCAGGTCCGCCAGCCGGGCCCGACGCCCCTTAAACTGCTCACGGATCACTTCGGCGACGAGATCGAAATCATAATCCAGGATCGCCAGGGTTGCCCCCAGCGCCACCGTGTTCCGCATGATGTCGTATTGACGATATTCCGCCGCCTTGCCGAAAGGTTCCAGCGCCTGACGGATCATCTCAAAATACGGCACCGGATAAAGCCGCAGATCATCCCGACTCAAACGATCCCGGATATCCCCCAGATCCGCGTCGTAGATGATCCCGCCACCCGGGACCACCTCATGAACGTGGCCATGGTGGGTGGGGAATTCGGGGTTGTGGTGGTGATCTCCGAAGAGGGTCTCCTCATCCAGCGCGGCGAGGAGGTGCACTTCATCGACGGGGGCATGGATCGGATCCTCGGAGACCCGGATTCGATAATAGCTATGCTTGCCCATGATGTTGGAGTGATATTCGATGTTGGCGAAGACATAAAGCCCACCCCGGCTTAAGGCCTTGGCAAGGGTCTCCGCCGCCACGTTGATTCCACTGCCCTGGGGCCCCCCGATCATCCAGGAGACAAACCGCTTTGGCATGGCCTCGGCCTCCCTGTGAGTTTTCAGGGGTGGATCAGCTGCCCGCGACATCTCGCCCGCCCCCCGTGTGTATCGAGCTGAGGCAACTCACAGCTCCATAAAGGTTTAAAGGCGGAAGCAAGCCTCTCCCACGCCCGCCTCCGCCTCAAACCCGATTGCCCTGGAGTGCTTTTAGAGAGTATACCCAGTGCGGTGGCATTTGTAAAATTTTTAACAGACTGCGGAAACTCATCCCCCAAATAGGGGATGCCCTCCCCCAATTGGGGAAGTGCGGAAGGATCCCTTCCTTAGGAGTTACGCCGTTCGGGGCCCGCGAGAAGAGGTAGAAGGGCCCCACCCCCAACTCCTCAGGAGCAAACCAATGGCGTAACTCCCATCCTTTATCCCTATTATTTTCGCCACGGCCCACGGGGCCGTGACCATAAGAGACGAAGCTGGGCACCGAAGATAGCCAGCTCCGTCCCTAAAGCCTCCGTATGGGAAACATGGGGGATTCCTCGTGCAAGATCAGGAGAGACGGCCTTGCTGTCCCCCCGGATTCGTCTCTTACGCACCCCGCGCGCGAACCAGAAGGGTCCACTGACCTTTTTGAACCACTTCCCCCCGCTGGTTCAGGACCTGCACGTTGAAAACGACGAAGCCTGCCCGACCGTCCGGTGTCGGCCGCTTCTGGGCCACCTCGATCTCCGCGTGGATGGTATCTCCAATGCGGATGGGGGCCCGGAATTTCCATTCCAGGCCGGTGAAGGCCTCCACAGTTTCCTCCAGGAACCCAAGCCGGGTGGCCAGCCCGGAGGCGATCGCCAGGCCGAGCAGACCGTGTGCGATCCGTTCCCCAAAGATCGTGCTGCGGGCGTATTCCGCATCCGTGTGCAGCGGTGTGTAATCGCCGGAGAGCCCGGCAAACGCCACGATATCTGCCTCCGTCACGGTGCGGCCCGGGGTGCGCACCTTCCAGCCGACCTCCAGATCTTCAAAATACAGCCCTCGAATCAGGGCTCTCTCCGCGGACATAAGCGATGCCTCCTGCAGGAAGTCGAGCGACAGCCCCTTTCCCTCATGCTGCTTCAAGGGAGGATCAACGACCACGCCCTGAAGTATAATCGGCTCGAAGGACACCTTCAAGCTTGAAATTCGGCGCATGGGAGCTCTGGATGTGGGTGGAGCAGGAGATTCGACAGCAGCCCGAGGTCGCCGATCGCCTGATCAGCGAGGGATGGGAGGAGGCCCGGCGGATCGTTGAAGCCGTGCGCCGTTTTCAACCCGCCCTGGCCGTGCTGGCCGCGCGGGGAAGCTCGGACAACGCAGCCCGCTACGGACAATACCTGCTGGGCGCCTTCGCCGGCCTCCCGGCAGCCCTGGCCACACCATCCCTTTTCACATTCTATCGACGGCCTCCCCGGCTGGATCGCGCATGGGTGATCGGGATCTCGCAGTCCGGACGCTCTCCGGACATTGTGGAGGTTGTTCAGGAAGCTCGACGCCAGGGCGGGTGGACCCTGGCGATCACCAATGAGCCCGCTTCCCCCCTGGCCTCGGCCGCCCACGCGGTCCTTCTGTTACGGGCGGGGGAAGAACGGGCGGTAGCCGCCACCAAAACCTACACGGCTCAGCTGATCGCCCTCGCCCTCCTGGCCGCTGCCTGGACCGGTGATGCCGCCATGCGGGAGGATCTGGTTCAATTGCCGGAAGCGATCGCCCGGGCACTGAGCACGGAGGAAGCCGCCCGCGAGGCGGCGGCGTTCTGGTGGCGGGCGGTTCACGGCGTGGTCATCGGCCGGGGCTTTAACTATGCCACGGCTTTCGAAGTCGCCCTGAAGCTGAAGGAGTTGACTTATATCGTGGCGGAGCCGTATTCCTCGGCGGATTTCCTTCACGGGCCGATCGCCCTGGTGGAGCCCGGCTTCCCCGTCTTCCTGATCGCCCCGGGCCCCACCTTCCGTTCCGAGATGGAAAGCCTGGCGGGCCTGCTTCGGGAGCGGGAGGCCCATCTCACCCTGTGCAGCGAAGATCGCGCGTTGCTCGCCCTGGCGGACGTGGGCATTCCGCTGCCACCGGTTCCGGAATGGCTCTCACCGGTGGTGGCCGTGATCCCCGGGCAGTGGTTCGCTGTCTCCCTCGCTCGATTAAAGGGGTTGGATCCGGATCAGCCGCGGGGCTTGCGGAAGATCACCGAAACGCGATGAACGAGGAGCGCAAATCCCTTTCCGGAGCTTCCTCATGAACGAGTGGGAGGAACTGGAACAGGCTCCCATCACCTATCTCACGGTCTCTGAGCTGGCCGCTCATCTGAAAGAGGCGATCGAATCCCGCTTCGCCTGGGGAGACCTGTGGGTGGAGGGGGAAGTGGGAGATCTCCGCCCTACCGCGCCGGGCCACATTTTCTTCTCATTAAAAGAAGGGCGGGCCCAGATCACCTGCGTGGTCTGGCGGACCCAGGTGGCCCGCATGGCTCAGTTGCCGGCGAACGGTCAGACCATCGTGGTGCGCGGGCGGATCGGTTACTATGAGGATCGGGGGGATTGCCGCCTGTATGTGGATCGCTGGCTCCCCATCGGCCTGGGCCAGCGGTTCTTAGCTCTCGAGGCGCTGAAACGCCGGCTGGAAGCGGAAGGGCTCTTCGATCCCGCCCGCAAGCGAGCCCTTCCCCCATTCCCCTGCCGGATCGGCCTGGTCACCTCACCGGCGGGAGCTGCCCTTCGGGATATCCTGAACGTCCTCCGGCGACGCTGGCCCCTGGCCGAGGTGATCCTTTCCCCCACCGTTGTCCAGGGGGAAGACGCTCCTGTGTCCATTGCCGCCGCCCTGGAAGCGCTCCAGATGGTGGAAGGAGTGGATCTGGTGATCATCGCGCGGGGCGGGGGATCGAACGAGGAGTTGTGGGCCTTCAACGATGAACGGGTCGTTCGGGCGGTGGCATCTTCATCCTTTCCGGTGGTCTCCGGCGTCGGCCATGCCATCGATCTGACTCTGACGGATGCCGCTGCGGATGTGCACGCGCCCACGCCCTCCGCGGCGGCAGAGCTGGCCACGCCGGACCGGGAGGCCGTGGCGGCCCAGATCGCCGGATGGCGGGATCGCCTGGAGCAGGCCATGCGCGCTCGACTGGAGCGAGCGGCGCAAACCCTGGTGACCCTGCGCGCGCGCCTGCAGGCCCACACGCCAGAACGGGAGCTTTATGCCCGCCTGGAGCGCCTGCATCGATTGCGAGCCCGGCTGGAGGGCGCCATCCGCCAGCAGATCCTGCAGGCCGAAGCCCGATGGAGCTATCACCAGGCCCGCCTGGAAGCGCTGAACCCGCGCGCCGTCCTGGCCCGGGGCTATGCCCTGGTCCGCCGGGCCGACGGCCGCCTGGTCACCCGGGCGGATCAGGTCCAGCCCAGCGAGCGCCTGACCATCCAGTGGATCGACGGGGAGATCGATGTACGGGTGGAGGGAGGCTTTCCCGGATGAACGCATCAGGAGTTACACCGCTGGTTTTCTCCCAGGGGTTTGGGCAGCTATTCTACCTTGCGGGCCATGAACGGCGCAACGGCCACGCTTATTTCCGTTTCGGTCCCCACTTTGAGGAAGAGTGGGACTACTGAAGACGGTTCCGTCCTCCCGGAGATCCCTGGGGGACAAAGCGGAAGATCCCGCTGGCAAATTCTGCCCTCTTATGTTAAATTGGACTTTGGATAAACGGGCCGTCTGATTTCTCGTTCAGGCCCTTCCCTTGCGCAAGGCAAGCCCCTCCCCCCATTCTTGAGGAAAGGGAGGAGTTTGTCCGAAGCCCAGGTTAAAGTGTAAAGCGATTGAGGGTGATTGCCTCCTCGCGGCCCCTGGGGAGAGGCCCGTTTCGCCCCTCCGGACAGGACGGTGTAAGTCGCTGAAGGGAAACCCACGCTCGTCAAAGACGCACGGCGGGATGCATCCTTCAGAAACTTTAAGGAGGAGAAATATAGATTCCCCAGATCCTGAAGCGTGAGGTGTTCATATGACGATCGATGATTTTTCCGACTATCTAAAGGGGAAATCGTTCGATGAAATCCTTCATGAAGGGCGCAGGGAAAGCGCCGAACGAATCTTTTCTGAGGCGATCGTGCCGCTGGCATTGCTGTTGTCCCAGGAGCTGTTGAAGATCCTTTTGCTCCCCTCCCATGGAGCAGAGGCGGAGATACGCTCCCCAGCGGAGAGGGCCCAGTGATCTACCTGGATACTTCTGTGCTTCTGGCTTTTACGCTGGCAAGGAAAATGGAGCCAGCAAGATTTGAAGCTGTCTCGAAATTGTTCCAACTGATCGATCGAGGAGTGGTCAAGGCCGTAACCTCCTTCTATGCTCTGCATGAGTTGCTGGTTATCGCCATCACGCGCACAGAGCCGGATTGGGAAGCAGGGAGCGAGTTTGCTCGCCAGGCGCTCCTCGCCCTTTTGAATACTCGCCTGCTCTATGTTCCGATCCCTCGACGGGAAGAGAAGCTCCTCAGAGCCAAGCTCTTCTCGGCCCTGAGGGATCCAACGGATCTCCCCCATGCGATCGCCGCCCACAGCGCAGGCTGCACGGCCATTGTGGCCTATGATGATCATTTCCAGGCCATCGCTGATATCATCCCCTACAAAACTCCAGATGCGATCGTGGCCGAATTCGAATCCGGGCTCCCCTGCTCGTGACTGGATTCTGGATAAAGTCGGCCATAAGGTGTGGGCCAATGGCCCCACCCCGGGGGATAAAAGAGATTTTGGGGGCGAGCCGGGCGCCAAAGGCGCCCGGCTCGCCCCCAAATCCCCAAGGAACCAAAACCAAAAATCAAAGCTGGAAGGAGCAATACAGAGAGGCGGCTCTGATGAACGCTTATTTCCGTTTCGGCCCCCACATTGAGGAAGCGCAGGCGAGTCAGAGGCCCATCGTCGCGCTGGAGACGGTGGTCGTCGCCTTCGGACTGCCCCGGCCGGCCAACCTCCAGGTCGCCTATGAGATGGAAGAGGCCATTCGCATGGAGGGAGCGATCCCGGCAACTATCGGGCTCCTGGATGGGAAGGTGGTGATCGGCCTGACGTCGGCGGAGCTCGAACGATTCGCCGGGGGCGAACGGGTGGTGAAAGTGAGCCGACGCGATCTCCCGATTGCGCTGGCCCGCCGCTGGACCGGGGCCACGACCGTGGCGGCGACGGTGTGGGCCGCCGCACGGGTCGGGATCCCCGTGGTCGCCACGGGGGGCATTGGTGGGGTGCATCGAGGAGCCCCCTTCGATGTCTCGAACGACCTGCCCACCCTGGCGATGGAACCGGTGCTGGTGGTCTGTTCCGGGGCCAAGGCGATCCTTGATCTGCGGGCGACCCGCGAATGGCTGGAAACCTATGGGATCCCGGTCCTGGGGTGGGGGACGGAAACCCTCCCAGCGTTTTACAGCGCCTCCAGCGGGCTGCCGGTGGATGCCCGGGTGGATTCCGCGGAGGAAGCCGCCGCTATCGCCCGGACACACTGGGCCCTGGGTGGAAAAGGGATCCTCGTGGTGGTCCCCCCGCCGGCCTCGCTAACAGTGCCGATGGAACAGCTGGAGGAAATCATCCAGGAGGCGCTGCGGGAGGCGGAGCGGCAGGGCGTGCAGGGATGGGCGGTGACACCCTTCCTGCTTACCCGGGTGGCGGAGCGAACGGCCGGGGAGAGCGTGCAGGTCAATCGGGCGCTGCTCATCGAGAATGCGCGCGTCGCCGCCCGCATTGCCCGCGCGCTGAAGCAAGCCGTTTGAGAGGGACCGCATGCGCCAGGAGTCGGTTTTCGAGCGCTATGCCGGACGCTACGATGCATGGTATGAAGGGCCAGCGGGGCGAGGCGCATATCGATCCGAGGTCCAGGCGCTGGCCCCATTGCTGGCCCGATGCCCGCGGCCGTGGCTGGAGATCGGCGTGGGCTCCGGCCGCTTCGCCCGGGCTCTGGGGGTCGAGTTCGGAATCGATCCCGCCTGGAGCCCCCTGCGGATGGCGGTCGATCGAGGGATCCGCGGGGCTCAGGCAGTGGGCGAACGCCTTCCCTTCCGGGATGGATCCTTCGGCGGGGTCCTCCTGGTGGTGACCCTATGCTTTGTAGAAGATCCCCGGGCGGTGCTGGAGGAAGCCCACCGCGTCCTGCGGGCGGACGGCGGCCTGGTGCTGGGGATGATCCTGGCGGAGAGCCCGTGGGCCGCGCATTATCAGGAGAAAGGCCGTCAGGGACATCCCTTCTATTCCATCGCCCATTTTTACAGCCGGCAGGAACTGGAGGACTGGTTGCAGGAAGCGGGATTCCAGGTCGCGGAGTATCGCTCCACCCTTTTCCAGGCTCCGGACGCCCCGGAGATCCGGGAAGAGGAGCCGCGCCCGGGTTTTTACCCGGAAGCCGGTTTCGTGGGGATCCTGGCCCGATCCCTGTCCATCATGAGGAGCTCCTGATCCATCCATAGCAAGCGGTGCTGCCAATTCGATTCGGCAAATCCAGAGAGCCTGTCCCTTCGTGAGGGCCTGGGGTTAGGGCGGGCTGTCCCGGGTAGCCCGCTACCTTAGCATCCCGGCTGGTTTTGCGATACCGTATCTCCAGGGCGATCCTCCGATGACCGCTAAGATCGATCAGGCCTGGGAGATCCTGAAAGGGGAGGGGCTGCAAGCCCTTGGGCGTGAGCTTCAGCGCTTTTTCCAGCGAAGAATCATGGCTGCAATGGCATGGAGCCGGGGAGCCTTCCAGATCCAGGTGGAATCCAGGGTTGCCCGCTTCGAAATCCGGTCTTATGGCGAGGCCCTGAACTGGATCCGAACCTATCAGACCGAGGAGATCTGTCTCCGCTATTTAATAGGCCGATTGCGGAGCGCTGATGTCTTCTGGGATATCGGGGCCTATCATGGACTGTACGCGATCCTCGCCGCCCAGTTCTGTCGGAAGGTGATCGCCTTCGAGCCTTATTCACAGAACGCCCGGCGAATCATCATGAACACCCGGTTGAACGGATGCCAGGATCGGGTCCGGGTGCTTCGGATCGCCCTCTCCGACCGCGAAGGGCCGGGGTTTTTCGATTTGAGGGGCGGCGAGCGCGCATTTATGATGGGGCATGTTGCCTCTCAATCGGACTTCCCGCTCCGTGTTCAGACAGCGCCCGGTGATGCGCTTGTGCTCCGCGGAGTCCCCCCTCCGGACGTCGTCAAAATCGACGTGGAAGGCCATGAATGCAGTGTGCTGAACGGGATGCGGCAAATACTGGGGAAGCACGTCAGGCAGCTGATCTGCGAGGTGCACGCGTCGGCCCTTGCACGCCATAACCAGCTGGGATGCGTCGAGCGTATTTTGAGAGAAGCAGGCTTCGAGGTCACCCGTCTGTATGAGCGACGCACGGAATACTTTGTATGGGCCGAGAAGAGGCCCGGGTAAGCGCTGAGGCTTTGGGGCGGGATCAGGCTCCCGTATCCATCGCCTTCGGGCATTCCTTTCGCCCTGCAAGAATCAGAAGCGCTCCAGCGTCCAGCCATGCGGACTCCCTTTGAAGTTTCCGCCTGTGGCAAGGTGATCCTCCTGGGAGAGCACGCGGTGGTCTACGGCCGGCCGGCCCTGGCAGTGCCGGTTTGCGGGCTTCGAGCATGGGTTCGCGCAGAGCCATTGCCGGAGGGGTCCGGTTGCTGGATCGCGGCGCTGGACCTGCCGGAGACGATCCGGTTATCCACGGCCCCGCCGGATCATCCTCTTGCCATGGCGGTCCGCCTGGCGCTGGCTCACCTGGGCCTTCCCGAACCGGATCTCCGGCTCACCCTGCGCTCCGACCTTCCCATCGCCGGCGGATTGGGGAGCGGCGCGTCGGTGTCGACCGCGCTGGTGCGGGCGATCTTCCGGTGGGCCGGGCGGCCCGCTGATCCCGAGGTTGTATCCGCCCTGGTCTATGAGGTCGAGAAACACCATCATGGCACCCCCAGCGGGATCGATAACACCGTGATCGCCTACGAACGCCCCATCCGCTTCGTCCGGGGTCAACCGCCGGTTCTCCTTTCCATCGCCCGGCCCTTCACCCTGGTGATCGCGGACTCCGGCATCCCCAGCCCGACGCGGGAGACGGTGGCCGCGGTGCGGATGGGATGGGAGCGGGAGCCGGAGCGGTATGAGCGGCTGTTCGACGCCATCGCGGCGCTGGTGCGGGAAGCGGAGGCATGCCTGGCCGCTGGCCGGATCGAAGACCTGGGTCCGCTCCTGGATGCGAACCACCAGCTGCTCCAGGAGCTGGGGGTTTCTTCCCATCACCTGGATCATCTGGTCCGGATCGCCCGGGAAGCGGGCGCCCTGGGGGCCAAGCTCACCGGCGGCGGCCGGGGAGGCAACCTGATCGCTCTGGTGCGCCCGGAGCAGGCGACGTCGGTGGCCCACGCCCTGCAGGCAGCCGGCGCGCGGGCCATTTACCGGACCGAGATCCCGGCCACCTCGCCTGCCGATCCATCCTCGACGCGCTGAATGAGGAGGCGATCCCGTGCCTGCCCGTCCGTCCGTTCGATCCCCCGCGCGCTATTACGCTTTGAAGGCCCTGCATCGGATCGAGACCCGGGCGGCCTATGCGGACTACGTGCTGCAGGCCCTGCGGCGGGAGGTGGAGCTCTCCCCGCGGGATCAGGATCTCCTCACCACCCTGGTGGATGGCGTGACCATCTGGCGGAAGACCCTGGACTGGGTCCTGGCCCGCTACGTGCGGGGCGGGCTGGATCGCCTGGATCCCTGGGTGCGGAACGCCCTGCGGATGGGGCTCTATCAATTGATGTTCCTCGATCGAATCCCCCGATGGGCGGCCGTGCATGAGACGGTGGAAGTGGCCCGCGCTGTGGCCGGCGAAGGAGCGGCCGCGCTGGTGAATGCGGTGCTGCGGCGGATCTCCGCCCGGCTGGAACAGGGGCGGCCGGTGGCGACCTTCCCTCCGATAGAAGCCGACCCCGTAGCCCATCTCGCGATCCGGTATTCATTCCCGGAATGGATGGTGCGCCGCTGGATCGCCCGGTATGGGGTCGATGGAGCACGGGAGCTCTGCCGCTTCCATAACACGCCGCGGCCGCTGAGCCTTCGGGTGAACCGCCTGCGGGCGACCCGTGAGGAGATCCTGGCGGATCTGGAGGCCCGGGGGGTGCGAGCCCGGCCCAGCGTTTATCATCCCTATGGGGTGCTGGTGGAAGGAGGACTGGATCTCGCCGCATGGCCAGCCTATCAGGAAGGGAAAGTGATCGCCCAGGATGAGGCGGCGGCCCTGATCCCTTATCTTATGG
>Ga0105160_1000668_pt1 | contig 15155 bp, 17 predicted proteins | sample GXS110809BmetaG_FD_89591 | JGI IMG/M metagenome (GOLD analysis project Ga0105160, IMG submission 89591) | Hot spring microbial communities from Gongxiaoshe hot spring, China to study Microbial Dark Matter (Phase II) - GXS 110809B | ecosystem: Environmental > Aquatic > Thermal springs > Hot... | reverse complement strand
GGCGATAAGATTTAGATTCCATCCTAGCTTTTCAATAATAGAGATACAACCAGCACCCATATCGGAAGGAGATGTGCATACGTGGACAAATACAGTTTTGAATAATCCAAGAATAATTCTAAGGAGATCTGTATCGTATGATCAATTGGTGATTGAAGGGATATTAGAGATATATTCTAAAGCCCTAACGATATTATCTTCAACTGTATCGATAACATATATAATTATAACATTAATATTTATGATATTAACTGTTAGGGTGGTTCGAGATGATAAATAGATCAGAATATAATTTTCTGCTGAAGATTAGTAATGGTCAGTGGTGGAAAGATAGTGATATCGATAGTAATTTAGATTTCGTTAGAAGAACTGGATATTTCCTGAGTAGAAAGGGATTAGTTGAAATGCAGGAGCACATTTCTCAAAAAGTAGAATTGGATAAGAGAGGTTTGGAAGCAAAACAGATTATATTAGGATTGGAAGATGGAACAGATATACAAAATATACCAAGTTACATTATAGGAATTCTTAAGGAGAGTGGTATGTTAGAGGGTAGAAAGTTCAGAAAAATAGATACTAATTTAGACCAAGTACTCCTGAGAAGATTTGGTAAAGTTATAGATGAAAAATACTATAGCTATAGGATAACAGATCTTGGCAAGAAGATGATCGATAGTTGGAAAGAGGGTGAGTATATAATAAGTATAGACTCTCTAAAGAGCCAGAACATACAAATACCTTACATAGATGTGAACACTATAGAGACCGTAAATATATCAAGAACACATATTATAACACGATGGAAAAGAAAGATTGCTAAGATATTCTATGAACTTGGATTCAAGGAGATGAACGGAGATTATATACAGATGTCCTTGTGGAATTTTGACGCACTATTTCAACCTCAGGACCATCCATCTAGAGAACTGGCAGATACATTCTATTTGAGTAGAAAGAGAAAGACGGGTATTGATACATCAATTATACAGAAGGAGCATCAGGAATACTGGAGATATGAATGGGACATATCTGAGGCAGAGAAGCTAGTGCTCAGGACCCATACAACAACACTATCCGCTATTACATTATATAAAAACAAACATGGTAAATACTTCTCCATAGGTAAGGTATTTAGAAATGAGGCAATTGATTACAAACATCTGGCAGAATTTCATCAAATAGAAGGGATAATCGCCGATACTAGTATGAATTTCAACTATCTTCTAGGTTTTCTTGAAGAGTTCTATAAGAGATTGGGTTTAGAAAGAATTAGATTCAGGCCAAGCTATTTCCCTTATACAGAACCCAGTCTAGAGATCGAAGCTTACTTTCCTCAAAAAGATGCATGGATAGAGGTTGGTGGTGCTGGTATATTCAGAGAACAAGTATCAAGGATATTGGGATGCGTTTATCCTGTAGGGGCATTTGGTCTAAGTCTAGAGAGAACTATAATGCTGTTTGAGGGTATCGAAGATATTAGATCATTATATGATTAGACATCCATAACAATTCTTAACATATTTCTTGTACCTATTCCCAATCCCAGAATTGCAGCAACACTCAATATGATCCTCCTATCATCATCATTTAGACCCACTCTCTGATAGTATCGATCAATTACAAATACAAGAGCTAGTTTAAGAACATAGAACACTAAATAGGATAAATTATCCCCTATTAATCCAGATAGCACATGTTTTTCCGCATATTTCCCTACTAGCTCAATTCCTATAAAAGTAGATCCGCCATCCAAACCTTGCCCAAAATACGCATAGAATTGCAATCCTGTATTCGATAATAGAACAGCTGGAATATATGCCATTACTATAGCTAGAAAACCTGCAAGATTGTGAATGTTCGGCAGTACTAAGAATATGTGAAATGCTAACAAACTATAACCTATAACCGATGTAAGCTTCTTAAGATTATATCTAAATTCTAGATAGTAGATAAAAATAAATAGACTTGCCATCACAAGATATATTCCAGGAGTTACATTCCAGAATGAATATTGATATAAACTATATATCCCATCTACTCTTTTACCACTATCCACCAGATCCACTATGGCTCTTATAACCCCACCAGTGATAGCATATGGAATAGCAGAATTAAACATGTCATTATCTAGCATCTTTATCCCTCTCCTCTGAAAATACTGTGATAGTAAATAGAGGGCAACTATTGCAATAATCGCATATACAATAGTATTGTATATATTATAACTCTCTCTCATTAATATAGGGGATATAAAATACTTATCTATAAAGTCCATGTTTAAATTCCAGATATCATTTTTAAATATGCCAAAACTACCAACCATACAGATGTTATAATTATCTGAGCAAAGACAATTACAAATACTAGATTCTGCTCTGTTATACCTCCTGCTAATTTCATTATCATCTGAGGTAAACTTACAGGTCGGTCTGGACTGTACAATTTTCCATCAACATATTTTCCCCACCAACCCTTGGATGGAAGCCCATTTAGAATCTTTATTATTCCATCTAATCCATATAGCATGAATATAGGTATAGCCAGAGATTCAAAGTTGTCCAATATCAATGCTGTAACTATCAATCCTCCTATAATCAGAGTTCCCGTATCTCCTGGAAATACTTTGGAGGGGTATCTATTAAATATCAGAAATGCTATAGATGCACCTAACAGAACTAGACCTGATATAGTGATTAGATCCTTACCATACATAAATCCCACTAAAATAAGAAAGATTGAATTTACTACTGCTAACGAATACTCTAAACCATTGAAACCGGCTAAGATATTCGTTAGATTTACTGCACCAGTATACATAATCGGCAATAGAAAAAATACGTATAAAAATCCCAGATCTATTGTCCCTATCATTGGGATTGTGATATTAGTATCTATTAAAGAACTATAGGTTATTAGAGGTATTGCTCCAATTATCGGCAATACAAACTTTACCCATTTGGGAATATCCAGTAGATCATCTATAATCCCTACCAATCCTACCAGAAGGACAGAATATATTAGCACAATAATTCTTATATCAAATCCATTGAATACACTATAAATTGCTGCTAAGATAGATAGAGTCAGAGTTATCCCTAACAGTACTCCCAATCCTCCCATCTCAGCTACCTCTGGTTGATCTGGTTTATTCACATCTCTTCCCACCATCCCTTCAGCCTTAAGTCTTGGTATAGCCCATTTTAGAAATAGATAGGTGATAACAAATGATATAGGTACCACCAGATACAATATCATCGCATTTCCCCCAATAATTCTTTAGCATATTCATATGAAAATCTATTATTCTTCACCATTTCATTAACTATTCTATCTATCTCCTCCCCCTTAGCACCTACCGAGATAGCTATATTCCTAGCATGCAATTTCATGTGTCCTCTTTGAATACCTTCTATAGCCAGATGGTAGTTAGCTCCAAAATTGTTAGCTAATCCGACTGCGGCCATTAATATAGCTAGATCTCCAGAACTCTTTACATTAGATAATTCCAACAAAGTTTTAGCATGATTTAGTGATTTGATACTACCACCAACAGTACCTACAGCTATAGGAACCTCTATCTTCCCATGTAATTTTCCATCCTCATACCAGAAATTCGTCAGAGACAGTTGGAAATAATTCGAATATGTGTGTATTGCTGCTTCTATCGCTCTCCAATCCTGACCATATGCAAGAGCTGCTGCAGATATTCCATTCATTATACCCTTATTATAAGTAGTTTTCCTGTAGATATCTGATTGAGCTAGGGATATAACATCTAAAATATCATTAATTGCCTGTTGGTAATCTATTCCTTTACTCTCTATATCAGCTCTCAACTTATCCCCCCAACTGGCTCTAACAATAGCTCTTCTATAGATAGATAGATTAGATAGAATCTTAAGAGTCGCTCTTCTCCCAATGATATTCTGTATATCATCAGCGATTTCTTCAAGAAAGGAATTTATTATGTTTGCACCCATTGCATCTCCAACGTTTATTCTAAACTCTAATCTAGTGAATTCACCTCTTGTATTAGCTAGATCATCTACTTTTAATTCTACAAAACCCCCTCCATACTTCTCCAATCTATGCAATTTCTCTCTTGCCAATCTTTCTATATCTATTAGATGATCTCTAATTATCTTTGCAATTGATGGATTAGATTTTATGTACACATGACCTAACATAATAGAACCGGTATATTCCCCAAAGAAGCCATCGGATAGTTTGAATGCTTTATTAGCTGCAGCTACTACTGATGGTTCCTCTACGCTTAAGAAGATGATTCTATCCTGGTTATTTACACTTCCAAAAACAACTCCTAAAGGTAGAGTAATTCTACCCACAACATTCTCAATCATACTATTCATAGTTTCCAGATCTGTCTCCAATTCTCCAAACTTCTTACCTATTAAACTCTCCAGATATTCTCTCCTCTCCTGAATTGACATATCCCTAAACTTTTTCATTTTTCTAGATACACCTCAGTATTATAATTAATAAATAGTGTATTAGAGTTATACACAGCATTTTTGATTACAATCTCTCTATTTATATATCTAGATAGAGTATCCAACCATCCGCCAGATATGTTCAGATTTATCTCTCGCTTTCTAGTCTTAAGTTTCATTATTCCATCATCCATTATAAGCTTCCCTTTTAGTATCGGAATAATTCCATCGCTAATCTTTATCCTCATAGGTTTCCTATCTATCATAAGTTCGCCTGTAACAATCAGAGTATTATTTTTCTTGTAGAAATTCCTAAACCATATTATATCACCTTCAAGAATATGTAACGATATCCCCTGGATCTTACATAAAAACCCATCTCCTAAAACCATAATGTAATCTGGTTTCTCAATAATTTTCTCAACCTTAATATGAGTGTAAACCCTATACTTTGCATCAGGAAAATTGATCAGAGTAGCAGGAGAGATAGCCTTAGGGGTCAGCCGCATCATCTCCAAATAGCTGTCAATATCCATCATTAACTTATCAGATTCAAAAAACTTTTAAAAATATTTGATTAGAATTAGCTATGGATAGAAAAATCACAAACTACGTACCTTTTCAGACGCCAATAGCAAGACTAAAATCTATTCAGAGGCAATCGATAATGAATAGATACAACAAACTTAAGGATTTTCAGATATCTATATTTGATCTTAGGGATATGATTGAAAGGTTGGTAAGAGATGTTAGAATCGAATATCCCTCAAATATAAATAATAGAAAAATAGCATTCTTTTTCTACATCGCCAAAATAAGAAATTTTCTGAAGAGCGAGAGTTTTTTACCCGATCTAACTATGCTAACGTTTCTTGAATCATTATCCAGATCTGCTAAGAATGGTAATAAATTTGTAATAATTGTGGAAAACGAATTTTTTGATCCAAATGTTCTAAATATCTCTTACAATACCTATTCTCAATCAATGAAATGGATCGATCTATTCAGAGAATTTGATTTCTTCAAGAACTTGGAATTCATATCAATGGCCGAATTAAATGAAGATATAGATGATTTTGAAATAGTATTCGAAGAGACTAAATCAGAGATATCTGTAAATAGAGATGATGAAGTTTATAAAGTACTAAGGGATTCTGTGAGTTTCAAAAGTCTAGATCATGCTCTGAAGTATTACTCTAAGGAGAATACTTTAGCCAGAGTTGATAAAATATATATAAATTATATGTCTTTTATTGAAGCTAGAGCCAAAGTCGATTATTGGAATAGATTAATTTCTAAATACAAGTGGGTTAGAGCTACTGTTAGTAAAAAACAGGGAATAGTGTATATAGAGCCCACTGTATTCAACATTCCTGCCGCACATTCCGTATTCAATGCAAGGGTTCTAAGAGACAGTTACCTGATTGATGAACTCTACTATAAAAAAATAAACTATAGAGTAAAAGTTAATAATAATGTAATGTATTATTTCTGAAGCTATTTACCACCTGTCTTTTTGAAAATGTGCTCAAACAATGAGTTAGTATCCAAATCCTCTGTAAATGTAAATACACCAACTTTTACATTTCCATCACTCATAATATGATGGTAAACTCTCTGATTATTTGAACTTAGATGTGCAAATAGATTGATGAGAGGGACTACATATAGAGAACTATTGTGGAATACTGCTACGCCATAATTAGGATTCTTATCTCCAGGTGTCTTGAGTTCATATCTGTTATGCTCTTTCTTACCAGTAATAGTTATGTGTAATAATTCTTTAGGTATCTCTCTAAGTTCCCCAAGTACAAGAGACTGAGCAGCTATTATATATCTTGTCATAATGTCAGCTAATTCTGGCTCATCTATCCATCTATTAACTCGCTCTCTTATTGTATTATAATTTTGATGATTCTGGTCTATTTGCCTGAACTTCTCTAATATCTTACCCTCAACATTTCTCTCATCTTTTAGCCATTTGATATTATCACAATACATTACTCCATATTCTTTAGTATGTTCGATATTATATTTGGATTTAAGTTGCTTTATATACTCATCATCTACAGGAGATGTGAGTATTGGATATCTATATTGATGTTTATTCCAATCACTCAGGATATATCTGCTCTCATCAGCTATAATAAGCTTCTTTCCTGCCAATTGTGCAAATAAGGCAAACTTGGTGGAGAGTAAATAATCTAACACAGATATTATACCTAACAGATCATAAGTTGAAACATGTGGAGCGACAGCTCTGGAATAATAGAAAAGAATAAATCCGTCCTTATCCAGTTCTTCGTCCTTTATCTCTCCAGAATCCTTCATCTTATTCCAGTTTAGAAATCTAGCCTTCTTATGTTTAATCTGTTTTTCACTAATCGGTTGATATTGATTTAGTGTATGAATTATTATGTCTTTTAGTACAGAGCTGGGAGAAATATCTTGTTCTATAGTAATTATTTTCCCTTGTCTAACCAGCTTTTCATATTGTTCTCTGATTTGCTCTCTCTTCTCGCTTAAATAACTCTGATACTTTTCTAAAATTTCTTTCATATTTATATTTACATAGATATGTTTAAAAATTATTAAGTTTATTGTTTTTGAGGGTTCTATAAGTAGACCATTTCTTCCGTATGTATCTTTCCAAATCTCTGAAATTTTGAGGATCTTTCAGGAACTCAATTGTTCTTGAGTCCGAGGGATATCCGCTACCAAAATCACCATATCTTGCATGCAATTCATCAATATATCTATCTCGATATACTTTAGCAACTATACTAGCAGCACTCACTATGGGGTATTTAGAATCTGCTTTGTAGTCAGCAATCACATATTTGCCTAGTTTTTTTAGAGATAATGGATCCATAAATGCATCAATATATATACCATCATACTCCCCCCGATCTTGCAACCATTCTTGGATCTTCCTATACTCTAATCGATTTATATTTTCCCTATCAATCTCCCAGGGTTCTATCTTTATATGATCTACAAGATCGGCTTGATCTACTATCTCTTGAAACAGATTCTCTCTTTGCTGTCTACTAAGCTCTTTAGAATCACGAACAGCAGAACGTAGAGGGGAAGATATCTCAACCAATCCAATAACCAAAGGGCCTATTAGTGCCCCTCTACCAGCCTCATCTATTCCAAGCAATCTCAAATCTATTTCTGCCCTGTGACCAAGAATCTCTGATCTACAATAACGTAATCTCTTGCAGCTAATACTGCATCAAAAGGCAATTTAATTTTACCATCTTCTACTTTTATCTTATTCTCATTCTTGTAAAGGAAATTCTCATTTGGATCAACAATTATGTATAGCAATTTTCCAGTCTTGGTATCAAATTCTATATCTAACAGATTTCCCACCTCTTCTCCATTAGTAGCGACAATCTTCTTACCTGGAAGATTTTTTGCAGTTATTATTCCCATTAAGCTCACCTATATTAAGATTTAACTAACTATTTTTAAATTTATTTATACTTAATCAAATCATGGCGAATGTAAGAGTAAAGCATCTATCAAAAGAGGATATGGAACTATTAAATGATCTTGGATTTCCATCTGAAGATAGTATAGTAGAAATCACCCCAAATAGACCAGATATGTTAAGTGAAGTGGGGATAAGGAGGGTAATCGATCTGTACAGAGGCAAGAAAATATCTGATTACAGATCTAAAAGATTGGGGATTGAAATTAATATTGAACATGTTCCAAGTAGGCCTTATATTGAAATAGCTACTCTAGAGCTGAGTTCTAAGATCGAACTAGATGATCTCATAGAGTTCCAAGAGAAACTCCATGAGACTTATGGGAGAAAGAGAAAAAGAGTGGCGATAGGTATTCATGATTTGGATTATATAACTCCTCCAATAACCTATAGAGCAGTATACGATGAAACATTTATCCCTCTTAACTCAAATCAGAGAATGAATATAGAACAGATACTAAAGTCTTTAGATAAGGGTAAAGAATACGGGCATTTGGTCAGTTCACCCTATCCTATGTTATATGATAGCACTGGGGTTATATCTTTTCCACCAATCATAAATAGCGATCGTACCAAACTGAGAGAGGAGACTAGAAAAATACTGATTGATGTAACCGGTATAAACCAACATTATGTCAAAGATACGATGAAAATACTATTATGTTATTTTATAGATCTTGGTGCTAAGAATGTAGAATCCACAACTCAGCTAGATTACAAAACTATTACAGCCCCAGCAAGCAGGATTAGAGAGTTAATAAATATAGATGTTGATTATAGAGAAATGCTTATGAAATCTGGAATTGAATACGATGGTAATGTAGCAATAATTCCTCCCTACAGGGTGGATTTTATGGATTGGACAGATGTTGCCGAAGAAATAGCTATTAATTATGGGTATAATCATATTCCTAGAGATTTCCCAAAAATATACCAATCCGCTGAGATCAGTGAAGATCCTATTAGAGATATAATGGATCGGATGGGATTTAGCGAAGTCTATACCTCATTCTTAGTGAAGTATGATGATGCCAAAGAATACTTTGAACTAGAGAAATTACAGAATTCTGTATCTGAAGATTACAATGCTATCAGACCATCACTAGAATTATCATTGTTAAGAGTGATTCATAAGAACAGAAATGCTAAACTCCCATATAAAATCTATGAGATAGGACGAGTATATGATCCTAAATTAGATAGAGAATATGATCAGATAGGATTTGCAATAATGCAGAATGAATTTAGAGTAGAGGATTATTTAAGTGTAATAAAAACATTAGCCATAGCTATGAATGCCCAACTACATTTGGACAGAGGAAGTGGTAGTAAAATATTATTAGATACTACATCATTCAAAGGAAAAATTGATGATTATGAATTCTATGTGGGTGCTGTTAAGTATGAGATCCTGGAGAGATTCGAGATCGATAGACCAGTAGTTATGGGTATTATATTTAAAAAATAATATCTAACATAATTACTATGACGCTTGATGGGTTGATAAAGCATGATGTCTTGTATGTTGACATCAACTCTGAAGTTAGAGAGGTTGCAAAGAAAATGAAAGAGAAGAGAAGTGGATATGCTATAATAGTTGATAAGAATAGGGCTGAGGGGATAGTAACCAGAACGGATCTAGTCTATAGAGTTCTAGCTGAACAGAAACCGTATAGTACTAAGATCAGAGAGGTTATGAGTCATCCCCTCATAGTTCTGTTTCCAGAGATGACAATAGATGATGCCATTAATGCATTCAATCAGCATCCTATCCAGAGGATTGTTATAGTTGATAAGAACACATCTGAATTAATAGGGGTTATAGAGAAAGATGATGTTTTTAAGATATTATCACATAAATAATTCGCCGAGCAGGGATGGCCGATCGGAGGTGGGTGATGAATCCGGTCAACACTGCTCGGTAGTATAGAGATTATATTTACGAGGTGAAAGATTATGGCAAAAACATATATGGATAACCAGAAGTATATGATAAGAGTATTGGTAGAGGTTAAAGGAAAAGCTAGTAAAGATGACATCATAGGAGCAGTATTTGGTCAGACTGAAGGATTGCTAGGTAAGGATATGGATCTCAGAAATCTGCAAGAACACGCTAAGATAGGTAGATTAGAACCAGAGGGTCAGATCACCTATTCTCCAGTTAACAACACCACTACAGCTATCTTTAATTTACCTTCTAGCTTGGATATAGAAAAAACTGTTATAATAGCAGCAGCTCTGGAAACCATAGATAAAGTAGGGCCTCATTCAGCCGTCTTTACTGTGGAGAAAATATCTGATACTAGACAGGAGAAACGTGCTAAAATTAAGAACAGAGCTAAAGAATTATTGCAGAAATTCTTAGAGGAGAAACAGATTGATGTTGGTGAGATAGAGAAGGAGCTTAGAGAGCATATAGCAAAGAAGAATATAATACAATTAGTTCCAGGGAATGATAAAATAGTAGCTCATAAAGAATATGATCTTCAGGATAATATAATATTTGTAGAGGGTAAAGCTGATGTACAGAATCTAGTATATTATGGTATTAAGAATGTAGTATCTGTAGGAGGAGTATCCGATGTAATTCCTGATAAGATCAAGGAGATAGCTAATAAAAAAGAGGTGATATTGTTCCTGGATGGAGATAATGGTGCTAAGAAAGTAGCTGAGAACCTAATAAGCAGAGGTGTAAAAATCGATTACATCGCTCAGGCTCCTGCTGGTAAAGAAGTTGAAGAACTGGTTGGTAAGGAGATCCATACAGCTCTGAGAAAGAAAAGATATGTCGGATCCATAGACTTCAGTAACAGAGATAATTTATATCAATTGATAGATTCAATACTCAAAGAGACTGAACAGAATGAGCCAGAGGATACTGAAGACAAGCCAGAGCAGATTGCTGAGCAGACTACTGCAGACACGACAAAACCCCAGATCAATCATGCATCTTATCTATCGAGTATAATCGGTAAGAAACAGGCTCTAATTCTATACCGAGATAACAATACAGAAATTACAGATATGAAAAATATAATTCCTAAACTTAAGGAGAAATCTCAGGAGGTTATGGCAATTTACATAGATGGATTAATACCTGATAGCGTGATATCCACGATTGCATCTACAAATGCAGAATACTTAGGAATAACCAATCCTAATGCAAAATATACTATAAAATCCAAGCTAGGTAAGAATAATAAGAACATCAGGGTAGTGTCTCTAGATGATTGAAATACAATTCTTAGGAACTTCATCTGGAATCCCGTCTCTTACTAGGAACTTCCCATCAATCAGCATAAAAGATCTAAGATCCGGAGATATAAATCTGTTTGATGTGGGTGAGGGGACACAGAGACAGATTCTCAGATACGGTCTGGGCTTGGGTAAAATCCGTAGAATATTCATAAGCCACTTACACATAGATCACTTTCTAGGTTTATATGGGTTAGTAGAAACGTATAAAGTTTATGGTATAGAATTACCTGAGATATATCTTCCAGATAGAATACCTTATATAGCTAGTGAGTTCCCATTTAAATTCATCAGGGCCAGGACTCTCGTTGATTCAGAAAACTACAGGATAGATGCATTCAGAGTAAAACACATGAAAAATTCTTATGGGTTTGTGTTTGAGAGCAAAGGTATTAGAAAGTTTATACCCGAGAGAATAAAGGAATTAAATGATAGGGATTTCATCAATCTGAAGAGCAAGGGATATACAATAAAAGGTGATAATATAGTAAAGATAGATGAGATCACTTATATACAGGCAGGGATTAGAATTCTATACACAGGCGATAGTATGTTCTATCCCGATCTAGTGAATATTATAGAGCATGCTGATGTAGTTATACACGACAGTACTTTCTTGGATGAAGATAAAGAAGCTAAAGATAAGAAACATTCTACTGCATTACAAGCTAGGGAGATGGCTAGATTACTAGGTGCCAAACTTCTGATTCTAACTCATATCAGTAACAAATATGAATCTTGGAGAGATGAGGATATAACATCTAAAGTAGGTAATAGTGACATTCCTATTGTAGTTGCAAGAGATGGTATGAAGATCACTCTAAAAAGAATGGATTCGGGAAATATAGAATATAATATAAAGATATAAAAAGATTTCTATGTTATAATAAAAGCAGGTGAGACTATGCCTGAAAACAAACCAGAAAATGATAATGTAGTTCTAATCGGAAAGAAGCCTACAATAGGATACGTGTTAGCAGTACTAACACAGCTCAGCCAGGGTGCAAAAGAGGTAGTAATAAGAGCTAGAGGAAAGCAGATAGCAAGAGCAGTGACTGTTCTAGAGTTGCTAAAGAGAAAATACAGACCAGATATAAAAACAAAATCCATAACTACATCTACAGAAGATGTACCAAAAGAAGATGGAAAAGTGACAAAAGTCTCTGCTATAGAAATTATAGTTGAGGCTTAATCCTTTCTATTTTTTCCCTCCTTTTCCAATTCTTCATATCTCTTTCTGATCTTGTTGTATAATTCCTCTTTTATATCTCTACCAGCCATATCTGCTTTCATAGCTATAGAAAGTTTGGATGCAAGTGTTCTAGCCATCTTACCTCTAAGTCGTTTTGGTAATCTATTAACCCAAGGCGATAGATATAATATACCATGTTTGGGTGGTTTTATTTTACCTTTGGATCGGATATGTTTAAAGAGTGCCTTTTCTGCACCGATAACCTGTATAGTTGATGCTGGCGCATTCACCAATTTATCATAACTACCCATTTTCTCTAACATCATAGCTACTATAAAAGGACCCACCAAATAGCTCGAATTAGGGAATCTACTCTGAATAAGTTGCTCTATCTTCTGCCTGATCTGCCGTTCCTCACGTCGTATGACATCATATATATCGACAAATTCTCTGTAAACGCTCTCATCAAATCCATGTTTTCTAATTGATTCATATACCTGTGGGTCCTTAGGATCTTTTACATCTAGATACATAGAGTTTTTAATCCACTCTTGCAATCTCTCTTCAAAGAGATTTTGAGTATCCTTTAGATCATAATATGCCCTAATCAGATTAACTATATACTGATCCTCTGAAGGTTCCTGTAACTTTCTCTCCAATTTTTTCAAGAATTTCTTCTTTAAATCATCTCTCATAGAAATAGATTCTTAATTAGGAATATTGGATCAGTAAGCTGTTTCTTATACTTAAGAGTATCCTCTGATACTATTGTGGAAGTGATCAATTCTTTTAATTCTCTCTTATGATTCACTCTGTTGAAGAAATGATTCAACAACCATCTAATAGAACCAAGTCTCTGAATCCTATACATTGTTTGGAGTTCTGGATCTAGTTTCTCCTTTAACAGATCATCGTACATTTTCAATACTTTCTCTGAAAAGTCCCCTAATTCAAAAGCTTTTTTTATTGTTTGAGCTGCTAATTTAGATGATAGTAGTGCATTCCCTATACCTTCACCTGTCAGAGGATCTATTAGAGCTGCTGCATCACCTACTAGAAGTAATCCATTAAAATATGGTTTTCTCCTCTTAGAACCCAAAGGTAATGTCCAACCTATTATATTAGTTAATCTCTTTGCATTCTTAAATCTATCTTTAAATTTAGGGTGTTCATTTATCAATTTTTCCATGAGTTGGCTTAAATTAACCTTCTTGTTTCTCATATCTCTATCTAGCATTCCAATACCAACATTAGCTTTCTTACCTTCTAGAGGGAATATCCAGAAGTATCCAGGTAATGCCTCTTCTACAAAATGTATTTCTATTACCTCTCTCATTCCTTCCACTCCATCATAATATGCTCTTACAGCAGAAACATAATGATCTGGATCTCTGAATGCTACCCCTGCCTTGTTAGCTACTACTGAAGCAGCACCATCTGCTCCAACTATTATTTTTGCTCTAAACTCATGTATATTTCCTGAATTATCTTTAGCCAAAACACCTACGTAATTATCATTCTCTTTTATCAGATCAAACACAGTCATTTGCTCATAGGCGTCTAAACCCTCTACTTTCTTAGCATTTTGATATAGAAAATTATCGAAATCGATTCTTCTAACAACAGCTCCATGAGGCTTGGCATCAGGTTTTTCCTGTCTAGAATCTACTATAAGATCGACGCCATTAGGTCCGCTCATCCACACACCATATCCTGGGCCATGTGGTAATTTGAATAACTCATCAAACAGGCCTAGCTCCTTAAGAATTGTAGAAGATTTACCACTTACCCCATCACCACACACCTTATCTCTAGGAAACTTTTGCTTATCCAATAGAGCGATCTTCAATCCACTATCTCTAAGATGAAGAGCTGTTCCAGACCCACCAGGACCAGCTCCAACTATAACTACATCATATTCATGCAGTATGTTCTGACTCATGAGTTTATTAACAAAAATAGCTATTTAAAGATATCGAATATGCTATATATATGCTGCTTAAGTTCTCATTTTTGGGTTCAGAATATGATTTCGATGAAGCTAAGTATATAATAATACCTGTTATCTATGGAAAACCCTTATCAAGAGAGGCAGCGATAGGGATTATTCGCCAATCATTAAATCTTCCAGGTTACAACAATAGATATGGAATACGATATAACGATATCCCGGTATATACATTTGATCTTGTCATCCCTTCTATAGATCCTTCCAAAGCTATGCGCGAATTACATAATATTTTAGATTATATTCTGTCCAAAAACAAAATTCCAATAATGATTGGTGGCGATCATTCAATCACAATATCCACTGTGGGTTTATTTAACAGATATATTCTTGTAGATGCTCATCTGGATTTATATTCTGAGTATGAAGGTAGTGAATACAGTCATGCGTGTGTTGGTAGAAGATTGATCGAATATTCGGAGGAAATCTATTACTATGGAGTGAGGGTTGTAGAGCCCGAAGAATTAGATATTGCATATAAAACTCTAGATAGATTAGAAATAGATAGATTCTATCTATCTGTGGATCTTGATGTGTTGGATCCTATTTATATAGATACAAATGTCCCAAGTTATGGAGGCAAATCATACGGAGAATTGTTAGAATTTATAGAAGGAATAACTGGTAAGATGGTGTTAGGTATGGATTTCGTAGAAACAGTAGATAATCCAAAAAGCACCTATCTCACCGCCGATTTGATCGCAAATACTTTAGCTATTCTAGAGAGTTAATTATATCCCTCCATCTACT
>Ga0105160_1000666_pt1 | contig 15193 bp, 14 predicted proteins | sample GXS110809BmetaG_FD_89591 | JGI IMG/M metagenome (GOLD analysis project Ga0105160, IMG submission 89591) | Hot spring microbial communities from Gongxiaoshe hot spring, China to study Microbial Dark Matter (Phase II) - GXS 110809B | ecosystem: Environmental > Aquatic > Thermal springs > Hot... | reverse complement strand
GTCCAGGGATGTCTCGAGCTGATGTACAATCTTGAGAATGTGCTGAAGGAGGTTACGGGCATGGACGCTTTCTGCCTCGCGCCGGCGGCTGGAGCTCACGGTGAGCTTGTGGGCTGCCTGATAATGAGAGCCTATCATGCAGAGAGGGAAGGCAGGCCTAGGAGGAAGCTGATTGTACCCGACTCGGCTCACGGGACAAACCCAGCGAGCGCAAGCATGGCTGGTTTCGACGTCGCCGTCGTTAAGACAAGGAGCGACGGATGCATCGACCTTGAGGCTTTTGAAAAGATGGTTGACAGTGACGTTGCAGGAATAATGCTCACCAACCCCAACACTCTCGGGCTTTTTGAGAAAGATATCGAGGACATCGTCAGGATAATGCACTCGAACGACTCGCTCCTCTACTACGACGGGGCTAACCTCAACGCCATAATGGGCGTTGTAAGACCTGGCGACATGGGGTTCGACATCATACATCTAAACCTTCACAAAACCTTCTCAACCCCGCATGGAGGTGGTGGACCAGGCGCCGGGCCCGTTGGCGTTGTGGCGAAGCTCGCCAAATACCTGCCACCTCCGAAAATCGTCAAAGGCAGTGACGGCAGGTTCGAGCTGGTCACCAACAGCGAGAACGGAGTCGGACCCATCAAGATGTTCTACGGAAACTTCGGAGCTCTCGTAAGAGCATACGCATACATACTTTCCATGGGTGGAGAGGGGCTGCGGAGGGCTGCATTAACGGCTGTCACCGCATCAAACTACGTGCTGTCAAAAATGTCCAAGCTCCGAGGAGTCACCGTGCCATACGACCCCTCACGACCGCGCAAACACGAGTTCGTGATAAGCCTCTCCCGGCTGAGGAAGGAAACAGGCCTGGGGGCCTTAGAGGTGGCTAAACGTCTTCTGGACTATGGATTCCATGCGCCAACGATTTACTTCCCGCTAATCGTCGAAGAGGCGTTCATGGTCGAGCCGACAGAGACCGAGTCCCTGGAGACGCTCGACAGATACGTTGAGACTTTTGCTAAAATCATCGAAGAATGCTACAACACGCCTGAAGTTGTCAGGTCAGCGCCCCACAACACATCGGTTGGAAGGGTTGATGAGGCGAAAGCATCCCATCCGCTGCACCTAACGCCGACGTGGAAAGTGTTCCGGAGGAGGAGAGCCTGAAAGAGATACCGCTGTACAAACACCACCTTACCTCGCCCGGCGTTGAGGCGGGAGAGTTCGCTGGATGGAAAACCATCATCTCTTTCTCCACGGTTAGAGAGGAACATAAGGCCGTCAGGGAAAATGCCGGCATATTCGACATAAGCCATATGACTCGAATCAAGGTCTCCGGGGCATCAGCTACAGAGTATCTGCAGCGGATACTCACAGCCGACGTCGAGAGGCTGAAACAGGGAAAGATGAAGTATGCGCTCATGCTAAACGAGCAGGCTGGAATAATCGACGACATCACAGTCTTCAAAGTCACCGAAAATAACTTCATCATAATCTCCAACGCGGTAACAAGGGACAGGGTGATGAGCTGGTTTCGACAACATTCCAGCAAGGATGTTATGGTTGAGGATTTCACAGAATCCTCAGCTCTGTTCGCAGTCCAAGGGCCAAAGGCTGTCGCATACGTATCTAGGTTTTTCAGAAAAGATTTCGCCTCCTATAAATGGTTCAGCGGAGGCTTCGAAACCGCTGACGGCTGCCAGGTTCTTGTGACGAGAAGCGGCTACACAGGCGGCGACGGCTTCGAGCTAACTTTTTCATGCGGCGGCCCATCCCTGTACCAGAAGGTTTGGGATTGGTTTGTGGCGGAGGGCGTGCAGCCATGCGGCCTCGCCTGCAGAGATGTTTGCAGGCTCGAGGCGGGCTACCTTCTTTCGGGACAGGATTACGACGAATCGAAGACGCCTCTGGAGACGAGGCTGACCTGGGCCGTAAACATGGAGAAGCATGACTTCGTCGGTAAGAAAGCTCTTCAAGCAAGGCTGACGGAAAGGCCGGAGACTGTCGTAACGCTTCTCGAGATGGTTGAACCCGGTGTTCCAAGGCATGGTTACATGCTGCTGGATGAACGGGGCAGGAGGGTTGGCGTGGTGACCAGCGGTGGTGTGATACCTTCGACGGGCAAGGCGGCTGCGATAGGCTATGTTGTGCCGCAGCTTTCAGAGGAAGGTTGTGAAGTATTCGTCGACATCAGAGGGAAGCCCAGGAAGGCGAGGGTTAGGACGAAGCCCTTTTTCACATTCTCGAAACCTTAGCAAACCTGCGGAGCTGCTCGCCGCTCAAGTCTAAGGGATATCCGACCAGAACGTCCACCCCGATCTCACTGATCCTGCTAACTCTTTGACGGATTTTCCAAAGGCCGCCGGCCAGGCTGAAAGCTTCAACAGCTTCCCAGAAACCTAGAGACGTTTTACGTCGTGAGATGTATGCTTGAAGCCTATCGCTGACATCTCTCTCTAAGGTTTCCGATATGTGGAAAGGTGCGTAAACACCTGCCGTCAAGCCGTCGTAGAGCTTCAGCTCTTCGTGAAGGCCGGGGTTTAGAAGTATCAACGGCCAGGCATGATACAGTTGGGAGGCTTTCAAGGCTGTTTTCACAATCTTTTCCGAGCCAACCATCAAAGGTAGATGCGGCGCCACACCTCGAAAAGCAGCTGAAGCATCAAGTATCAGCCTCCCCGGCCGAACTCTCAGCTCATGCTCATCTAGGTATGCAGGGTTTCCGGCAACGAGGCACACGCCGCCGACCCCGTGCTGAGAGACAACCTCGAGAAACTCGCTGAACCTTTCGTGGAAGTCGCTTCTTCTGACAGGGATTGTCAGGATGGGCGTGCAGGTTGACCGTTGGCCACAAACCTCGGCGAGCATGCTGTAATCGCTTATCGAAAGGTCGTCCGCCGACCTTTCAGAGTCCACGACAAGGTAGGAGTATTGCAAGCCGTTCAGAAGCTGGATGAGACGCAGGAGTTTGTCACGTCTGTTTTCGTTTAGCAGCGAAGGCTTAACCGCCGCGCCGAGCTGGAAGACGACCACCTTTCTGGAAGACGTCCACCTCCCGCCACCGCAATCACCTTTCCACAACCGTGGATCCAGCCATCATATAAGTATTAATTCAGTTGAAGTCACATCGTCCAAGGAATGGGACGTTGCAGGAAGAGGATCTCGAGAAAGTGATTCTGGAGAGCAACCCCAACCTCAGCAAGGAAAGGCTTGAGGAGATCATTCAGTCTAAGCTCAGGTCGTCACCTTTCCTAACACGGCTTGGAGCGCTGCTCATCATCCTTGAAGAACAAAGGCTTGCGGGCGAATTTCTCAAAAAAAGGGACTATGAGTTCGCGAAGATCTCAAGCTTAACCTCCGGCATTCAGAACGTCAGCGTCATCGGCAGGGTTCTCGGCTCGCGGATTGTGACCGGTAAGGATGCAAAATCTTCTCTCAGGCTCAGGCTTTGGGACGGCACAGGCTCCGTTGACGTGGTCGTATGGGAGAACTTTGAAGCCATCACGCCGCTTCATCTGGGCGAAGCTGTCGCAGTGCGCAACGGTTACATAGCCTCGTCAAAACCCGGTCAAGAGATCCTTCTACACGCAGGCTCCAGGTCAGCTGTGGAAAAAATGGGTGAAGCCGCTGGTCTGCCACCCTTTGACGAAAAGTCGTTCAGGCTGCCGGAAAAGTTGGGAGAAAAGGCGGGAAAGATTGACTTCTCAGCCGTGGCCGTGCTCAACACAGGTCTCAGAAAAATTGGAAACGGCGTAGACGTGTGCGAGCTTGTGGTCACGGACGGTAGTAAAGAATTGCTGCTCGTTGGTTGGAGGGAGTGGGCTGAATTCCTCTCGGCCGTAACCGCTGGTCAGCGTTTCTTCGCAGCCTCGGTTGCGGTGGGAGACGACGACCTGTTCACCACCAGCAACACATGCATCACACTTACAGGAGTGGATAATGATGCTTTGTCGAACGCATGGCGTCGGGCTTTCACAAACCTTCCTCTAAAAGTCTTGGGAATGGCGTTCGACGGGTATCTCGTCGTCACCAACGGGGTTAAGGTCATGAAACTTGCGTCGCCCTCCGTTTCAGACGTAGGAGGTTGCTATGTTGTCGAAAGGGCTTTCGTCATCAATCGACGTGGCATACCATACATCTACGGGACAGTTGCAACTCCGTCTGGGTGCGACCTCCAGCTCCCAAAGTTCGGCGGCGAATTGGAGAATGTTCAAGGAAGGCTGGTGGACGGGGTGATAGAATGCGAGATAGTTAGAAAAACGCCGACGACCATAGTCAACACAAAATATGGCCAGAAACAGATAACTGGCTTCTGGGCTGGCTGCGGAGAAAGGACGATAAACTGCACCGCGTGGGGAAAAGCGTCGGCGATCATTGAAAGCCAGCCAGAAGGCACGTACATCAGGTTCGCCCTGCCAGTCGTCAGGAAGAACAAGTTTGGCGACGTAGAGCTCTCAGTAGATGAGCTTTCATATGTCGAAAGAGTGTGAAAAACAAACTAAATAGAGAGGTTTTTCGAGCATTTTCGGGACCGTAGGATGCTGATAATCTGTCTCGTGAAGGGGGTTCCTGCGAGAACCACTCAGGTAGTATCCGTGTCGGGTGTCCTCAGGCGGGAGGAGATGGACCTTGTGCTCAACCCGCACGACGCCAAAGCCATCGAAGCTGCACATTATGTGAAGAAAATGGTCGGCGGGAAGGTCGTCGCTATAAGCATGGGTCCAGAGCCTAAAATCCTGCCCATTATGAACGACCTGACAGAGCCGAAGGAGGAGAGTTTCTATGTTCCAAGGGTTTCTTTCGATGGCTTCGACGAGAGAATCATTCTTAGCGACAGGCGTATGGCTGGAGCTGACACGTGGGCCACATCCTATACACTGGCCTGCGGCATTAACCGCTACATCAAAAACCATTTCGAAGCGGTTGACAAGCTCATAGAAGCCGTGAAAAACTCAACGGCTGAAGACGTTGCGTCTCTTGCCGAGAGGCTTTACGTCGAAAACCTGCTGCCCAACTACATCTACTCCAAACTGCCGACGGTCAGACAAACTTTGGTCGAGAAGTACACCAGCGGCGAGATTAGCAAGGAGACTTTTATCTCGGAACTTGATAAGCACAAGCAGGACCTGTCGAGATTCATCATCCTCGCTGGCATGAAGACTAGTGACGGCGAGACAGGCAACACAGGGCCTCAAACCGCTGAAGCATTGAGCACAATGCTGGGCAGGCTAATTCCCAGCATAGCTTTTGTAAGAGAGTTTGAGATATCACCCGACTCGGGCACCATCCTCGTTGTGAGAAAAATCGGCAAAACCCTCCAGAGACTTCGCGTCTCGCCTCCATGTGTTCTCACGATCGACAGCCATTACGAGCCGAGGGTTCCGTACGCCTCTCAGCAGAAAAAGGTGAGAGCCAATAGCTACAGGGGGAAGCTGTCGAAAGTTCTTGTGTGGGACGCCGACGTGATAGGCGCTGACCCCAGCAAAATCGGTTTCATGGGCTCCCCGACCATAGTTGGACCAGGCTATGAAATCGGCAAGCCACCATCTCAAAAGTTTGTGGGGGAAACACTTATCTTCAAACAGAATGTTGACAAAATCGAAGTTAACGGCAAGGTTTACGGACCCTTCAAAAAGGGAGACCTTGCCTCCAACATACCTGAACAGCTCTTGAACAAGCTCAAAGAAGATGGAGTCGTGGGATACTTCAGCTTAGAGGATCTAGTTGATGAGGTTTTCGGGGAGATGAAGCTTGTCCACAGAGCAGTATAGAGACGTTTGGGCCTACTGCGTCAAAGAGGAAGACCATCTGACGAGGCCAAGCCTTGAAATACTTGCCGCGGCGCGTAAGGTGGCTGACAAGATAGGTCAGCAAGTCGGCGCCGTCATCATCGGCTACAACCTTGGCGGAGTTCTGGACGAAGCGATAGCCTATGGGGCGGACAAAGTACTGTATGCCGACGAGCCGTGGCTCAAAAACTATCTCTGCCTTCCCTATACACGAGTGGTTTGCGGGATGGCTGAGAAGATGAAGCCATACGCGATGCTTTTCGTTGCAGATGAGCTGGGCAGAGACCTTTCGCCACGGGTTGCCTACAGGCTGAATACAGGGCTGGCCACAGACAACATCAACTTAGAAGTCGAAGACTACTACTTCGGGCCGACGAACACAACATATAAGAACGTGCTGGCCCAGATAAGGCCCGATTTCGCCACCAGGGTCGCTAAAATATTTACACCAAGACACAGGCCCCAGATAGCCAGCATAAGGCCCGGCAACTTCGAGCCTCTTCCTGAAGACCGAAGCAGGGTTGGCGAGAAAATCCGCTTCCGACCTCAGCCAGTTCCAGAAGATTTCTCAGTAGAGGTGATAGAGGAGAAACAGCTGCCCAAAACGGGCGTAGACCTTGAGGCCGCCAAGGTTGTGGTCAGCATAGGCTTGGGTGTTTTGAAGGACGGTAGCGGAAACCCGCGCAGCCCGCGTGAAGGCTATGAGTTGGCCAAAAGGCTCGTTGACTTGGTTAAGGAAAGGTTCGGCGTTCCAGCCGAGCTGGGAGCCACGAGAGCGCTGATTTACTCCGAGTTTAAGGAGCTTGAAGGACTTGTCACGTCTGAACGTCAGGTTGGACAGACGGGTAAGACCGTCTCCCCAGATGTCTATATCGCGGTAGGAATAAGCGGCTCCGTCCAGCACAGGGTTGGCATGATCAAGTCTAAGAAGATAGTGGCGGTAAACAACGACCCAAAGGCGCCGATCTTCGACATAGCTCACTACGGCGTGAAGGCAGACCTATACGACGTCGTGCCAAAACTCATTGAAATCATCGAAGGTAGGTTCCGATGAAGGAGAAGTTTGACGTTATCGTGGTTGGAGCTGGGCCTGCTGGGTCTGCGGCAGCCCTCACTCTGGCGCGTGAAGGATACGACGTTCTCATGGTGGAGAAAGCTCAGCTGCCCGGCCAGAGGAACGTGTCAGGAGGCGTGTTGTTCGGCGGCTTCCGCGACGGCTTGGGTTTGATAGACCTCATCCCCGAGTTTGAGCATGAGGCGCCTGTTGAAAGGAAGATTTCGGCACACGAGCTTTATCTGTTGAGCAAGCCTGTGAGGAAAAACGACGAATGGAGGTATAGGTACCTTAAGTTTGACAAAAATTCCTTTCTCACGCATTTAGGTCTGACCATGCTCAATGCTTCAAGCGGCCACGACTACACGGTGCTCAGGACGCGTTTCGACAGGTGGATGGCCTCTAAGGCTGTGGAAGCCGGAGCTATGCTCGCCACGTCGAAAACTGTTGAAGACCTCGTCTTCAAAGACGGCAGAGTCGCGGGGGTTTTGACCCAGGACGAAGAGTTGCACGCCGACATGGTTATAGACTGCAGCGGGGTGACCTCTCTTCTTCCCGAGAAAGCTGGAATCAGGCCAAGGCTGACCTCAGATCAAGTATACCACGGTGTAAAACATGTCTTGAAAGTCTCGCCTCAGAAAATTGAAGAATTTTTCAAGATTGACGACGGGTTCAAAACACTCTATTTGCTGGGACCTTTCATGCATGGCGTCGTCGGAGGCGGCTTCGTTTATCCCAACAGAGACACACTGTCTGTGGGTGTTGTTGTAGGTCTTTCCTCAGCCATACCTGTTTTCACCAGCCAATTCAACAAGATTGGCAAGCCGTTTGAAATGCTCAATGAGATGGAATCTCATCCGTTCCTCGCCGAGGTTCTCGCGAACGCAAAGCTTGTCGAATACTCTGCACACAACATACCGAGAGGGTACAAAGTTCTTCCCGAAAAACCCTACGCAGGCGGGTTCCTGATGGCGGGCGACGCCTTGGGCGTCTTCTACAAGATAGGAGCCTTGATCGACGGCATTAGGCCAGCCATAGCCTCTGGAATTCTCGCGGCACGGGCGTACATCCACGCCAAAAAGCAAGGCGACTTCAGCGCCTCGACGCTCTCAGTTTACAGACAGCTCCTAGAGCCGCTTTACAAGCTCGTCGCAAAGTCGAAGACGAACAGCGCGTTGATAGAGCGTAAGATATCCTATTCAAATGGCAGCTTGTTTTTGCTGAAGCTTGGGCTGGGCAGGAGCGCGGCTGCGAAGTCGGTTAACATGGAAAACAGCGGCAGAAACGTGCTGCAGACTGTACAGCAGATGACCGGGCTTCTCGACTATCATGAGGATAAGGTTAGGTCGCATATAGAGGTTAACCAAGCTTTGGCTTCTGCTGACAAGGAAAAAGCATGGATACCTATGTGTCCCGTCAACTGTTATACACTGGTGACTGGAAAGGGCGTTTTCGCATCCTTCAAGGATCTTTACGCCTACAACTTAGAAACTCTCAGGAAAAACCGTGCGGATGATCGGATGGCCTTCAAAAAAGCGATAGAGGCGACGCTGGAGGACATAAGGACGGGGCAGTTGAAGTTTGACCATGTTGCCTGCGTGGCGTGCGGGACGTGCGGAGTGATAGGACCTCCGGCCGTTGTGAGGTTCGGACATGAATGGAATGGTCGGGGCGTTAGGTTTAGGTATGGCTAGTTTATTGTAAGAGTAGGTTAGATAAAGCCAACCCGGACACAAACCATGTCGTACGCACAAAGTCACCACAACGTCGAATGGCTTGAGCAGAACCTCGGCAAACCCGGATTAGCCGTTGTGGGTTTCGGAGAGACTTGATCCTCACTCAGATGGGGGATTTCACGGAACTGAACGTCAAGACTGGTGAGACACTTTACTTCATGACAGCTGACCCTGCGACCGAGGTTGACATGATAAGCTGGGCGGAGAAAACAGGGCATGCTCTGCTAGGGCTTAAGAGAGCGGGCAGGACTCTTCACGCCCTGTACATGAAGATGAAGTAGGTTAGGCCTTCCACCACTCGAACATCACGTAGGCGACTTTATCTTCCGACGGGACTGCGATGGTGAAGTGTTTCTTGACAGAAGTAGCAAGCCTCCCTGCCCTGATTATCTCGAGAGCTGAAATGCTTCCCGTCCTGTTCTTGACCTGTATGATGAATGGTGCGTGGTCTATTCCTGGCCCGTGTCTGTAAGCCGCGAAGTCGCTGCCGAACTTTATGCCTGGAAGAACTATAAAACCCCTGTCTCTGAGGTCGTTGTAAACTAAGTATTTCTCCAAAAGCTTTTCGTCTTGGTCCGAGGCGTGTTTCTCCAGCTGTTCGAACGTCAACTCCTTTCCCGTGCTGAAAACTTTCAACGAGCCTTTTCTCTGCAGGTACAGCGCCTCTAGCAAGTCTAGCACGAGCGGTGATTTGAAGCTGACGTCTTTCGGCTTCGGGATTCCCAACGGTTTTCCGTAAAAACCCTTTCGATAAAGTTCCCTAGCCTCGTTCACATCCCAGACTATAACACTGTCTTTCAACAGCTCGCCGTTCGCCAAAGCCTTCATCCTAAAGTATAACGAAGGACAGGACGCGTAATGTTTCAACAGCTTCTTCAGACCTGTCCGCTATGTCCTCAAGCATAGAAACTATCTCTCGTACGAGCAGCAGCTGGCCTACCTTCATGTCCATTTGAAGTATAGTTAGGTCTAGGTTTCGGTAGATTTCGTCGACTTTTCTTTCAGCCTCCTCAGTCTCTTTTACCTTCTGCAGGAAAGTTTCACTGTTCAGCGTAACCGCCAGAAGAGCCTCCCTCAGCTTCGTCACGGACTGTAAGACTGCGTCGCACAATCTCAACACGTTTGCCAACACATCCCTGTCGATCTTCATCCGAGCCTTCGTCAGCCCCAAAATCCTGTACGCCACCCCTTCAGCCGTGTCTGCTATGCGGTCGATGCCGTTGACTAAGCGGATGAAATCTTCTCTATTGGTGAGAATGGCACCTATGTCTGACACCTCTTTCTCAACAAGCCTTCTGGATTCCTTTGCGGCTTCGTCGGATTTCAACACAGCGGCGTAAAGCTCCTCCATTTTCTTAACATCATAATCCTTGTTCAACGATTCCAGCATGAGCGAGGTTTTTCTCAACAGCTCCAAGACGTTTCTGATCTGGTCTTGAGCGAGGCTGAGAAGCCTTGCCCTGTAATCTTCCATCCTCTCCCGTGCGGTGTACAAGCCGAAGCACCTAATGTTAACAGTGCATTAAACATTTTTAAACATATCGTGGCAACCTTGATGAAAAACAGCATGGGGTCGTGGTTGAAAGTTGCAGGCGTTGTTGTGGCCTCCGGCTTCTCCAGGCGCTTTGGTGACGACAAACTCCACGTCAAGATTTTGGACAAACCCCTGATGTCATGGGCATTAGAATCTATCGCCCAGCTCGATTACAGAGCTGTGGTGCTGAGGAAAATGAATGAAAAAAGAGGGTTGGTACCCTCGGGCTTCACCGTGCTCGTCAACCTCAATGCTGAGCGAGGTCTGAGCTCTTCGTTGAGGGTTGCGGCGTCTTGGACGCCGTCCGACGCGGAGGGACTTGCGGTTGTGCTGGCTGACATGCCTTTCACAAAGAAGGTGGTGAACCATCTTGTTAAGGTGTTCTCCTCCGGCGATTTTGACGCCGTGTCGGCAGGAATTGACGGCAACCCTGTAAATCCCGTCGTCTTTTCAAGGCGGGTGCTCCATCATCTTATTACACTCGAAGGCGACGTTGGGGCGAAAACGCTTTTGAAGAAAATCAACACTTGTGTGATAGATTTCGACAGACGGCTTTTGACCGACGTAGACACAACGGAAGACCTTACTAGAGCCGTATCTTTGGCTGAGGAGCTACGTCGTCTCAAGTATCTCGACTGAGTCTATTTTTCCGTCTCCATCTAGGTCGAGTCCTTCGACAACCGCAGCCCAACTATCCTGGCCCTCGTAAGACTGCAACAATTTCTCCCAGCGGGTCGTCAGCGATATTACGGCTGCCTTTGTTCCAGAGGCTCTTAACCCAGCCAGCACTATGACAATGTTGTCGGGGTTGCTGGGGTTGGGTGTTTTCGCGACTATGCCGGTGAACTCGCTGGCGTATTTCTGTTTGGGTGAGACTAGGCCTGCCCAGTAGTTGTTTTCAATGAACCTTATCGGCAAGCTGCTATTCACCGAGGCTGTTATTATGTTGGTTCCCGGTCCACCAAGCAGGAGCATGTTGTTTTCATGCAGCTTCTCCGACTTGACGTCAACGTCAAGCCTTACAGCGAAGTCGGCGGGTAGTTCAACGTATCTCCCGAGGAAAAGCCCAAGCTGAAAACCATAGTGTCCATCGGCTGCAACAGACCTGAATGGCCCGTGAGGATGCGGAGAGCCTACCACGACCAAGCCGTTCAGTTTTCCGTCCTTAACGAACGGATGGAGAAAGGCAGACAGCTTCCCCGGCATGTCAGCCATCTTGGAGAGACGCCGCCATGGATGTTTGGGAAAAACAACCGCAAGCCCCGAGGCCGTTGTTCGGTAAAGCCTAGCCCTCCCACCCCTTACCTCCACCTCACCAACCTCGGTCAACAAACCAGCCTTACACATCTTCCTGACGTAAAGGCCCACCACCTGCTTGCTAACACCCAGACTCTCCGCGACCCTAGCCGGATAATCTGGCTCGTGAAAAGCTCCAGCAATCTGAGCCGTAAGCCTAGACGAGAAAAACTTGGCAGAACCGGCTTCAGATAAGACCACATCTATCTCCCGCCGACCGTGAACAAGCTTCACCCTTTTCATAACCTGTAAAAATCGGTTTAACCGGTTAATGAACCTTTGAATCGTGTTTATAAACGCGCGTTTTGCGGTTTACGCATGTGCGGGATCGTAGGATATGTTGGCGGGTCTCAGGCGGCGCCGATTTTGGTCAGGTCTTTGAGAAGGCTTGAGTACAGAGGATATGACTCGGCGGGCGTAGCAACCATACACGACGGCGTGCTCCTGGTGGAGAAAGATGCTGGCAGAATTGACGAGCTCAACCGCAGGCTAGGCTTTGACAAGCTGCTGGGAGATGTGGGGGTAGCGCACACGAGGTGGGCGACCCACGGCGCCCCCACAAAGGTTAACGCGCATCCACACACCGACTGCAGCGGCAAGATTGCAGCCGTCCACAACGGTGTTCTGGAGAATTTTCTACAGCTGAAGAAAGAGTTGACCGACCTTAACCATGTGTTCAGCTCTAAAACCGACACTGAAGTTATTCCGCATCTGCTCGAGGAGTTTCTCAAAACAGGGGAAAACCTGGAGACGGCGTTTGTCAAGATGTTGCGAAGGCTTGAGGGAAGTTATGCGCTCGCAGTCATCTCGTCCACAAATCCTGGAACTCTCTTGGCTGCGAGAAAAGAGGCTCCGCTCATAATAGGCGTGGGAATGGGCTTCAACATGGTTGCTTCAGACATGACCGCCCTTCTTGACTTAACAAAGGAGATGGTCTTCCTACATGACGGTGATGCAGCCATTTTGACCAAGGACGGCTTTCGAATCATCCGCGTAGAAAGCGGCCAGATAGTCGACAGACCCGTTAAACACGTCGAGCTCAGCGTTGAGATGGCTGAAAAACAAGGCCATCCCCACTTCATGCTCAAGGAAATCTTCGAACAGCCTCAGACCCTGAGAGACACGCTCAGACTTCAGCGGGACTATGTAGACCTTTTGGCGGAGCTTCTTGACAAAGGCCGTGTAATCTTTTTGGTTGGCGCAGGCACCTCCTACAACGCATGTCTAGCCGGCTCGTACCAGCTCTCGCACATGGCCCGAATCTCGACGTATCCGGTCATAGCCTCCGAGTTCATTCCGAACTACGGCGGGTCGCTGGGCGCAGACAGCGTTGTGCTCGCCGTCAGCCAGTCGGGTGAAACTGCCGACGTGCTGAACGCCCTCGAGTTTGCGAGGATGAGGGCGTGCACCATTCTTGGGCTGACAAACACCGTCGGCTCAACCTTGACCCGGGTCTCACGAGCCTACGTCCTTCAAAACTCGGGGCCCGAGATCGGCGTTGCAGCCACGAAAACCTTCACATCTCAGGTGCTTGCGCTGGCGCAGATTGCGTTGCGGCTGGCTAGGCTTAGGGGGAAGATTGCGCAGTTTGAGATGGATGAGTTCAAGGCGGAGCTGGCTAAGGTTCCAAGGGTGGTTGAGGAGGTTCTTGCGAGATGCGGGCCCGATGTACAGGAGCTGGCTCAAATTCTGGCTCCTAAGAATTTCCTGTTTATGCTGGGCAGGGGTGTTTCGGTCAGCACAGCCTACGAAGGACGTCTAAAGGTAATGGAGCTTTCATACATTCCGTGCATAGCCTATCCCGCTGGGGAGAGTAAGCATGGGCCGATAAGCGTCATAGAGCCAGGCGTTCCGGTTTTGTTCGTCGCACCACCTGATGAGTACAGGAAGCTTAACCTTGGAAGCATCATGGAGATGAAGGCCAGGGGAGCGTATGTAGTGGTTTTAGGCGACGCCGCCGACGAGGAGCTGAAGCAGCTGGCCGACTTTTACATAGGGTTGCCGCGCGTTCATCCCCTGCTGACGCCAATACCCTATGCCATCCCCTTCCAGCTCCTCGCATACCACCTCGCCGTTCTTAAGGGACTCGACCCTGACAAACCGCGGAACCTCGCCAAGTCCGTCACGGTGCTGTAAAAAATATATAAAGCGTAATCCGCACTCTGCCCGATGGGCTGCTGGGTCTTTGTAGTAAGAGACCATGTCTTCGGCAAGGAGGTTATTCCCGCCAGGGAGATTGCTGAGGTGAGGGTGAGGGAAAAATTTGGCTGGTGAGCAAGCGTGTCGCCGCCATTAAGGCTTTGAAGGAGAACGGGGTTGCCGTGTTTTACGCCACAGGCCGCGAGGGACGGATGTTCATAGGAGACGGAAGCTTCTCCGAAGAGCCTAAACCCGTCACCGACGAGCTACGGTTCCACATACGCGGCCTTCCCTCTGAAAAACTCACACACTTCATAAGACTTGATGACGCCCGACTTTGGAAACGTCCTCTGCCAGCCGAAGACGCGGCTCAACACCTCTCCTTCATAAGAAAGAAAGAGAAATGGCAGTTCTATTTCAGGGGAAGTGTGAGGCAGATACCTGAGGAGGATTTCAACACGTTGAGCCGCATGGCTTCGGTTCAGCCGTAAACGCTTGCTATGCCGAGGTCTCTTGCAAGCTGTGTATCTGTTGAAGCTATGTCCTCTACGCCGAGTTCAGCTACATGGTATTTTCCTACGGCTGAGGTGAGGAACTGTATCTCTATCTTGAGAGTTTCAAGATATTTTTTGACGCCGTCTTCGCCGTTGGTGTAGGCGGCGATGACAATCGGTCTTCCGAGCCCGGCTGCGGAAGCGCCGAAACACAGGACTTTCACCACGTCGCCTCCGTCGACGAGCCTGCCCGAGCATATGAAGTCGATGTCAGAGCTTCGGCTAAGCTTGGAGATTTTTCCGAGACATGCTATGAGCGGCAGCCCAAGGTCTTTCATCGCCGTCACCGGGCTTAGTCCTGTTCCGCCTTCCTTCCCGTCGACCCAGAACACATCAGCTTTCTCGGCGTTGCAGAGCATGGCCACGTCTACCAAATCTCGGTATGGTCCTGATTTTATCCAAACCCTTGCCCTGGGATAGTTGTTCCTCATAAGCCTTATCATGCTCCTGAGTATCTCGGGAGTGAAAGTGCCGGGGGCTGAATGTCTTTCGTAAAAGGGTTTTTCAACGGTCTTCGGGTCTACGTCGAACGCATACTTTTGGCTCAGCATCATAGCCATGTCTCTTTGGACGATTGTTTCTCCGCCAAGCCCTGGTTTGGAGCCCTGTCCGAGCTTAATCTCGAACCCAACCCGTCCCTCATCAATGTAAGGTGTTATGTCGGGGTCAGAGTATACTCTGTTCCAAAGCTCGTCGTATGCGTCTTCCACGCTCTGCTGGATAAACACTCCGCCAACTCCCTCTGGCGCTTTCTCGAAGTAAGACATAATCCTCTCTTTGAAGCATGGCTGGCTGGGCTTCGTTCTCTTCGCGTATCCCCAGACTGTGGCCACGTTTTCGCCGACCCCCATGGGGACGCCGAGCTCTGCAGCGGCCCGTGCGACGTGAACGGAGACCTTGTTGTAGATTGGTGTGGAGCCCATCGAAGCGATTGCGACGGGCATGGATGACTTGAAACCTCCGAAGAAGCATGTTGTTTCAACGTCCGAGAACATCGGCTCCCTCATCAGCTCCTCCATCTTCTTGAGCCTCAGTGGAGTGTAGAGAGGGGGAACGATGAGTATTTTGTCGAGGGTGTCGTGTCT
>Ga0105160_1000664_pt1 | contig 15275 bp, 15 predicted proteins | sample GXS110809BmetaG_FD_89591 | JGI IMG/M metagenome (GOLD analysis project Ga0105160, IMG submission 89591) | Hot spring microbial communities from Gongxiaoshe hot spring, China to study Microbial Dark Matter (Phase II) - GXS 110809B | ecosystem: Environmental > Aquatic > Thermal springs > Hot... | reverse complement strand
GGGATAAAGGGGGGCGGGGCCATTCTACCTCTTCTCGCGAGCCCCGAACTGCGTAACTCCTACCTTTTTAAGGTGTGCACCGAAACAGGCAAGTCCGGTGGCTCGCCTCGTTCAGCATTCAGGTTGACCCTCTCCCCCATGGAAGTCGAGGGTGTGAGTCCTTGAACGGAAAAGGGGTTGGAGGCGATTCGGGAAGGAGCCTGCCTCCAACCCCTTTTTGTTGGGTAGGAGTTGCGCCAGTCAGGGCCCGCGAGAAGAGGTGGAATGATCTCACTCCCAAACCCTCAGGAGAAAACCAGCTGCACAACCCCTATGTTAGGGTAAATCGCGAATGGGATCCGCCGGAGTCCTCCTTTCAGGGGTTACGCTTTTGCCTGTTTCTCGCGATTTTCAGGACGAACCTGCTTCGCCCCTCGGCCAAACGCCAACGGGGGAAGCCTTCCCGAAGAAAAGGTAAGGGTTGACGAAGGTTTTCCCCTTTGTCGAGGGGATGTCGATCGGATAAAATGATGGCAGGGAATTGTGAGGGGGGTGGGAAGGTGCTTTCCGTAGCTTCCCCACCCTCAAAGCGCACTCCTGCTTCCCGGACGGAGCGGCAATGGAACGTCTGTGGACTCCCTGGCGGATGGCCTACCTGAAAGGCGAGGGCGAGGCGCCTCCAGGTTGTATTTTCTGCCTGAAGGTCAATGGCTCTGACGAAGCGGAACACATCCTCCTCCGTGGCCGGACCGCGTATGTGACCCTCAACCGCTACCCCTACAACAACGGCCATCTGATGGTGATCCCATATGCTCATGTCCCCAGCCTTGAGGACCTGGATGACCCCACTCTGCTCGAGATGATGCAACTGGTTGCCCTCTCCCTTCGCGTCCTCCGTCAGGCTTATCGCCCGGAGGGCTTTAACATCGGGGCCAACATCGGCCGACCGGCTGGCGCGGGCGTGGCGGACCACGTGCACATCCACGTGGTCCCCCGGTGGACCGGGGATACGAACTTTATGCCGGTCATCGGCAACACCCGCGTGCTCCCGGAATGGCTGGATGACACCTATCGTCGTCTCCGCCCCCTCTTCGAAGCGCTCGCGGATCCTTCTCAAAGGGGGAAGCCGTGAGCGGACCCTTCGTCCGTGAGGCCAGAAATATCCTCCTGTGAACGATCGTTCGTTATCAACACAAAAAACGCGCCCTGGACATTATGGGGAGGCCGTAGATCCTGGGAGGAGGAGCGACCATGGGACCGAACGGGCGAGATCCGGTGATCGTAGGGGCGGCGCGCACGCCGATCGGGAAACTGCTCGGGGTGTTATCCCCGCTGTCTGCCCCCCAGCTGGGCGCCATTGCGATCCGTGAAGCCGTTCGTCGGGCCGGCATCGATCTGAGTCAGATCGATGAGGTTATCATGGGCGAGGTGGTCCAGGCGGGCAGCGGCATGGCCCCCGCCCGTCAGGCGGCGGTCCTCGCCGGGATCCCGGTAGAGGTGGGGGCGGTCACGGTGAACAAGGTGTGCGGCTCGGGGTTGAAAGCGGTTATGCTGGCCGCCCAGGCGATCAGGGCCGGTGATGCGGATCTCATCGTCGCTGGCGGGATGGAAAGCATGAGCAACGCCCCCCATCTGCTCCGCCTGCGCGCCGGGATGCGTTATGGGCATCTCCAGGCGGAGGACAGCCTGATCGCGGATGGGCTGCGCTGTCCGTTCAACCAGGTGCTGATGGGGGAGCTGGCGGAGTTCATCGCCGATCAGTTCGAGGTCACCCGGGAGGAAATGGACGCCTTCGCCCTGGAAAGCCATCGCAAGGCGGTCGCGGCCATCGACGCGGGCCGGTTCCGGGCGGAGATCGTGCCGGTGGAGGTGCCGGACGGTAGGGGAGGAACGCGGGTGGTGGATACAGATGAAGGGCCCCGACGCGACACTTCCATGGAGGCCCTGGCCCGGCTCAAGCCGGTTTTCCGGCCGAACGGGCGGGTAACGGCTGGTAATTCCCCGGGTCTGAACGACGGCGCGGCCGCGGTGGTGGTGATGAGCCGGGCGAAGGCGGACGCGCTGGGGATCCCGCCGCTGGCCCGGATCGTGGGCTACGCTCAGGCTGCGGTCGATCCCCAGTGGCTGTTCTATGCGCCGGCGAAGGCCATCCCCCGCCTGCTGGAGCGGGTCGGCTGGCGCTGGGAAGAGGTGGATCTCATCGAAATCAATGAGGCCTTCGCCGCCCAGGTCTTGGCGGATGCCCGGGCTATGGAGCGCCAGGGGTATCGGTGGGACTGGAGCAAAGTGAATGTGAACGGAGGGGCGATCGCCCTGGGCCATCCCGTGGGCGCCAGCGGGGCCCGGATCCTGGTCACTCTGATTTATGCCCTGCGGGACCGCGGGTTGCGTCGGGGCATCGCGACCCTGTGTCTGGGGGGCGGCGAGGCGGTGGCGATGGCGGTGGAGGTGGAGTAGAGGGCCCGTCGGACTGGGGCCTGTTGCCTCATTGCGCTGAGGGATTTGTCGGAACCAGGCAACCGTCTATCTCCTTCGGGGGGGGGCGCTATGAACATCCATGATGTGCGAACCATCGGAGTGGTTGGTTGCGGCTTGATGGGCTCCGGGATCGCGGAGGTATGCGCCCGCGCCGGCTTCCAGGTCATCGTCCGGGAGGTCAACGAGGAGCTCCTCCGCAAAGGGCTCGATCGCATCCGGGCCTCCATGGCGAAGGCCGTGGAACGGGGGAAACTGAGCGCTTTCGATATGGAAGCGGCCTGGAGCCGCATCCGGGGCACGGTGAATATGGCGGACTTCGCGGCCTGCGATCTGGTTATCGAAGCGGTCATTGAAAACATGAACACTAAGAAAGAAGTCTTCGCAGAGCTCGATCGAATCTGCCCACCCCATGCCATCCTGGCCAGCAACACCTCATCCCTCTCCATCACCGAGCTGGGAAGCGTCACCCGGCGTCCGGAGAAGGTGATCGGTTTCCACTTCTTCAATCCGGTTCCCGTAATGCCTCTGCTGGAGATCGTGGTGGGGCTGCAGACCTCCGAAGAAACCGTGGCCCTGGGCCGGGCCCTGGCGGAGCGCCTGAACAAAACGGTGGTGCTCTCGAAGGATCGCCCGGGCTTCATTGTTAACCGCCTGTTGATCCCCTACCTCCTGGATGCCATCCGGCTCCTGGAGGAAGGGGTCGCGACCATGGAGGATATTGACACCGCCATCAAGCTGGGCCTGAACCATCCGATGGGCCCCTTCACCCTCATGGATTTTGTGGGACTGGACACGTTGCTGTTCATCGCCGATGCGATGTTCGAGGAGTTCAAGGATCCCCGCTATGCCGCCCCGCCGTTGCTCCGCCGGATGGTCGCCGCCGGATGGCTGGGCCGCAAGAGCGGGCGGGGCTTCTACGTCTATAGCTAACCTGTCCCTCTGGGGGTGGGCGGGGCCGCCTTCGACGGCCTCGTCCACCTTCCTTATTCAGGGGCGAAATGGGCGCTGAGAGTGTCCGCTTCGCCCTCCAGCGGATTGGATCCGAAAAACGGGAGGAGGAGTCCTCATGAGTTCCGAACTTGAGCTTCTGGCGCAGATCGGATTGAACTTCGAGCTCTCCGAAGAGCATCGGATGTTTCAGCAGGTGGTTCGGGAGTTCGCCCAGAAGGAGATCGCCCCCGTGGCCGCCCGTTACGACGAGAGCGGAGAGTTCCCCTGGGAAACCGTCCGCCGGATGGCGGCCATGGGGCTGATGGGCATCGAGGTCCCCGAGGAATATGGCGGTCAGGGGCTGGACGCCATCGCCTCGGCTCTGGCGATGATTGAGATCGCCAAGGCCGACGCCGCCCACAGCACGGTGATGTCCGTTAACAACACCCTGTTCTGCTTCCCCATCCTCACCTTCGGCACGGAGGAGCAGAAGCGCAAATATGTGACCCCGGTGGCCACCGGCCAGGCGATGGGGGCTTACGCCCTCACCGAACCCCAATCGGGATCGGACGCCGCCGGCATGCGCACCCGCGCGGTCCGAAAAGGAGATGTCTACATCCTCAACGGCCGCAAATCCTGGATCACGAACGGGCCGGTGGCGGATTACATCATTGTCTTTGCGATGACGGACCCGGAGAAAAAGCATCATGGCATCAGCGCCTTCATCATCGAAACCAACCGTCCGGGCTTCAGCCGGGGCAAGAAGGAGGAGAAGCTGGGGATCCGGGCCAGCGCGACCTGCGAGATCTATCTGGACAACTATGAGTGCCCGGTCGAGAACCGGCTGGGCGAGGAAGGGGAGGGATTCAAGATCGCGATGACCACTCTGGACGCTGGCCGGGTGGGGATCGCGGCCCAGGCGGTGGGGATCGCGGAGGCGGCTTACGAAGCGGCGCTGGCCTGGGCCAAACAGCGGGAGGCCTTCGGCCGCAAGATCGCGGAGTTCCAGGCGATCCAGTGGAAGCTCGCGGATATGCGGGTGAAGCTGGAGGCTGCCCGCCTGCTTACCCTGCAGGCGGCGTGGAAACGGGAACGGGCCAAGCGCACGGGCGAGCGCTACACGCTGGAGGCGGCGATGGCCAAGCTGTTCGCCAGCGAGGCCGCCCAGTGGATCACCTATGAGGCGATCCAGATCCACGGGGGGATGGGCTACAGCCGGGAGATGCCCGTGGAGCGTTACTTCCGGGATGCCCGGATCACCACCATTTACGAAGGCACCAGCGAGATCCAGCGTCTGGTAATCGCCCGTCAGATCCTGGGGATCAAAACCAGCGTGTAACCCTCTCCCGGTGGGGCGGCTGCCTTCCGCGCGCTGCCCCACCGGGGAAACCGGGATCTTCCATAACCTCTCATGGGGCTTTGAAGGGTGGGGCTGCCTTCGATGGCCCCATTCGCTTCCAAACTGGAATCCACGCCGGGTGTGAGGATCCGCGATGAAAGCCATCGTCTTCTATCGACACGGAGATCCGGATGTGCTGGAGGTGGCGGAGCTGCCCACGCCCCATCCGGGGCCGGGCGAGGTGCTGATCCGGGTGCACGCCTGTGCGATGAACCACCTGGATCTATGGGTGCGGCGGGGGATCCCGGCCCTGCGCTTAGAGATGCCCCACATCCCGGGCTCGGATGTGGCGGGCGTGGTGGCTGAAGTGGGGCCGGAGGTTTCCGGGGTTGAGGTGGGCGATCGCGTGGTGGTCAACGCCACGCTCAGTTGCGGGCAGTGCGAGTTCTGTCTGCGGGGAGAAGATAACCGTTGCCGCCAGGGAGGGATCCTGGGCGAGCATGTGCGGGGCGGTTATGCGGAATACGTGGTGGTGCCGGCCCGCAATGTCATGAAATTGCCGGAAGGCTTTCCCTTCGAGGAGGCGGCTGCGGCCTCCCTGGTCTTCCTCACGGCCTGGCATATGCTTATCACCCGTGGGGAGCTGCGTCCCGGGGAGGATGTCCTCATCGTGGGCGCCGGGGGAGGTGTGAACACCGCTGCCCTTCAGATCGCCAAGCTAACCGGCGCGCGGGTCATCGTGGTGGCTTCGAATTCGGAGAAAGCGGAACGGGCCCGCGCCCTGGGTGCGGATCACGTGATCGACCGCTCCCGGGAGCCAGACTGGTCCCGTGCGGTCTGGCAGTGGACCGGGAAGCGGGGCGTGGATGTGGTGGTGGACAATGTGGGCCAGGCGACCTGGATGAAAAGCATCCGGACGCTGCGTCCGGGCGGGCGGATGCTGGTGGTGGGGGCGACCTCGGGGCCGAACCCGGAGGATTTCGATATCCGTTACGTGTTCTCCCGGCAGATCAGCATCCTGGGCTCCACCATGGGGACCCAGCATGATTTCCGGACGGTGATGGGGCTGATCTTCGCCGGCCGGTTGCGGCCGGTGATCGACCGGGTGCTGCCGCTGACCCAGGAAGGGGCGCGAGAGGGCCACCGTCTGCTGGAGTCCGGGGCGGTCTTTGGGAAAATCGTCTTCCGGGTCGATGCGATCCGATGACCCGATGGCGGCATCTCCCTGGAGCCCTGTGGTTGCTGTATTTCGCCCTGCGCAATGCCGCGCGCGCGGTTTACTATCTGGGGGCGATCCCACCCGTGTGGGCGGAGGAGGGCATCCGGGGGCCCTGGACCTATCTGGGGGTGGCCGCGCTGGCCTGGGCGCTGGCCTTCGGGGTGGCCGCCAGCCTCTGGTGGCGGAGAGGACCGCTGGTGGCGCGCTGGATCCTGGGCGGGATGGTCCTCTACCAGATCCATGGCTGGATCCACCGTCTCTTTTTCATGCGCAGCCCCTTCGTCGCCCAGAGCCACGGTTTTGCGTTGCTCGTCAGTCTTCTCACGGTTGTCTGGACCGCCTGGCTGGTGGGGCTGATCTGCAGGCGAGGTCGCATGGGGTAGGACAACTGCGAGCAGTTGTCCTACCCCATGTATTCTGGCTCAGCGGGACGCTTCCTCGAACACCTCCTGGATCTGATCCAGCGCCCAATCCAGGTCTTCCCGGGAGATCACCAGAGGCGGGGCGAACCGGAGGATATGCTCGTGGGTGTCCTTCAGCAGAACCCCGCGCTCCTTCAGGGCCTCGCAGAAGCGACGGGCTCCGCCGGCCTCCGGATGGAGCTCGATGCCGATCAACAGGCCGCGGCCCCGCACCTCCTTAATGTAAGGGCTCCGGATCGCCCGCAGGCGGTTCAGGGCATGCTCGCCCAGAGCCGCCGCTCGCTCCGGCAGGTTTTCCTCCACGATCACGCGCAGCGCCTCCCGGGCCACCGCGGCGGCCAGCGGATTACCCCCGAAGGTGCTCCCATGGTCGCCCGGCCGGAACACGCCCAGGATCTCCCGTCGGGAGACCACGGCGGAGATCGGCACCACGCCGCCCCCGAGGGCTTTGCCCAGGATCACCATATCGGGCTGCACGTCCTCCCACCACGAGGCGAGCAGCTTGCCGGTGCGCCCCAGGCCGGTCTGGATCTCATCGGCGATGAAGAGCACGTTGTGCCGGCGGCAGATCTCGGCGGCCCGGGCCAGGTATCCGGGCGGCGGCACCCGCACACCTCCTTCCCCCTGAATCGGTTCCACCAGGAACGCGACGGTGTTGGGGGTGATCGCCCGTTCCAGTGCTTCCACATCCCCATACGGGATGATCACAAAGCCCGGGGTGTAGGGGCCGAAATCCTCCCGATACTGGGGCACGGTGGAAAAGCTGATGATGGTGGTGGTCCGACCGTGGAAATTCCCCTCGCATACGATGATCTCCGCCTGATCCCGCGGGACGCCTTTCACCCGGTATCCCCATTTGCGGGCGGTTTTGATGGCGGTCTCCACCGCTTCGGCCCCGGTGTTCATCGGCAGGGCCTTCTCATATCCCAGCAGCTCGCACAGCTCTTTCAGGAAGGGGCCGAGCTGGTCGTTCCGGAAAGCCCGGGAGGTGAGCGTCACCCGTCCGGCCTGCTCAATCAGGGCCCGGATGATGCGGGGATGCCGGTGGCCCTGATTTAAGGCCGAGTACCCGCTCAGGCCGTCCAGGTAGCGGCGTCCTTCCACGTCATAGACCCACACTCCTTCCGCCCATGCGATGACCACATCAATGGGCTGATAGTTAGGAGCGCTGTAAGTGTCCTCCATCTCGATGTAGTCGGCGGATCGCAGCATGGTCGGCGTCGACATGGTGGCCTCCTGGTGAAGTTGAAATCCTGCTATCGCAGTTCAAGGCGGGGTGGGTCGCCGAAGGCGCTCTCCCACCTTAGACCGTTTTCCCCTATCGCATTGCTTCGCCTTGTTCCCTTTCTGGGAACACCTATGACGGGCACTTCGCTTCGCTTCGTGCCTTACTACGAACAAGGGGCTTTCTGTTCGTAGTAGGGCACGCACGTGCCCGTCGTCTTTTTGTGAACGCTTAGACGGGCACTTCGCTTCGTGCCCGGCTACAAACAGGCATGGGGAGGGGCTCCGGGGGTCAGGGAAAGCCGGAGCCCCGGTTCCGATGTCCCCTCAGGCGCTGGAAGGCCTCTCGGGAAGCATAACCGGGATCGGCGTTGAGTCGCTCACCGGGACACGCATGGCCTGAGCCAGCGCCTGCTGCACCAGCTCCTCCATCCTCACCCGGCTTTCGATCTCCCGCACGGTCTCCACGGAGGGGCGGGTGATGACCCGGGGAGGCATCAGGAACTGACAGCAATCCTCCCCTGGCAGGATCGAGAGCTCATAGGTTCCGATGGCGCGCGCCCGATCGATGATCTCCACCTTGTCCAGCCCGATGAGGGGCCGCAGGATCGGCATGGTGGCGGCGTCCTCGATCGCCGTCAGGCTCTCCAGGGTTTGCGAAGCCACCTGCCCCAGGGAATCCCCCGTTACCAGGGCCAGCCCGCCTTCCTGTCGGGTGAGGGCTTCCGCCACCCGCACCATCAGCCGCCGGTAAAGGATCAGGCGATAGGGCGCAGGGGCGGCCAGGACGATGGCTCGCTGAGGCTCCCCGATGGGCACCACATACAGCCAGGGCGGCATCCCGTAGGGACGCATCTGGCGGACGATGGCCATCGCCCTGGCCTCCGAGGCCGCCCAGTCGCCGAAGGGACCGCTGTGGAAATGAATAGGGATCACCTCGCATCCCCGTTTCAGCATAAAGTAACCGGCCACCGGGGAATCGATGCCGCCAGAAAGTAGCAGGCCCACCCGCACGCTGACCCCCACCGGCAATCCCCCGGGGCCCCGATGGCGGGCGAAGTAAACCAGCGCGGTGTTCGTGGCGATTTCGATGTAGGCCACCCAGGCCGGCTCCGAGAGATCCACCCGCCAGCCGGTTTGACGCTGGACCGCCGCCCGATGTGCCGTTCGATTTCCTGGGAGGTCAGGGGGAAGGATTTATCGGCGCGAGAAGCTCGAATGCAGAAGGAGGGCACGGGTTCGGAGGGGAGATGACGAAGGACAATCTCGGTCAGGGTGGTCAGGTCTTTCGGGGCGGGGATCGCCGGGGCGAAGTAGGCGATCCCGAACACGGTGCGCAGGCGCTCGACCCATATGGCCTCCGGGACCGGGCGCGGAAGCCGCACGAGGAACCGTCCGGGGAGGCGCTCCACAAAAGCGGGCCCGATATCCTGCAGACGCTCCTCGATCCGGCGGGCCAGCATTCGCTCGAAGAAACCCCGGTTATGACCCTTCAATCCGATCTCGGCGTAATGCACAACGGCATACCGGCTTTCCATCGCTCCTCCAGCGGGCCTCTCTCCAGGAGTTTGGGAGCGAGGGGAAGGGCCGAAGGTCCTCACCCCTGTCTTCTCTCTTTCCCTCGCTCTCCCGGATGAAGTCCAACGACACAGGTTCTGATCAGGTAGGGACTCCTTTCCGTCCCATAAAGAAGGGGCGCGCCATCCGCGCCCCTTCTCCGGCATGGGCGAGGCAGGACTCGAACCTGCGACCCTCCGCTTGTAAGGCGGATGCTCTCACCCCTGAGCTACTCGCCCGTCTTCCCCACCGGCCGCATCGCCGGCTGGGCGTTGAAGCGATTCATCGCTGCCTCCAGCCCCTCCTCGATAAACGTGCGGATGGCCTGCGTGGCCCGATGGAGCACGCCCTCCAGGATCTCCTCCTCATCCGGTCGGAAATCCTGGAGCACGTAGTCGGCCGGATTCATATGGCCGGGGGGGCGCCCGATGCCGATACGCAGACGGGGGAATTCCATCGTCCCCAGCGCCTGGACGATCGATTTCATCCCGTTGTGGCCGCCCGGGCTGCCCCGCGGCCGCAGCCGGATCGCCCCGAGGGGGAGATCCATATCATCATACACGACCAGCAGCCGGTTCAGAGGGACCCGGTAATACGAAACCAGGGGGCGCACGGAGCGCCCGCTCAGGTTCATGAACGTCTGGGGCTTGGCCAGGATCACCCGCTGGCCGGCGAGGCGCCCCTCGGCGATGAGGGCCTGATGCACGATCCGCCGGAAGGTCATCTGATGGGCCTGGGCGAACACCTCCACGACCCGGAAGCCCACGTTATGGCGGTTACGGGCATACTCGGGGCCCGGGTTTCCCAGCCCCACAATCAGCACCGGAAATCCTTCCAGGGAATCTCCTTCGCCCTCCTCCTGGGGCCCATGCTCCGGCCGAAGCGCCTTCAGAATGCGATCCAGGCGCTCCAGGGTATCTTCATAGTGCAAGGTCACCGATCCTCTCCCTCCGGTGAGTATCCTGTCCGCCTTCAGGGAATCGACTTGCCCCCCTTCAGAATGGGATAAAACACGAAGGGATGGCCTCCCCCACCTATCCACCCTCACTGAGCCCGCACCAGGATCGGCGCCCCGCGCCACAGGGATTCCAGATCATAGTAACGGCGCTGAGGAGGCGAGAAGATGTGCACGATGATATCCCCATAATCCATCAGCACCCAGCCCGAGGCCGGGTCCCCCTCCACCCGGGCCGGGTCCACCCGGTAGCCCCGCGCCGTGGCCTCCGCAATGCCCTCCACGATTGCCTTCAGCTGTCGCTCCGAGGTCCCCGTGCAGATGATAAAGTAATCCGCGAATGTCGCACGGGTCCGGATGTCCATCAACACCACATCCATCCCCTTTTTATCGAGGATGGCGTCCACGATCCGGTGGGCGAGATCCAGGGTGTTCAGGGATTCACCTCCCGAAGGGGATTTCGCCGGGACGACACGGGTTGGCTGGAGCCACCCGTGTCATTATCATTCTATCACGTAATGCTATTCGCTACCGCTTCTTCTTTTAGTTTTGGTCCCTGGGGGGATTGGGGGGGAGCGGTGGGCCTTCGCCATCCCATCCATCCTCTGTTCTGAGGATATGGGGTGGAGAAAGGGAATCGCCCCCCTGGAATATTTTGGAGGCGGGCGGGGCGCCTTTGGCGCCCCGCCCGCCTCCAAACCTCCATTACCAACCAACGGCATAACTCTTACCAGGAGGTCGCCATGGTCGAAATGGTTTCCCGGATGGGAGAGATGGGCGCCGAGGAGATGGTGGCGCTCTGCCGGCGATACACGATTTACGAGTGGTCGGCCCAGGACGCGATCGATCCCATCCCGGTGGTGCGGGCCAGGGGAGTCTATTTCTGGGACGCGCGGGGCCGTCGCTATCTGGATTTCAACTCGCAGCTGATGAACGTCAACATCGGCCACGGCGATGAGCGGGTGATCCGGGCGATCCAGGAGCAGGCCGCCCGATTGCCCTATGTGAATCCGTTCATGGCCACCGAACCCCGCGCCCGCCTGGGCCAGATGCTCGCGGAGATCGCCCCGGGGGATCTGAACAAGGTCTTCTTCACCCTGGGCGGGGCGGACGCCAATGAGAACGCCATCAAGATCGCCCGCCTTTATACCGGTCGTCACAAGATCATCGCCCGCTACCGTTCCTACCACGGGGCCACGGCCGGGGCCATCACCCTCACCGGGGATCCCCGGCGCTGGCCGGCGGAGCCCGGCATCCCCGGGGTCATCCATGTGTTCGACCCCTATCGCTACCGCTGCCGCTGGTGTATGCGGGAAGAGCGATGCACCCTCGATTGCCTGAACCATATTGAGGACGTGATCCAGTTCGAAGGCCCCCACACGGTCGCGGCGGTGTTCATCGAGACGGTCACGGGGACCAATGGGATCATCATCCCGCCGGATGGCTACCTGCAGGGTCTGCGGGAGATCTGCAATCGATACGGCATCCTGTTGATCTGCGATGAGGTGATGAGCGGCTTCGGCCGCACCGGGGAATGGTTCGCGGTGAATCACTGGAACGTGGTTCCGGATCTGATGACGGTCGCCAAGGGGCTGACCTCGGGTTACCTCCCCCTGGGCGCGGTGCTGATATCGGAGCGGATCGCCGAGTTCTTCCGGGAACGCCCCTTCCCCGGAGGCCTGACGTATAACTCCCATCCCCTGTGCCTGGCCGCGGCCATCGCCACCCTCCAGGTCTATCAGGAAGACCGTCTGATCGAAAACGCGCGGCGGATGGGGGAGATCCTGGCGCGGGAGCTGGCCCGCCTGAAGGAACGACACCCCAGCGTGGGGGATGTGCGAAGCATCGGCCTCTTCGGGGTGGTCGAACTGGTCCGGAATCGGGAGACCCGCGAGCCCCTGGTCCCCTTCAACGCCCGGCCTTCGGAGATAGGGATCATGAACCGCCTGCGGGAGTTCTTCCTCCAGAACGGGCTTTACACGTTCATCCGCTGGAACACGTTTTTCACCAATCCCCCTCTGTGCATCACGGAGCAGGAGCTGCTGGAGGGGATCGAGATTATCGACCGGGGCCTGGAGATCACGGACGATGCGGTGGTAGGTTAAGCTTCCGCCTGCCTCCAGGATGGCCCGGCAGCCATCCGGCTCCCCATCCAGAGAGCCTGAAGGCCTCTCCTCCTCGCCCGTTGGGCCGCGGGGAGAGACCTGGGATAAGAGTTCGCAGCGTAAATCCGGATCAGGGAGGCCATGAAGCCATGCGAATCACGGTGTTCGGAAGTGGAGGGTTGGGAGGGTATTTCGGCGCTCTGCTGGCCCGGGCAGGCCACGAGGTCACCTTCATCGCCCGGGGGGCTCATCTGGAGGCCATGCGCGCCCGGGGGCTCCAGGTGAACAGCGTCCACGGGGATTTCCATCTTTATCCCGTGCGGGCTACTGATCGGCCGGAGGAGGCCCCGCCCGCGGATCTGGTGCTGTATGCCGTGAAGACGTATCACATCCCGGAGACCGTGGGGGTGCTCCCTCGCCTGTTAGGGCCGGAGGGGGTGGTGCTGACGACGCAGAACGGTGTGGAGGCGCCGGATCAGGTGGCCGCTATGGTGGGCGCGGAACGGACGCTGGCCGGCGCCGTCTGGGTGGTCTCCCGGATCGAGGCTCCGGGCGTGATCCGGCAGGAGAGCGCCTTCCGCCGGATCGTGGTCGGGGAGCTCAGTGGCCAGCTCACCTCACGGGCTCAGGCCATCGCCCGCGCCTTCGCCGAGGCGGGCGCGGAGGCGGAAGCGACCGCCGAGATCCGGAAGGTGCTGTGGACCAAGTTTCTGTTCATCGCCGCCATCGGTGGGGTGGGGAGCGTGGTGCGCCTCCCGGTCGGGGCCTGGCGGGAGGTTCCGGAGACCCGGGCGCTGTTAGAGCAGGCGATGCGGGAGATCGAGGCGGTGGCCCGAGCGGAGGGCGTGGCCCTGGATCCCGATGTGGTTCCCCGGACGATGGCCTTCATCGACAACCTGGCTCCTGGAGCGACGGCTTCGATGCAGCGGGATGTGGAGGCGGGACGCCTTCTGGAGCTGGAGGCCATGAGCGGGGCGGTGGTGCGGATCGGGCAACGCCATGCCCTTCCCACGCCGGCCCACGCCTTCATCTATGCGGTCCTGAAACCGGTTCATCTGCAGGCAATGCATAAGTAAGTAGGACAACTGCTCGCAGTTGTCCTACTTAGGTTGCATTAAAATGGGGGGAAATTATCGGAGGTGGAAGGAAGATGCCGCCAGCACCCTCAGAGCGCATGCGACGTCTGAAGCCTTACCCCTTCGCCGCCCTGGAGCGGCGGATCGCGGAACTGCAGGCCCAGGGCCGCGATATCATCCGCCTGGATATCGGCAGCCCCGATATGGCGCCGCCGCCCTTCATCATCGAAGCGATGGAAAGAAACGCTCGCGATCCCCGGGCCCACGGTTACGCGGGCTACCGGGGGATCCCTCCGTTGCGCCAGGCGGTGGCCCGCTTCTACGCTCGCCGCTTCGGGGTCGAGCTGGACCCCGATCGCGAGGTGCTGATCCTGATCGGATCGAAGGAGGGGATCTTCAATCTCAGCCTGGCCTATCTGGGCCCAGGGGACATCGCGCTGGTCCCCTCGCCGGGCTATCCCACCTATACCGACGGCGCCCTGGCCGCGGGAGCGGATGTCTTTTACATGCCCCTGCGCCGGGAGCGGGGATGGTTTCCCGATTTCTCAGAGATCCCACCCGGGGTCCTGGCACGGGCCAAAGTCCTCTGGCTGAACTACCCGAACAACCCCACCGCGGCCTGCCCGACGCCGGAATTCCTGGCGGAGGCGGTGGCCTTCGCCCGCCGGTACGGCCTGCTGTTAGCCTACGATAACCCCTACGCCGATGTGGCCTTCGACGGCTACCGCGCCCCCAGCGTTCTGAGCATCCCCGGCGCGAAGGAGGTGGCGGTGGAGTTCTATTCCCTGTCCAAGTCCCACAACATGGCCGGATGGCGCGTGGGGATGCTGGTGGGCAACGCGGAGGTCGTGGGCACGGTCGCCCAGCTGAAGAGCAACATCGACTCCGGCCACTTCCGCCCGATCCAGGAGGCCGCCGCCGTTGCCCTCACGCATGACGAGGAGTGGATGGAGGAGCGCAACGCGGAATACGCCCGGCGGCGGGATGTGGTGGTGGACGGCCTGAAGGCGGCGGGCTTGACGGCGGAGCGGCCCCGTGCGACGATTTATGTATGGGCGAGCCTGCCGGAGGGCTGGCGCAGCGCGGATTATGCGGCCCGCCTCCTGGAGGAGGCCGGCGTCTCCGTCGCCCCCGGCGCCATGTTCGGCGAGGCCGGCGAGGGCTACATCCGCATCTCCCTGGTCCAGCCGGTCCCCCGCCTGGAGGAGGCGATGCGCCGCATTCAGGCGTTCCATGCTTCGCTCGGGTGAGGAACCATGAGCTACGTGCCCTACCTGATTGCCGCAGCAATCTTCGAGGCCCTGGTCTTCGGCTGGGCAGCCTGGGTGGTATATCGAGAGAGCCACAAGCGATAACGGGAGTCTGACTGCCTCCCCATAGCGGATCCGGTGGCTGGTCCCTCCGCGCATCGCGAGACAATCGGGAAGGGAATCGATCGAGAACGGGAGGCTCTCGATCGATCCCCAGAACCACTCTCCAGAAGGAGGTGCGCAATCGGACGCGGGATGCAGGAGACGGTGGCCCCGGTGGATCGGGCGGTGCTGGTGGGCACCGAGATCTACGGGAAGCCGGGGCTGTTGCCGGTGGAGGATTCCCTGGATGAGCTGGCGCAGCTGGCCCGCACCGCCGGCGTGGAGGTGGTCGGCCGGGCGGTGCAGCGGCTCCGCCGCATCTATCCCGCCACCTACATTGGGCCTGGGAAAGTCGAGGAGATCAAGGCCCTGGTCCGGGCCATGAACGCCAACATGGTCATCTTCGACGACGAGCTGTCCCCCTCTCAGCAGCGCAACCTCGAGAACGCCTTCGGCGATGAAGTGCGGGTGCTGGACCGCACGGCCCTGATCCTGGATATCTTCGCCCAGCATGCCCATACCCGGGAGGGAGCGCTCCAGGTGGAGCTGGCCCAGTATGAATATCGTCTCCCCCGCCTGACCCGCCGCTGGCAGAACCTGGCCCAGCAGGCCGGCGGGTCCTTCGGCCGGGGCGGGATC
>Ga0105160_1000662_pt1 | contig 15304 bp, 14 predicted proteins | sample GXS110809BmetaG_FD_89591 | JGI IMG/M metagenome (GOLD analysis project Ga0105160, IMG submission 89591) | Hot spring microbial communities from Gongxiaoshe hot spring, China to study Microbial Dark Matter (Phase II) - GXS 110809B | ecosystem: Environmental > Aquatic > Thermal springs > Hot... | reverse complement strand
GGGGTATGTTAAGAACGAGAGGGACGGCTCTGTCACCGTTTTTCTGCAGGGAGAGGATGAAGCCGTCGCCAAATTCATCGAAACGATTAAAACACCGCCGCCGCCAGCATCAGTTCGGAACGTCGAAGCGGAAGAGACAAAACCCAAGCCTAGGCTGAAGTATTTCGAGATACGCTACGGCAGGCTGGCCGACGAGCTCCAAGAAGGTTTCGGAGCCATGCAAACAATATTCCTAGACTACTGGAGTGAGTTCAGAGACTACAGGAGTGAGTTCAGTGATTACAGGAACGAGTTCAGAGATTATTGGAACGGGTTCAAGGACTACTGGAACGAGTTCAGAGACTATAGAAAAGAGTTCAGGGACTACAGGAACGAGTTCAGAGACTATTGGAACGAGTTCAGAGACTATTGGAATGAATTCAGAAACTATAGGAACGAGTTCAGAGAATACAGGAGTGAGTTCAGGGAGTTTGTTAAGCGGATGAATGAGTTTTCTGAAAGGGTTACTAGGGTTTTGGAGCTTTTGACTGAGGAGTCGGCGAAAAGCCGGGAGATGCTTGAAATAGTCGTCAGGGACTCGAGAGAGACTAGAGAGATGCTTGTAGAGACGATGAGGACGTTGAAAGAGATTGCCAGCAAACTAGCTTAAGGCCTTACGATAACCTGTTTATGCAGCCTGTTTTGCGGCCTTCAGCCATCCAGCAACCGTGTTCTTCATCATTCCTCACTAAAAAACCACAACGAAGGATTGTTGAATACTCACAGATACGTCTTCCCGAGATGGTGTAGACGTTGTAAAGCAATTCAACGACCTAGGAAAACTAGGACAAACCGTACAGAACTGTGGAAAACCCATACCGCCTAAAGCTGAGGACAGCCGTTACTGTAATACCTAACGTTGAGGCTGATTGATGGGCATGATGGTAGCTAACGGAGGAAAGTTATATAACATTTTCTACATGAGTTAACAGCAGTTTCCATCTCGTTCGTTTCCTAGGCGGCCGTGCCTCCAGTAACCACTTTTAACCGACTTCATGCGTCTATGGTGGGTTATGGAGTGTTTTGTGGGAACTTCGGGCTGGTTTTATTCGTGGAACCCCGACGGAAGCCTCGACTGGTTCGTCAAAAACTCTGGTCTTAACGCTGTCGAGCTCAACATGAGCTTCTACCGCTTCCCCTTCCCAAGCATGGTTCGTTCGTGGGCTGTGAAGGGCGGTGGGCTGAGGTGGAGCGTAAAAGCCAGCAGGTTGATAACCCACAACTACAAGTTCGGCGGGAAAGCTGAAAATCTTTGGGAAAAATTCAGAAAACTCTTCACACCGTTGGAGCAGCGGATAGATTTCTACCTCTTCCAGCTCCCTCCCACCATGACGCCCAAACACCTGCCCGTCATCACAGCCTTCATCGAGAAAACAGGGCTAGGCCGCCGCTTCGCCCTCGAACCCCGCAACATCAAATGGTTTGACAAAACCGTCGTCGAGAAAATAGCCATGCATAAAGCGACGTGGGTGAGCATAGACTCCCCCGACCATCCCCTCGACATCTACAACACAAACGGCATCGTCTACATGCGGATGCACGGAAGAACAGCTTGGTACTCCCACCACTACACCGACGAAGAACTCATCGAGGTCGTCGAAAAGATACACGTAGCAAAACCTGAGAAAACCTACGTGTTTTTCAACAACAACCACGCGATGCTTGCCAACGCCCGTAGGATGCTTGAGCTGTTGTCAAGGGTTTAGGCCGAGTTTTGTGAGGATTTTTGTCCAGTCGAGTCTTGTCAGAAGGTAGACAGCCGCCAAGGCTGCGGCTGCCGTCGCCACCGCTATGAGGGTTACGTGGAGTATGTTGACTTCGCCGACGATGCATTCGACGATGTAGCATGCGAGGTCTCTCCAGTAAAGTGAAAGGTAGGCGACGGCCGTTGTGATCAACAGCTTTCCCATGAAGACTGTTGGAAGGAAGAGCCTGCTGCTGTAGTTGGCTACAGCCAATAGAACGAAGACTACGTCGTCTGGCAGAGGTGTAGCGGCAGCGCCCACAACCGCCAGCCAGCCATGCTTCGACACAATCCTCTCCAAAGGCTCCATCCTTCTACGCGTCTCATCGCTCAACAACACACGCCCGCTTTTGAAGAACCGGAAGAGTATGAGCTTGGCTAAAGCGGCTCCAGCGGCGCTGGCCAAGGCTGTTGGCAAGGGCTCAAGCCGTCCAGCCATCACGGCTATTATTATCGGCGGGATGTAGGGGCCTGAGACGAAGGGAAGGAGGCTTCCCAAAAGGCTGGCTCCGAAAACGCCCGCATACCCGTAAGCCGTCAGACCGTTCCAGAAATCAGCAGAGAAGAAATCCATGCCAGCCTTTACAGCTGGGTTCGGCCCAGCGGCTATTAAAGACTATCTGAAACATATTTGACAGACATCTCTCATACGATGTATTCTCTAGGCTTCGATAAACCCCTCGACGCCGGTTCGAACCCGGCCCGTGCTACTTCAAATAAAGTTGGTGAATAACGGTCTAAAAAGACGATAAAACCGTTGAAGAAAGCCGTTAAGCCATAAACTCCCAATTATCTCGGGAGAGCCCGTCCCGTTCAGCCTTTATTGATGTCTAGGCCGTGAGGTATCTTAGCTGAACGGCTAGTAGAAGGTGTATGAACCCGGTGACGTAAAGTAGGCCTGAGGTGATGGCGTGCGCGCTGTGCCACCATCTGAAGGCTCTTCTCCTTTTGGCTGCTTTACGGTAAATGTATCTTCCGAAGAACCCGCTGGTTATCAATGCTAGGACCAGCCACGATGCCACACCCTGCAGGCCCACCAAGCCAAAGACTCCCAGCTCCGGATACATGCGTGGGAGCGTCCAGTAGGCGAACGAATAGGGGAAACCTGCATGGACCAGAATCAATACTCCTCCCACCGTGGTGAGCTGGCAGTGGATGTCTAGCCAAGCGGGCTTGGAGAGTAACCCTGGCCTGAACAGATATGCCTGAGCGGCTAGGAGCAGCACAGTCCCCGAATACCCTAGTCTATAACCAAGCCAGCCATCTCCTTTAAGGTCCATAGACCTGAGACCGCCAACATGCCCTTCAGTGAGGGGCCCCACGCCCACTATCAAAAAATAGGCTATCACGCTGATAAACACCACTAAGACAGCTCGGTAAATCTTCAGCTGGCTAAGCGGGCCTGCCAACCGGCATCACGTATACAGGAAGCTCGGCCTCGTTTATCCCAAGAATATGGCGTATCTCATCCTCGTAGAAGGCCCCAATAACTACACATCCTAGGCCCAGGGCCTCTGCCTGTAGGTAGACGTTCTGAGCCGCATGGCCCGACTCTTGGAAGATGTATTGGAGGGCCCTGCCGCCATACTTAACGCTCGTTCTCTCAACCACGGCCGTGAACACTATATTAAAAGCTGTTGACCCAACCCATTCCTGGTCCACACACGCTGACATCAAGTTTCTACTATAGTCACCTTTTGCAACAACTGAAAGTTCGTGTCTGTGGGGGTTGTAGTGATAGACGCCGGCTTCTAACTCCTCAACACCGTTCTCTCTCACGACTATATACGTCTCGAGCGGATAGAGTCCGCCTGCGGAGGGAGCTGTCCTCAGCCCAGTCCATAGATGGGGCGCCGTAACCCCTGTAGCAGCCCAGAGAAGCTGCGAAACATGCTCCAACTTGAGAGGCTCGTTTCGGTAATTTCTCCTTGACCTTCGGCGTTGCAGGGCCTGCTCAACTGACATCGGCCCTTCAGTCCTCGGTCTAGGTAAGGATATCATCCGCCCAGCCTCAGGTCTTCTGCCACTCACCTCTCTTCTCTCCCAAAATACAAGGCTTGTCAACACAACTAAGCCTATTACGGCAGAGGCTACGAGGGTGGAGATTAGGCTTCCGCTCTTCAGAAAGCTGCGGCGGGAAACCATGTCTATAGTATGGCGAGGTATGATAAAACGTATTTCCGCCAGTAGGGCGCAATTTAAATGGTTTAGCGGAAAAGCTGCCACACTTGTTCGCAGACTTTGACGGCTTCGGTGAGGAATGAGGGGCCATAGTGGGCCAAGGTGTCTGCTTGAAGCGTTAACACTCTTCCATCCCTCACGGCTTCCAGGTTGCTGAGACCTCTTTCAACCATCGCTTTCACACCCTCGTCCGGTGAAGGGTTGAAGCTCTTCGACTCATAGATGATTACGTCGGGGTTTCTTCTAACAAGCTCTCTCACCACGTCCAGCACGTCATAGCCTTCAAGCTTCATGCCGTAAAGATACGCGGCAGGAACGTCGGCGAAGACGTTGACGACGCCGGCGAGATGGAGAGCGCTGGTTACGTGGCTGAAGTACCCAGGTATCGTGGGGCCTCCGAGGTCTATCTCAACGTAAGTTTTTGGAAGCCTTCCATCTCTCTTCAACGACCTCAGGCCCTCCAAGCTTGTGGAAAGCTTGCTGCAGACGTTCAAAGCCATGTCCAGCTCGCCGACGAGGCCGCCTATCTCCACAACCATCGAAAGGATGTCGTAGACTGTTTTTGGGAGCGGGATGGGGTATGTGGGGTAGCCTTGGGAGATGAGTTTCTCGAGGGCTTCTCTCTGCGCTCCAGTTGTTGTGATGATCAGCTCGGGCCTAAGGCTTGACAGACGTTCCTCTACCACATCCGTATAGCTGCCGACCTTCGGTTTAGCCAACGCCTCCCGGGGCCTGTGACACCAGCTTGAAACCCCTACAACCCTGTCACCTACCCCAAGCATGAAAAGCGTCTCCGTCGCCGAAGGACATAAGCTGACAATCCTCGAAGGCCTGTCGGGAAACTCAATCCAGCCCACGTACGGGTTGTATACACGCAACCCGCTGTCGCATGATTGCAGATGACATAAAAGCTTACGTTTTGCATTATTTTTGGCGATGGCTGTAAGAGTTTGTGGCGGACGGGGGCTGGGCCGTGAAGTAGCCGCTGTTGTAGCAGGTCTTGAAAAAGGCTTGGCCGCCGTAAACCCGGAAAAACTGGTCCGTAAACATGTTAAAACAAGGGCTGGAAAGCTCTACGTCGACGGCAAAGAGGTTGACCTGAAACGCTACGAAGACTTCGTGGTTTTGGCTGTGGGTAAGGCGGCTGCACCCATGGCCTCAGCTCTTCTCTCAATCCTCGAAGAGCTTCCTGTCCGAGGTGTGGTCTCTGTTCCACGTGGAACAAACGTTAAACACAGCCTCAAACCCTTAGAGCTGTTCTACGCAGGTCATCCAACCCCTGATGAGAAAAGCATGAAGGCTGCTGAGAAAATGTTAAAGCATGTAGAAGACTGTGGTAGAAGGTCGCTGGCTTTCGCTCTAATCTCAGGCGGCTGCTCCTCGCTGGCATCCCTCCCAGCTGAGGGTGTTACTCTCGAGGACAAGATAGAGATGACGTCTGCCCTGCTGCGTGCGGGCGCTTCGATAGAGGAGCTTAACACGGTGCGGAAGCATCTCTCAGCGTTCAAGGGAGGCTGGCTGGCTAAGAAAACATCCTGCCCCATCATATCCCTCATCCTCTCAGACGTCGTCGGCGACAGGGTTGACGTCATAGGCTCGGGCCCCACAGCCCCCGACCCCACAACATACCGAGAGGCCCTCGAAATCTTGAGAAACAGACGTGTGCATGTCTCTGAGAATGTTTGGCGGAGGCTGGAGAAGGGGGCGGCGGGGTTGTATCCTGAGACGCCGAAGCCCGGAGACCCGTGCTTCCGACATGTGAAGAACATCGTCGTCGGCGGCAATTTTGACGCTGTAAAAGCTGCTGCGAGGAAGATGGAGCAGCAGGGTTACAGGACAATCACTTTGACAAGTAGGATGACGGGCGAGGCCCGTGAAGCTGCGAGGTTTCTTTCAGCCATAGCCATGGACATAGCCTACAGAGGAATTCCTCTCAAGCCTCCAGCGGCAGTCGTCGTCGGAGGAGAGACAACAGTAACGGTTAAGGGAAGCGGCTCAGGCGGTAGAAACCAAGAGCTTGTTCTCGCAGCCTCAATCTACTTGAAAGGCTTGGAGAGGGTTGTCTTCGCCTCGCTGGGGACTGATGGTGTTGACGGGCCGACTGACGCTGCTGGAGCTGTCTGCACAGGAAGAACCTACCGAAAAGCCTTAGCCATAGGCCTCAAGCCTGAAGCCTTCCTCGCAAACAACGACTCCCACAGCTTCTTCAGTAAGGTCGGCGGCCTCCTCAAAACAGGACCTACGGCGACGAACGTCGGAGACATAGCAATACTCTGCGTCAGCCGACGATAGCCCACAGCAAAAGATGGATGACAAGCAAACGTGTAAATTAAGAGTGGGGTACACAAATTTCGATAAAATAACACATTTTAAGACACTAACTAAAATTGGGGCGTGTAGAAAATAGTATTGCTATGGCACAGCGGCCTGCTTTTAGTCGAAGATCATTCATCCAAGGTTTAGCGGCAGGGGTGGTTGTCGGCGGTGTTGCTGTTGGAGCGCCGTTGGGCATTCTTCAGAGGCCGGAACCTGTTTACTGGAAACCTCCAGAGAAATGGGATATGGAAGCCGACGTTGTTGTGGTGGGGTTTGGTGTGGCAGGCTCCGCTGCGGCGGTTGAGGCGGCTGATAAAGGAGCGTCAGTCATCGTGCTGGACAAGTCCTCCACACCAGGCGGCAACGGCGTCATGTCAGGCGGAAACATCGGCGTCATAAACTCATCCATCCAGAAAGAGAAAAACCTAGTGTCGAATCCCGCTGATTGGTATAAGAGCGTGCAGGCTCTGATGAAGGCTACACACTGGGAGCCTCCTTTCCCAGACAGAGACATGAAGTATATCGAGAACGCAGGCAGAGATATTGGAGACTGGCTGGCCGGGCTTGGCGTAGAATATGAATCCGTGGCGGCAACCACTTTGAGAACTAAAGGAGGCGGTGCCGGACTGGTATCAGCACTTCAAAAAGCAGCGAAGAACAAGGGTGTAAGAGTGGAGACAGAGATGAAGGCTGTGCAGCTGGTCGCCCGGCCTGACACAAACATGGTTTTAGGGGTGGTCGCCGAGCGGGCTGGACAGAGAGTCTTCATAAAAACCCGGAGAGCAGTTGTTTTGACAACAGGTGGGTTTGCCGCAAACAAAGAGCTTCTCAAATACTACAGCCCGACAGGATATCATTCCGTGCCTATAACATTCGGCAGTAAGCAGCGGCGACGGTATCTTGATGGCGCTGGCGTTGGGCGCGGCGATAGTCAACACATACCATATCAGCGGCTTCCCCGCCATAGCGAAGATTAACGCAAGATACAGGTACCGCGGGATTTCAGCCATCTTCGTCAACGAAAAAGGCTACAGGTTCTGCAACGAAGGCGACCACTTTGACATACTGAACGAAGAGATCTTCCTCCAGCCCGGCAGCCATGCATGGCTGGTCACCGATAGCGAACAGGTGAAGAAGAGCACTGGAAAGGGGATAAGCACAACGTTTTCCGACGACCTTTCGCAGGAGGTTGCCCAAGGCATTGTGATTAAAGCCGACACCCTCGAAGCTTTGGCCGACGCTATAAAGGTTAACAAACAAAACTTCATCAAAACAGTGACGACTTGGAATGAGTGGGCTGCGAAAGACAAGAGAGACCTCGAATTCGGCCGAACCGATTCGCCTGCGTTCACATTCTCGCCGATAAAGACTCCGCCCTTCTACGCTGTGGAGCTTGTCCCCAGCGTTTCGGAAACAAACGGAGGCGTTTTAGCCGACGCCGAGTCACGCGTCATAAGCGTCACCGGCAAACCCATCCCACGCCTCTACGCAGCAGGCGACGTAGCCGCAGAGGGGCTGGTCTCCCACCTCGGCGAGTCCATATTCTTCGGCAGAGTAGCGGGAAGAAACGCGGCAAGTGAACAGCCGTGGACCTAAGCAACCTAAAACCCCCCCTAATTATTTTTTTGGCCACACTTCTCCTATTCACAGCAGTTAGCAGCATTTACGCTCAGCAAGCTATAGTTATCACAGCTTATCGTGCTAAGAAAGTTCCCGTCATAGACGGCGTTATTTCTGAAGGGGAGTGGGACGACGCGCTCCAGATTAAGGAAACTGTGACGAAAGCTATTGTTGCATTCAAGCATGACGGACAGTATCTTTACGTTCTAGCGGTTTTTGAAGACACCAGCCCATCGCCGAAGGATTATTTTGGGTTGGAGTTTGACGCGGACGGAGACCAAGCCCACATGGGTAGCGAGGAAGTTCCAGACTACGCTTTGATAGTCAGCCCTTCGTACGGCAGCAACCACGGCAAGGAAGTGATTTTGCCGGGCGCTGCAAAACCCATCCTATATGAAAGCCTTGGCTTCAGGAGCAACGTGACCGCAAAAATGGAATATCATGACAAAGCCTATGTGGTTGAGCTGGCGAGGCCTTTGGCTATGGATGCTCGAGGCATGCTGGAGCTGAAAATCGGACAGCCCGTTGGCATAGGTTTCGCTGTGGGAGAGTTTGGAAAAGGAATAGAACATAGAGCAACGGACATGACGTCATACGTTCTCGTCCTAGTCTCAGAACAGTTTGAGGGAAAAGCGAGTCAGATTTTTGACTTTTATGGAATTGTTTCAGAATATGCACCGTATTCATGGTATGTTGCAGTGGCCGCTGTCTTAGCCCATCTAGTCAGGAGAAAAGCTTGGAAAACAGCCCAACACAGCGAAACGATAGTCGTCGAAAGACATGTCGCAGCCGCCAGGATAGCACACTGGGTTAGGGTTACCGCTTTAACAGTGATGATCGTGACGGGCTATAGCATTTTTATGAAACAGCCTGTTTTCGGAGCTTTAAGCCGTGACATTCACATCTGGTTCGCTTTCGCAATACTGTTGGCAGACCTACCCCTACACATCTACTCCATGGTCAGGAAAGGCGAGTACAAACACCTCTTAAAACTCAGCCGCGACGACATTTACGTGACCATGACAATAGTCAAAAACTTTCTGGGATTGACAAAAGAGTATCCATCTCACGCAGTTTACGACACCCATTCCAACGACTATTTCATGGGCCGAAAATACTGTTCGCTGCAGAAGCCATTGGTCTGGTTCTATTTCATAGCCATAGTCATCCTAGGCATGACGGGTTTCGCCATGGCTTATCCAAGTCTGTTCACATGGGTTTTCATCCTGTTGGGCGGAGGACTGAACTTGAGAGCCTTACATCTCCTTTTCTTCTACCTGTTTACAGCCGTTTTCTTCGCCCACATCTACCTCTCCCTGATACCTGAGAACTGGAATAGGCTGAGAGCGATAGTTAAAGGTACGTGCAAGGTTCCTGTTGTGTCTCTCAACTAATAGACCGGCCTGCAGATAGCTTGCTACTTGTTAAACCGAACCTCTTCAAAGACCCATGAAAGGTCTGGCTTGTAACGTCTCTCCTTGACTCTTTCGTTGAGCGTGTGGACGAGCAGAGGGAGAGCTATGGTTGCGTCGCAGAAACACTGGACGGCGTAGCCTTCCGACGTCTCCTTCCCCCAGCTCTTCCCCTCCTCCAACGTCGCGCCCGACAAACCACCCCAGTGAGGATTGTCAGTGGTTACTTGGACGGCGTACCGGTGGGGCCTTGTTTTAAACGGGTCGCCTTTCTCCAGAATGTCTACGGCGACAGCCGAGAGCTGGATGAAGTCTTTCGGAACACCTCCCCCTATGAAGATGGCTGCGCTGTCCTTGCACATCCCCCTTATCCTCACGAGCTGCTCGTAGTCCTTGAAGTGGTCGAGGACAAGGCTGAAGCCAGGTCTTCGGTATCTGTTTATCAAGTAGGCTACGCCGTATCCGCTGTCTTCTATCGCGGGGCTGAAGACGGGGACGCCGGCCCTGTAGGCGGATTGGACTATTCCTTTCACGCCTTTTGCGTCAAGCCATTCTCCAAAGAGATGGAGAAACTCGGCTGAAGACATGGGTCTTCTGCCGTCAAGCGTCAGCATGAAGTCGGCGAGCATCTCCTCCATCTTGATGTAGTCCCTCTCCCTGACGAAGACATCGTGAAACCTGTATATCCCAGCTCTGTTGAGCATGGTGTCGTCAACGAACGGCGTGCCTATGTAGTAGTTGAAGCCCATGGCTGCTATCAGATCTTCTGAGATGTTGGCACCTGTTGAGACAACTACGTCGACAAACCTTTTCTCCACAAGCCATTTAACAAGCTTCCACTGCCCCGTGGTGCTGAGAGAACCTGCGTAACCAAACATGATTACAGTGTCTTCAGCCTTCAAAGCGGCTTCCCAAACATCCGCTGCGAGACCTAGGTTACGGCCCTGAAAACCAGTGTCCCTCATCTCCGTCAAGAGCTGCGAAACCGTCTTCTCACCAACCTCGACAGCCCTCAACGGAGACTTCAGCAAACTCATGACTTCCCTCTCAACAATCATGTTAAATCACGTTACACGATTGTTTATAATCATATCTTTCAACGACGACGAACGCTGCGTGTTCTAGCGAGTTCGACAGCCTTGTCAGCGGCTTCGACGGGGTCTTCGACGAACAGCGCTGCCTGAATTTTTCTGTGGTCCAAGTATCCGTCGGGATGTGTTTGCTTCAACAAGTCCGAAGTATATCCTGTTCCCGTCAGTATGATTAAGGGCACGCGGTAAATGTATGCGAGATGGGCTTCGACTATCGTTCCCGAGCCTCCGCCGAGTATGACGAAGCAGTCGCTGCTTCTCACAAGCCCGATGCTCCGTGCTTGGAAGGTTTGGCCGCTGCAGTAGACTATGGTGTTGTAAGGGTTGTAGCGTGGGTTCGACTCATCTATCTGCTCGTCCTCATAGGGGATGACGCCGACGGTTATGCCGCCGCGTTTGAAAAACTCTTCGCACACAACACGCATCAGCCCTCCGTCTCCACCTGTCAACAACACAACCGTGTCACGGTAGTCAGCAAGCCTGACAGCAAACCGTCTAGCCTTCTCGACAGCGGCGGGAACAGGGTTTCTGTCGCTGGAGCAGCCGACACCTATCTGCAGCATATGGTTTAGTCGTTCGCCCGCTTATATAAGGGAGTGCTCTCCAAACTATACGCCGGAACGACTTCGACGTTGTTTTTCACGAATTCTTGGTCGTAAGAGATTATCACCGCTTTCCCGGCTTTGAGCAATCTCGCTGTCTCAGCCATCCTCGCCACATCGCCCAGCCCAGCAGACTGCTTAACCTCGACAAGCGTAAGCCGGTCATCGATGAGAACAACATCCACCTCACGCCTCCCATCCCGAAAATAATACTGCGCATCCAAAGCGTTCACCACATAAGTTTCGAGCACAGCCCCCATCTTCTCGTAAAAATCTCTCTTCGAATACGCAAAGGTCAACGCAGACGTTGCAGGATAGTATTTCTTCAGCTTTCTCGACGCCGAAGCTGTTGAGGGCCTGTAGTTTGCTAAAGCTCTTACCACCATAGTCGTCTCAAGATGCTTAAGATAATTGGAGATCACTATTCTTGTTTCTCCCAACGTTCTGGAGAGGTGGTTGATGTTAACCGTGATGCCTGGTGTTAGGATGGTTTGTTTGATAAGGTTATTCATCAGCTCCAAGTTCCTTGTCCTGAAGATTGAGGGGATGTCTCTGAAGACAACTCTCTCCACAACAGAGTTTTTGACATACTCCGCCACCTTATTCTCGTTTTCCCAGTTTACAACCTCGGGGAACCCTGCTTTGGTGAGGTACTCGTTGAAGTATGATAAAAGCGCTCTCTGGGAGACTGTGGGCCTGCCGCCCGTTTTTATCTCGAGGAATTCGGTGAAGGTCAGGGGTTTGAGCTTCAACGTGAAAAAACGTCCCGCAAGCTTTTGAACAGCCTCCGTGGACAGGAGAAGCGTTGAGGAGCCTGACAGGATGAATTTCAAATTCGGATAAAGGTCGTAAAACTGTTTTACAACCGACGGCCAGCCAGCGGCATACTGCACCTCGTCGAAAAAAATGTAGGCTCTGTCCACGTTTTCGAAGGGTTTCCGCAGTACGTTTTGCTCGTAAAACCTGAGCAACTCCTTAGGGTTTACCGTTGCCTCGTCAAAAGAAAAATACAGGACCTTCTCGGGAGAACATGTTTTGAGCAGCTCCTCTATAGCCTGATACATCAGAGTCGTTTTCCCGACCCTTCTAAGTCCGGTGATTAAAAGGGCCTGCCTTTCTCCGAAGCTGTTCACCAAGCGTTGGAAAGCTCTGCGCCTATAGCGGGGCGCCAGCTCAGGCCTAACCACTCCTGTGAACCACCATTCGTTGAAGCGCTCGATGTCTTCTCTCATCATTTGTAAATCATACTTTACCAAAAATTAAGTTTTTGGTAAAGTGCACTTTACTAATCAGTATATTCAGACTTTTATCATGTTTAAAACCGGGATGCGTGGATGACGGCGGTTTTTCTGGGGATTGATTTGGCTGGCAGCGTTAGAAGGCCTTCGGGGATGGCTGTATTGGATGAGGAGCTGAAGTGCAGGACGTGGGTGCGTCTCTCCGACGACGAGATAATCGACGATGTTGAGGTGTTGAAGCCTGCTGTAGTAGGTGTTGACGCCCCGCTCGGCCTTCCCCGTGGAAGGGAGAGTTTGGAGAAGCCTGGGCCGCCGCACTTCAGGCTCTGCGACACCGAGCTTCGACAAAGGGGGATAAAATTCTTTCCGATAACCATCGGCCCCATGCGTATGCTGACAGCCCGTGGGATGAGGCTTGCAGCAGTCTTGAGGAATAAAGGTGTGAAGGTCTATGAAACGTATCCCGGCGGCGTTCAAGACGTTCTGGGGCTGCCGAGAAAGCAGCAAGGGGTCGCCAAGCTCGTGAAAGGCCTCAGAAAACTTGGTGTGAAAGGCTTGTCCACCAACATAACAGGGGATGAGGTTGACGCTGCTACATGCGCCCTCGCCGCCTACCTTTGGTGGAAAGGGCTGTGCGACGAGCTGGGAAACCCCGACGAAGGCGTGATAATACTGCCCAAGCCTAAAGGAGTTCGGGAGGCTCTGGCACCCCGGCGTAAACGGGCGGCCAGGAAAGACTGTTCGCAGCATCCTGCTCGGCGAGCCTTCTCTCTATCTCGTCTCTGACATGTCAAGCCAAGGTGGAGGGTTGTCAGAGTTTGCGTAGAAAGCATGCCTGTGAAAAATGTCATCTCGGTTGACGGAAAGCTTGACCTGACTCAAGCCGAGAACCCTGCGTAAAACCTGTAGTTGACTGTGTAGTTTGAGGCCACGAGCGTGATATGGTGAAGGCCGTGGACAAATCTATCCATGGTTAACACCAGATAACACCAATTTATGTAGTTCAGCTCTACAAACAATACATGAAAACAAGCCTAAAGAAAAGCCCTTCCGAAGAATATTGCAACGGCTAAGTCGGAATTGCAGAACTAAACAAACTTGTCAGTAGCTGTTCAAACTGAGGTTTAATTCTTTCAAAGCTTGAAGGTAGCATCGGTACGAGATACAGATCTAAATCTCTCACCCTTAGATGTGAAATTTCTTCGGTTGATTTTGCGTGTAGAATTATACCCGTCATCTTATTTCTGCGGGGGTACATATAATCTAAAAGATATGACAAAAATCTTTGCATATCATGCAGTCTCAACTCAGTTTTACACTTTGCATCTATAACACATAGGATTTCTCGATCGCATTGAATTAGAAAATCTGGAATTCCCGGATCAATACCTAAGTTGGAAAGAATGCCACTAAACTCGTGCAAACTCCTACCATAATGCAACTTACAGCTTTGCTCTTGCATTTCGAAAAAAATAAGTTGTGAAAAATTCTTAATCTTGTCGTTGTCTATATTCAATATTTCACATAATTTTTTAAGACACCACAGTTCGTAGAGCTTGCTTAACGGTTTTATGGCGGAGTCGAACCTTTTGCCGAAGTTGGTGAGCTCTGACTTCTTTGACCGGTATGACTCCCAAAGGTCTACAAGCTCGCTCCAAACACCTCTTGCTTCATTTCTTAATTTTTGGTACGTTGTAGCTGATTCAAAATCTTCAACCACGCTTTGTTGCAGAAGACTGTTCCATGGATTCGACCCGATAAATTCATTATGGTACAAAATGGATGTTTTTATGGCTTGCTGAAGTTCTCCGAACTCGTTTGAGAAAGAGCAGGTAATCTGACGATAAACTGCATTTATGTCTTTTAAAATTTCCGCGTGGAATCTGACTAGTAGCATATTTGTCAAGGTATTTAGATTGGTCCTAGTTTTCTTGAAGACAAGAGTGTTTTGTTGACCTAAAAAGGTGTATAATGCTTTGCTCCATACTAAGGGTCCCGACAGCTCGTAGCCAACTTTCTCCTCAGATACTATCCTTCTTGGTATGAAATGAGAAACGATTAGTTCCGTATATGTTTTTAAATGATTGCTATATGAAAGAGGAAACAGGAATTTGAAAGTGGGTTCGCAGCAGTAAAAACGAAGAAAATCCTCAAAGAAGGGCCCCACATATTCTGCCCACCCAATTAGTTCACGAACCATACTGTAGAAATCCTCTCGACTTAACAACTCAGGGTTGGGTATTACTCGTAATAAACTTCCACCCAAGTTGTAAGTGCCAACCCAACCCTGAGGATTGAAAGAATCTTGATCGAGGAACGGTTTGGGTTCCTCAATCCGCTGGCGATGTTCTTGTGGTAATGAGTCTATTAGCAGATTAACACTTTTGACGGCACTTATTAAGCTATTCCAATTAATGGAAACTAATGGCTGCTCATCTCGACGATAAGAATACCAAGTGTAGATCTCTGTAACATCAGACATTAACCCATCACAGTGAATTCATCTTGGCGCCATCTTAAGTTTTTCAACAATAGAAATGAGACCTAGTTTGTTAAACAGCTCAACGAGCTGTTCCCAAGAGCTTCTATACTTTGGTTCATCCAGAACTAATCCTCTCCTTAGCTTCGGCATAAAGTACTCGATATGCGGCAGGACATACGCTGATATGGTTGACGTCAGTAAATCGAGCATTGCCTGATTGCCGGTCCGCGCATCAGTAAACTCGTCACGAAACAACCGATAGTAAGCTATGATAAATTTCGCTGCGTCAAACAATATCGCATGGCCGACTTCACATATTTTCAACGAGTTAATTTTAGATATAACATATACTAATAAATCAAGTATAGTTTTATTACCAATTCTTAACGAGTCAAAAATTCGGATAATCTCTTGCTCATCATTTATTTTTAGCGATTCATCCAAATAAGACCTGTCATTATCTCTTTTCATCGTAAAATGCTGCTTAACTGCTGAACTGATTTTTTCCTTTAAACGTGTATCGGTCTCAATTTGGCCTAGGATTGCGGGATCGATATTGAGACTTTCATATGTTTGATT
>Ga0105160_1000660_pt1 | contig 15352 bp, 11 predicted proteins | sample GXS110809BmetaG_FD_89591 | JGI IMG/M metagenome (GOLD analysis project Ga0105160, IMG submission 89591) | Hot spring microbial communities from Gongxiaoshe hot spring, China to study Microbial Dark Matter (Phase II) - GXS 110809B | ecosystem: Environmental > Aquatic > Thermal springs > Hot... | reverse complement strand
GCTTCGAGCAACAGCTCTTGAATCGGGCGCTCGGCTTCGCTTTGCGTCTCATCTTCGCCTTCTTCTTCAGCAGTGCCCGTGGCGCGCGGTGCAGTTGGCGGCTGCGGCGCAGGCTGGTTCTCTGTGGGAGCTTGTGTGGCACGCGGCAGCAACACAAGCCGCACTGCGCGCTGCAAGTCGTCTTCGTCCACTACCTCGCGCCCCTCCAGCGCGGCAGAGGCGAGCGCTGCCTGCGCTGCAAACACGTCGGCGCGATTGCCTTCCACGCCAAGCGCCATCGCTGTTTGAACCAGCGCCGCAAGGTGATCGTCGGGTAACTGCACGCGCGGCAGCAGCTCGCGCGCAGCAACGATCATTGCGCGCAACATGTTGGACTCGTCCTCGTCGTGCGCGGGGTGCAAATTGCGCCGCACCACCTCCGCACGCGTGGCTGCGTCGCCTTGCGCACTAAGCGGCACGATCAACCCCAAGCGGTCGAGCAGGCTCAGCGGTAGATCGCCTTCTTCGGGGTCGTAGGTTGCGATCAACAGGAAGCGCGCCGGCTGGATAGCGCTCAACCCTTCGCGCTCTACGCGCACGTAGCCGTTGCTCATCGCCTCGGCGAGCACCGCCGCGACAGAAGGCTCAAGGCGATTCGCGTTGTCCACGTAAAGCACGCCGCCATGTGCGCGCGCCAGCACGCCTGGCTCAAACACGGGCGCGCCCTTGATTAACGTCGCCTCGAGATCAAGCCCGCCGAGCAAACGATCTTCGGTGATGCTGAGCGGCAACTCGATGAATGGCGTGCCTGGTGGCAGCAACGCCGCAAACGCGCGCACTAACGTGGATTTGCCGCTGCCGACCCGCGCCGCGATCGCAGCGCCGCCGAGCGCAGGATTCACCGCAAGCAACAGCAACGCTTGGCGCGCGGTCTCCAAGCCGACAATGTTGGTGAAGTCGAGCGTTGTCGGCGCGCTGCTCATAGTGCTCACGCTGTCTCAAGCAACTCTGCAGGCCGCTCTGCGGCGCGATGATTACGCCGCGCCAGCAATTCACTCACTGCTTGCGCCACCTTCTCGCCGCTGTCCATCGTCTCGAGCGGGTCGCGGCGCAAGCGATGCCGTAGCGCTGGCACTGCCACACGGCGCACGTCGTCGAGCGTTACGCGGTTGCGCCCTTCCAACGCGGCGAGCGCGCAAGCCGCGCGCGCGAGCGTCAATTCGCCGCGATGCCCGTCCACGTTGAGCTTCATGCACAGCTCTGCGGCAAACATCAACACATCGTCGGGGATGATCACCTCGGGCAGGCGCTTCTGCGCTGCAACGATGCGCCGTTGCAGAGCGCGCTGCTGCGGCTGCCATTGCGCGTAAAACGCCTCGGGGTCGGCGTCGTAAGCGCGGCGCCGACGCACGATCTCCATGCGCTGCTCGAGGTCGGTGATGGTGACGATGCGCGCATGCAAGCCGAAGCGGTCGAGCAACTGCGGGCGCAGCTCGCCCTCCTCAGGGTTGCCCGAGCCAACGAGCACAAAGCGCGCAGGGTGTCTCACGCTGATCCCCTCGCGCTCGACCACGTTCCAGCCACTTGCGGCAACGTCCAGCAGCACGTCCACGAGGTGATCCTCGAGCAAGTTCACCTCGTCAATGTAAAGGAAGCCGCGATTCGCCTGCGCGAGCAAGCCTGGCTGAAAGCGCTTCACGCCCTGTGTCAGCGCCGCCTCGATGTCGATCGTGCCGCACACGCGATCTTCGGTGGCGCCGAGCGGCAAATCCACCACGGGCACCGGCACTTTTTCCGTCTTGTGGGGGCGCTCATGGATACCCACCAGTGCCAACAAGGGATCGTGCTCAGGAACATCCTCAGGCGCGCGGTTGAAGGGGTCGCCTGCCAAGCGCGTGATCATGGGCAGCACGTCGGCGAGCGCGCGGACGGTGGTGCTCTTGCCTGTGCCGCGATGCCCCATGATCATCACGCCGCCGATGCGCGGGTCCACGACGTTGAGCAAGAGGCAAAGCTTCATCTCCTCTTGCCCCACGATGGCGGTGAAGGGATAAGGGTGGGCAACAGTGCGCGTGGTCATAGGTTCACCGCGCGCTCGAGAGTTGCGCCTGTGCCGCGCGGCGCTGTCGCGCTGCGCGCACGCCGCGCACAGCGAATTGCGTGAAGTTGATCAAGAACGTGAGCAACGCTACACCCATCGCCATCATCTGCACCGACTTCTCTGCACCAACGAGGAGTGTGACCAGATAGCTTGTGTTGCCCGCCAGCGAGATGATGTTGCCCACGTCCTCCCAAAACATGCCCTTGGCGAGGAAGTACTGACCGTACACCTCCTTCTCCCAAAACATGCCGGTCACGGTCATGAAGTACAGCATCAGCACCTTCGCCACGCAAATCGCCGTTGTCAGCTCATAGTCCTGCCCTGTGGTGACGAAGCGGATCACCATGAAGAGGCTTGCCAGGAAGAGCATGAAGTGCACACCAGCGCCGACGCCCTGCACGCGCGTCCAAACCGACTTGTTGCGCCGTTCGAGTTGCTCAGGGGTGTAGTCCATTGCCAATCACTCCCTTGCCACAACGAGATACCCACAGTGCGCGCGCCGCGGGCAAGAGGCATGCCTCTGCCCACGGCGCAGTCTAAACGAGGCGTAACTCACGCAGCTTCCATCGTGGCGACGAGCTGCTCGCGGGTGAGCTTGCGGAACAGCTCGACGTTCACGCGCGCCACGAGGTTCATCCCGAGGAAGCTCATACCGATGGCGACGACGAAGATGATGGAGTATGCCGCCTCGAAGCTACCTGTGAGCTGGATGCCGATGTCGCGCATGGCGCCGCCAATGAACTGCGCAAAGCCGTTCGAGAGCGCCTGCGCCATGCCCCACGCGCCCATCAGCGAACCAGCCTCACCAGGCACGGTCATGTCCATCATCATTGAGAGCGAGCCGACGTTAAACACCCCCATCCCGATCCCCAACACAGCGATGCCTGCAAACAGCAGCGGCAGCACATGCGTCAACGCCGAGAGCGTGAGCAGCGCGAACGCCACAGCGGAGATCAACAAGCCCCAATCAGCGATGGTGCGCTTGGGGATGGGGTACTTGCTCGCCACGATGCCCATCACCAGCATGGCGATGATCGTGCCCATGCCCATGATCGGCTGGAACTGCGCTGTTTGACGCGGCGCAAGCTTGAACACATCCGCACCAAAGGGCTCGAGGATGTTGTCTTGCAAGAAGAGCGCGAAGATCGAGGTGACAATGAAGAAGAAGAACACGCGCGCCTGCGGGTTGGTGAAAATGCGCGCGTAGGCTTCGCGGATCTTCAGCGGGGGTTGTGCACTAGCGCGCATCCTCTCCTCGCTGCTCATGCGCTTCTCCAACCCCAGCACTGGCAAGAAGCCCAACAGCCCAATCGCCGGACCCATAAGGAAGAAGTAAGGCATCATGCGCACTGCAACCGCGCTGCGGATCGCGGCACACTCCGCTGTGGTGCAGCTCGGCGGCGCCCCAGCCTGCGTGTCCGCGATCTGAAGCACAATCGAGCTGGCAATGCCGCTGATCACGATGAACACAATCTGGAAAAGCCACACCGTCGCCACCACCGCAGGGCGATTGCGCTTGCCCTCGGTCTGCTCAGCGATCAGCGTGTTGTGCGCGTCGCCGTTCATGGCAAAGCCCAGCCCGAACAGCGCGAGGCTCGCCGCCATGGCAGCCAAGCCGAGCACACTGCGTGTCTCTGAGTAATACAGGGCAGCAAAAGGAAGCGGTACCAGCGAGAGCGAAGCCAACATGATGCCAATGAACATCATTGGTGTGCGACGCAAGCCAAAGATCGGTCGCCGATCGGCATAGCGCCCAGCCCACACCTGGAAGATGTTCATCAAGCGGTAGAGGAAGTAAAGGCCGCCGATCAACCCCGCCGCGATCGCCAGCTCATTGATCATGACGCGGTTGAACACGCTGAGCAACAGCGTGAACAAATAGGAAACGCCCAGCTTCGGCACCGTCAGCCGCGCGATCGTGAGCAGAGACACACGATCAGAGACCGAAGTGGTCTTGACACCAGTCACCGGAACAGATGCCACGGACATGAAACCTTACCTCCAGATGCAGTTTGCAGAACATGCGCCAACACTCCGCGCATGTAGGCTGCCGAGACAAAGCAAAAAAGGTGAGCGCTTGAAGAGCACAGCGCCCTCCAAACGCTCACCCGCACGAAGGGAAGCACGAACCATGTCGGCGGACCAGCCAAGCGGTTGGCACGCCGCAGGAAGAAAGCCCAGCTATGCCACGTGCTGACCGTTGTGCTCAGCCACCCCAAGCAACATGCAGTGTAGGTAGGCTGCACTACGGGCCGCGTGCGGCGCACATGTATCAGCCACCAAGCAGCTAGCGCCAACAACGCAAGCGCACCTACCATCATGCTGAAGCTGAGCGAGGAATCGCGCCAGGCGCCAACCACCGCAACAAGCCCAACCAGCATGATGGCGAAATGCGCCACTAGCAACCGCTCAGCGTAGGTACTGGCACGGCTGTACTGCACAACGGGCATGTGTGCGCGGGCAAGCATTCGCCTTAGACACACTGTAAGGCTACATTAGACGAAGATGAGGCAAACGCCAACCTACAAAAGATCACAAAGAATACATGACAAAAGTCACGTGCACAAAAGCTCTACAAACCTAGGGCGTTACTTCCTGCCTCACCTGCTCAGACGATTGCCGGGCTTGCGCTTGCTCCATCGAGAGCAGCAGCAAAGCACTCAACAGCAGCCCCGCACCCAACGCGCCCGATGAGCCGAGCTGTTCACCGAAGAGCCACGCTGCAAGGGCCGTCGCCGTCAACGGCTCAGCCAGCGCGGCGATGCTTGCCACCGTCGCTGGTGTATGCTTCAATCCCGCCAGGAAGAGCACATACGCAAGCGCTGTTGGCACCAATCCTAGCCATAGCAACACACCCCAGGCGGGCAAAGGATAGGCAACTACCAAACCCACAACCAAGCCGACAACCAGCAGCACGACTGCACCAAACGCAAAGCCGATCGCCAGCGGCTGCAAGGGGTGATAGCGCGGCGCTAACGCGCGGCTCGCCAGCGTAACCACAGCATACGCAGTTGCCGATCCCAGCGCCAAAGTAGCACCGAGCACAACGTTCGCATCTGCAGGTTCACCTGGCTGCAAACCGATCAAGAGCACTGTGCCGCCTAACGCAGCGACCATCGCTGCGCCAATGCGCCGAGTGAGCGGCTCATGCAGCCACAACGCCGACACCAGCGCCACAATCACCGGCGCCACGCACAACGTCACCAGCACCGCCACCGTAACCCCTGCATAGCGCACGGCGCTCATGTAGCAAAGCTGATACAGCGCCATCATCGCGCCGATCAGCATCATGAGCGGCAGGTCGCGCCGATGCACTTGCCAGGCGCGCGAGCGCAGCACGGCGACATTCGCACCGGCAAGCGCAGGGACGGAGAGCGCAAGCCGAAAAAAACCCACAGAGAGCGCATCGGTCTGCGCCATGCCGTAGAGCAACTTTGTGCCAATGCCCACGGTGCCCCACAGCGCAGCCGCGAGCACCACCTGCAGCAAGCCGATGATTGTGACAAGCCGCGCACTCATGAGCGCTCCGCCCCCTGCCCTATTCGCTGCCGATGATGCTCGCGCACGGCTTGGACGAATTCATCGAAGAGGTAAAGCGCATCATGTGGACCAGGCGAAGCTTCGGGATGATATTGCACACCGAACGCGTTGAGCGCTAGAGCGCGCAAGCCCTCGACGCACCCATCGTTCAGATTCACATGCGTGATCTCGACCTCGGCGGGCAGGCTCGCTGCGTCAACGGCGAAGCCGTGGTTGTGGCTGCTCACCTCCACACGCCCGCGCGCCTTCACAGGCTGATTGGCGCCGCGATGCCCAAACTTCATCTTGTAAGTGCGCCCGCCCAGCGCCAAGCCGAGGATCTGATGCCCTAAGCAAATGCCGAAGATCGGCACCTTGCCGAGCAACTGCTGAGTCGCCTCGACGGCATAGGTGCACGCAGCTGGATCACCTGGTCCGTTCGAGAGAAACACGCCATCGGGCTGCATCGCCAACACCTCCGAAGCAGGTGTCGTTGCTGGCACTACGGTGACACGACAACCGCGCGAGGCAAGCAAGCGCAGAATGTTGCGCTTCACGCCGAAGTCATACGCCACGATGTGCGGTGAATCGGGCGCAGGCGATGCAGGCACCGCGCTGCCGGGATACCATTGCGCATCCACACCCTGCGCCCAAGGGTAAGGCTCAGGGCAGGTCACTTCTCGCGCCAAATCAGCCCCGCGCATGTCGCGGCTAGCACGCGCGCGCGCAACCAGAGCATCTACGTCGCACGGCAACAATGCCATTGCGCCACGCATAGCGCCTTGCTCGCGGATGTGCTTCACAAGTGCACGCGTGCTCACCCCTGTCATCCCCATCACGCCATGCACCGCGAGGTACTGCTCGAGCGACTGGGCAGCGCGGTAGTTGCTCACGATCGGGCTTAGATCGCGAACGATGAAGCCCGCAACCCACGGGCGGTGGCTTTCTTCGTCCTCCGGGTTCACACCTACGTTGCCGATCTGCGGCGCCGTCATCACCACGATCTGACCGTGATACGAAGGATCGGTGAGCACCTCTTGGTAGCCGGTCATCGCGGTGTTGAACACCACCTCGCCTGTGGTCTCGACCAATGCACCAAAGGCATATCCACGCCAGGTGGTGCCGTCCTCGAGGGCAAGCAAAGCAGGGGGGAGTTTGCGTTCCGTCATTGCTCTCCGTTCTCCGCCGTCATGCCGTGTGTGTCGTTGTCGCGGCGTCGTGAGGCACGCCCTGTTCTGCGGCAAGGCGCTGCAAGAGGCGTCGCCACTCTTCGGGCAGGCGGGTTGGGCAATTCAGCTCGAAGTTGTAACACACCTGCACCGTTTTGCCGGTGGCGATCAGCGCGCCGTCGCTGCGCCGTGTGATGCGATAGAGCAGCTCGTAGGATGAGTTGCGAATCGTCCCCACTGTCACGGCAATGTCAAGCACGTCACCGAGATGCGCGGGCGCGCGATAGTCCACCTCGGCATGGGCGATCACAGTGCTTTGGCGGCGCGTGAATAAGCTGCGCAGCCCGATGAAGTTCATCAACGCGATGCGTGCTTCCTCGAAGTAGGTGAGATACACCGCGTTGTTCACGTGGTTGTAGACATCCAAGTCGCTGAAACGCGGCGAGAGCGTGTGCACAAACGGCTGCGACATAGGCGCGCTGATTGTATGCGCTTGCGTCTTTGCGCTCAAAGCACGCTGTCGTTGTAACTGCGCCGACCGAGCAACTTGCGTCGTTCCTCTGCTTGCTTTTCCGGCGGCAACTCGGAGAGCGGATCAGCAAACTCGCGATACATGGCTTCACCGTATTCGCGCGTGCGCACCACCACGGGCATATTCACTGCGTGCCCCAAGATCAGCACCTGCTGCTTGCTTTCTAGCGAAGCAAGCACCTGGCGCAGCTCCGCAGCGCCGCTCACGCCTGTGAGCACCGCGGCGATGTCCTTCTCATCGCTGAGCGCAGCGGTGATGCGCGTGCCGAGCTGACTCATGACCTCGGTGTCGATTTGGCTCGGGCGCTGATCCACGATGAGCAGCGTGACGTTGTACTTGCGCAGCTCGCGCGCGATGGTGCCGAAGATGGTCTGCCGCGCCACTTCTGGATCGAGGAACTTGTGGGCTTCTTCGATGGCGATGACTAAGTGTCTCGGCTCTGGGCCGCCACCTTCAGCACGCTCTTTCATGTCCACGTAGCGCTGATGAATGCGGCGCGTGAGGAAGTTAGCAACGAGCAAATAGGCGAGCAAGTCGTTGCCGTGCCTGCCGAACTCGATCACGACGCTCTCGCCGCGCGCTAAGTACGCGAGGATGCGCTCTGCATAGTCTTCGTCCACCAAAGGCTCAAGGAACGGGAACCGCGCTAGCCGGCTCAGCTTGCGCTGCATCGCGGCGAATGTGCCCTCGTTCAGCTTACCCGATTCCAGCAACCGATCCACAGCTTCCGAAGGTTCGTCGCTCAGCAACTCGGCGAACCAGTGATTGCGCGCGTATCGCTGGAGCGCGTAGAGCGCATTCACCTGAACGTCGGAGAGGCTCAACTCGGCGCGCAGGATCTCGATATCTTGCGGCTCGATCTGGTTGTAGCCGATGCGCAATGCGAACTCATAGGGGGCGTTGCGCTGCTTCGACGATTCTTCGTCGAGCGCGACCACCACCACGCGAGACGTGATCGCGCTGAGCTGTTTCAGCCCCTTGAAGCGCATGTTGCGGTCACCTTTCAGCGTGTAGCCGTAGTCGTTGTGCATGTCGAAGACCAGCACGCTGGCAAGGTTTTTCTTGATCACGCTCGCAAGCAACGGCAACGTGAGGAATGTCTTCCCTGTGCCGCTGCGCCCGAAGACGCCCGTGCTGCGCTCGATGAGGCGCTCGAGATCGATCCAGATTTCGATCTGCTCGTCGTCAACCGCCGTACCAATGTAGTACCCCTCCTCTGGGCTGGTGCTCAGGAGCGCACGCACCTCTTCGGGCGTCGCCCGGCGCACGACAGCGTGGTGCAACGGCAGCGAGCGCACGGGCTTCGGCACACCACCCTCTAGCACAAGCATGAGCTTAACGTGAAATAGACAGTGGAACGCCGTGCCGAGGTACACCGCGCGTTGAAAGTCGCTGGTGACGTTCAGCGAGCGCGCCTGAGGATTCACGTAATCCAGCTCAACGTCGGTGATCATGCCGAAGAAGGTGCGGTCGGTGTTGCCTTCCACCGCGACGTAAGCCCCTACGGGCACCCCCTCAGCGAGATGCTGAACGAGCAGCGGCTCATCGGCGCGCACGATCAAGCCCTCGCTCAGCGAGCCGCCCACCACCACGCCGAGCCGCGCGCCCAACGTGCGGCGCTCGGCGACGCTCTCAACAGCGAAAAACTTCTCGGGGAAATCGCCGTCTAGCGTCATCGTGTGTCCTCCAGTCACAGATTCTCACCAACCTGACGCACAACAGCATCAACCTTGTCAAGTTGTAGCCCCCAAGCGAGCACCAACGCGCGACACAACTGTTGGCGCCGCGCGCGGTCGTTCCCCGCGACCCACACGATGAATGCAGCGCTGATCTCGACCATCTGATCGCTCAAGAAACTTGCGATCCGCTCGAAGATCGGCTGCGCATGTTGCACGAAGAGCTGCGCCTCAAGGTTCGTTAGCGGGTGCACCTCGCTCAATGTTGCGGGCAGGCGCGAAGGCGGCAAGTGCACAGCGCGCTTTGTGCTCCCCTGCTGCTCCAAGTAGCCGACATTCAACACCGAGACGTTGACCGGCATGAGGCGATTGCGGTGATACTCGATCTCCGCCGGGTCGAGCTGCTCTGCGTGGACCGACAAGGCGCGCGTGATCTCGTTGCCTTGGATCTCGATGCTGTAGATCAAGCCGACCAGCTCCCTCGTGGCGTCCAGGGGCGTCTTCACCAAACTGCCGAGCGCGGGCAGCGCCTGAAGGGGCATACGCGCGCTGAACACAAACCCTCGCTCGTTCACGCTAATGAGGTAGTACACAGGCTGTGCGCTCATACGAACACGTGTTCTAGAGCGAGATTGTAGCATATGCGGTGCGCAAAGAGAAGAACAGCAGGCGCTGTCCTGCTATTTCCTCATAGACAAGTTTGAGGAAGACGCTCTGCCCACTTTAAACAAGAAGCGAGGTTCACGCACTGCTGCGCCACAGACACAAGGCGGGTTACAGCCCTGTAGCGCGCTTCACACCGCTCGTATCTGCAACCTGCCACCTCTTTTGCCCAACCACCTAGCACCAAGCGACTGTTCGACCATGCTCACAAGTCAGGCACGTACCGCTTCCATTGGTTCGACAGCCACAAGGCAAAACGATTGCCTCCTAAAGGGGCAATACTTCTCATGCGAAGCATCACCAACTTAATATAATGCCGCTTAGCCTAGCATTACCAAGAGCGTTTGCTTAAGGGGGCTCGGATGAACCGTCGTGATTTCTTGAGAGGGTGCGCCAGTTTCGCAGCATTAGCTGCTGTTCGCGGCTTTGGCATCACCAACCTCCTCTTTGACTCGCAGCTCCCCAAAGCACATGCCGCGATACTCAACCCACAACAACCACCGCCGAACAACCGCGATCTGTTGGTGCTGGTGTTCGTGCGTGGCGGCTTGGATGGCTTGAACGTGCTCGTGCCATTCAACACAAGCCCCACCGATCGGTATCGGTACTACAACGTCCTCCGCCCTACCTTGCACGTGCCCGCGCCGAACGACGCCAACGCAACGCGCAAAGCAATTGACCTCGATGGGCGATTCGGTTTGCATCCTGACGCTGCGCGCGGCGCACAAGGCGTCAACGTACCCAATGGACATGTGAGCGACACAGGCGGGCTGTACGAGCTTTACCGCCGTGGCGATCTCGCCATCATTCACGCAGCTGGCTCGCCGGACGTGACAGGCTCACACTTCGATTCCGAGCTGTACATGGATTTGGGGGGCAAGCATAATCAGAGTGGGTGGGTGGCACGCTACCTCGACGCCATTGGCGAACCCTCCAACGCGCTTGCGGTTGCGCCACAATGGGCGATCCCGCCCTCCCTGCTCTCGCTCACAGGGCGCGCTGTGCTTTCCGCTCCCAGCCCACGAGATTTCGGCCCACAGTGGCGCACAAACGCATCTACATCTGACGCGCAACGCGCTGCGATCGTGAGTGCTCAACGCAGCTTGCTCGAAGCAATGTATGGGCACGGACAAGCTTTTATCGAAGCCACAGGCAGACAAGCACTCGCGCTGTATGACTTGCTGGCGAACGTTATGCACACCAATTACACCCCTGCCGCACCCTATCTCACCGATTCCTCGCATGTTCCAGATGGCGGTGTGTTTGGGAGAGCGCTGCAAACCATCGCCCGCATCGCTAAGGCAAATCTGGCGAATCCCTTGCGCGTAGCGACCATTGATGTTGGTGGTGGCTACGACACCCACGACAACCAAGGTACGGTGGATTGGAGCAGCAACGACCGTTTTCCTCGCCTGATCACCAATCTGTCAAACAACCTCAAGGCGTTCTGCGATGACCTTGAGGCGGATCCACAATGGCGCGGACGCTTCACGATCATCGTGGTTAGCGAGTTTGGGCGGGTGCTTTACCAAAACGACAGCGCAGGCACAGACCACGGGGCTGGCAATATCATGTTGGTGATCGGCAGTGGCGCGCGTTTCGGTGTCGGAAACGTCCGAGCCGGCACTTACGGCGAGTGGCCAGGTCTCACCCATTTCGGCTTCAACCACGGCTTGCAGATCACCACCGACTACCGTCGCGTGATTGCTGATGTGCTCACCGCCCGCATGGGCGTCTCGAGGGATCTCATCAACCAGGTCATCTTCCCTGGTTTGAACTACACCAGTGGACTGGGAATCGCTGTGCCCAGGACGTGAGATCATGTACTCGAAACATCAACTGGGTTTCGCGCTTGCGCTATGCAGCTTCGTTGTTGCTGCCCACACTGCCATAGGACAGAGTGAGGCCGTTCAACCCTGGCTGCTTGCGCCTGTCAATCTTCAGCCAGATGCACACACGTTTACGCTTCAGGACGGGTCTCTCTTGTCACACGAGGGAAGCGCCACCCTCTTGTCGCAACCCTCGCCGTCCTGGACGCCATTTGTGCCGATTGCCAGTGACCCACGTCCGAGCCTCCAAAGCGCGCCTGCGCTCGCTGCGCTTCCCGACGGCACGGCGTTTGCGGTGTGGATGGACTCGCGCAACGCCTTGCCGGACGTGTACGGCACGCATTGGTCTAGCAAACCAATACCCGCCCCAATTCCCATTTCTTTCACATCTGGTCGCTCTGAAGTCCGCGTCAGTCATCGCCATCCGCACTTCGCGGCACCTGGGCTGCGCCACGCTGCTGTGGTCGGCGAGCAAGGGCGCGTGTTCGTCGCTTGGGCTGACGAGGCTCAAATTTACGTCGTCCGCGGTGATCTCAATGCTGGCACATGGACCTCACCAACGACCGTTGTGAACGTATCACAATGGGAAGCGATCGCCAATCAACCTAAACTGGCGACGAACGGCAGTGGGGAGCTCGTTCTGGTCTGGACGGATTTCCGCCAAGCAGACGGGCGCGTGCGCCTCGGTGATATTTACGCCACGCGATGTAACGGGAACACCACGCCGATCACCTGCAACAGCCAAGCAGTTCGTCTTAACGACGACATCGGCGCAGCCCATGCCCAGCGTATGCCAGCCATCAGCCAACGTGGTAATCACATCGTGGTGGTTTGGGAGGATGGGCGTGAGGCGGGCGTGAACTATCCTCGCGTGTACGCTGCCATCTCTACTGATGGTGGGCAAACATGGAGCCCCAACCAGCGGGTCAACAAGCGCCTAGATGGTAGCGCTCCTGGTCCGCGCGACGCTGCTACCCGCCCTGCTATTACTCATGCTGAGGATGGAAGCGTCTGGGTGGCGTGGGAGCACCGCACAGGCTCGCCAACCGCTGCGCCCGACATCTACGTCGCGCGCTGGGACGGTAGCCAGTGGAGCACACCTTGGCGGGTTGACCAAGCGCCACCGCGCGTGCGCAGCATTGCCCCGACCATCGCCGCTACAGGCAACACCGTAGTCGTCGCATGGCAAGATCACCGCGGAGGACATGCTCGCCCACGCATTTTCACCGCGCGCTGGAATGGCAATGCGTGGACGGAATCAGCACTCCCAAGCTACGGGCTTACAGGTGCGCAGCGCGCGCCTGCCTTAAGCGCTGCTAATGGCACGATATATCTCGTCTGGGAGAACGACGACAACGGACAAACAGATGTGTATGGGAGTTTCTGGATGGGGGGTGGATGGGCCGCACCTGTTTTGCTCAACACCCACGCTGCGCGATTGCCGTACCAACTCAGCCCAGCGCTTGCCAGCGCAAACGGACGTGTGTTCGCTTTGTTTGCCGATCGCCGCGACACCTACATCCAAATTCATTTTGCAGAGCAGCAAGCCGGCACTCATGCCCATTGGGAAACAAGACCCGCATTGCCAACGGGCGCAGAGAAAGGCGTCAGCGTTGCCCCTGAGCGCATGAATCTCGTTGCCGATGCCGATGGTCGCTTGCATGCGCTATGGAGCGATGGGCAATGGCCGCGTGGGTGGCGCGTGCGCCACAGCGTGTTCAGCGGCACAGCGTGGACCGAACCCGTTTTCCTCTCGCGTCAGATTACCAGCAACGAGTCTTTGCCCAGCCTTGCCGCGCACGGAAACACGCTCGCCGCATCGTGGAGCCGCTGGCATCGGTTGGAGGATGGGCAGGTTCACGTCCAGCTATATGCAAGTTGGAACACGGGCACGGGCTGGGTGACCGAAACTGCTATCCTCACGCAAACGTTTAGCGCGTGGAACTGGCCCACAAGCATAGCGACCGACGGCAGCTTCCTCTACGTTGCTTGGCACCGTGAGGACGCAAACAACGGGCGCGGGCGCATTCTCCTCGCGCGCCGCCCTCTGGACCTTGCAGCGAGCTGGGATTACCGACAAATCAACCCGCCTCATGCCGACGACTGGTGCTACCATCGCCACCCGCGCCTTGCCGTAGGCACAGACGGCACGCTGCACGCAGTCTGGGTAGGTTGCGCGCGACGCCGTGAGAACGCGAGCTGGCCGCGCGATTACTACGTCTTCTACGCCCAATCGTCGGATCGCGGGGAGACATGGACCCAACCCCTGCGTGTGCATTTGATCTCGCCTGATCTCTACTTCGACGCGCCGCCAGCGCTGACCATCGCACCCGACGGTCGTATCATGCTGGTTTACCCCATTCGCCTGAACGGAACCGATCGTGAATTCGCTGCGGCGTTGGTCCGCAACGGCAGCGTCGAATTCACACACACGCTGACCACAAACGCCGCATGGGTACCAGCCGGGCGGTACGAACATGTTTGGTACGGCGGGGATGGCGCAGGTAGCGTGGCCTACGACCCGATCTTCGACCGCTTCGTGGTCGCCATCGTCGAGCGCAGCAATGGGCGCGCTCCACGCATCCAAACCACCGCTTACACCAGCTTCCAGCCCCGTGTCTTCGTTCCTCTTATTTTGCGGCAGCGATGATCACGATTCAGCTCTCTACCCCACCAGGCGATGCGCCGTCTTTGGCGCGCTTGGCATGGAATCGCCTCGCCTTTGGTCCACGCCCAGAGGATCTCGCTACGTTTGACACGTTTGACCTTGTCGATTTCGTTGACCAGCAGCTTGACTACGAGAATATCGATGATGCCGCTTGCGAGAGCTACGTGAACAGCCTTTCGCGTGCGGCACCCGACGGCAGCACGGTGCCACCACTGGATGCCTCATTAGCCGAGCTGAAGGATTACGTGACAAACTCCTCGCGCGGGGCATATCTTCAGCGCCACCTGTGGACGGCGACTTACGCGCGCGCGCTGCTCAGCAAACGCCAGCTCTACGAGATCATGGTGGATTTCTGGACCAATCACTTCCAAACCAACTTCCAGCATCACAGCAAATACTGGGAGGATCACTACGTTATCCGCGCACACGCGCTGGGTAACTTCCGCGATTTGCTCGAAGCCAGCGCCAAAAGCCCATCTATGCTGTCCTTCTTGAGTAACCGCTACAGCGATGGGAACAACCCAAATGAGAACTACGCGCGCGAGCTGCTTGAGCTGCACACACTCGGCAGCTATAGCTACGTTCCAGGGCCGGGATATCGAAAGCAGCCGAACTACACCGAGGAGGACGTGCACGCCCTCGCGCGCATTTTAAGCGGGTGGACGAATTACCAGTCACCCGATGATGGGTTTTACTTCAACGCCTCCCGTTCCTGGCCGCGTCATGACTGGACGGAGAAGCAGCTGTGGTTGGGAAACGATGCTTACTACCATATCCCAGCAGGGGGTATTGAGCAAGGCGAGCGCGTCTTGGACATCCTCGCAGAGCATCCGAGCACGGCTTACTTCATCTCGTTTAAACTGTGCCGTCGGTTCATCAGCGACTACCCTGACGTGTTCTGCCCAGATGCCGTTGAAGCGGGTGCACAGGCGTTCATGACCAGCCATGGCGACATTCGTGCCACATTGCGCGCGATCTTGCTGCACCCGAAATTTGCCGCAAGCTGGGGGCAGAAGGTGAAACGACCTTTTGAGTTCTTTATCTCAACGCTCCGTGCACTCGGTGTAAACGAGATGATTAACTTCCTGCCTGATGACTGGCGCCCGCTTGGAGCACGACGATTCCAGCAAATGATCGAACTGCTCGGTCAAAAGCTCTTCGACTTCCCCGTGCCGACGGGATACCCTGACCTCGCCTTGGCGTGGTGGAACACCGG
>Ga0105160_1000659_pt1 | contig 15352 bp, 13 predicted proteins | sample GXS110809BmetaG_FD_89591 | JGI IMG/M metagenome (GOLD analysis project Ga0105160, IMG submission 89591) | Hot spring microbial communities from Gongxiaoshe hot spring, China to study Microbial Dark Matter (Phase II) - GXS 110809B | ecosystem: Environmental > Aquatic > Thermal springs > Hot... | reverse complement strand
TACGGGATAACCGAGGAGCTCGTCTTCGAGGCCAACCCCAGGATAGTGATAGTGCGGGTGAGCGGTTACGGCAACGCCCGCTTCGGCGGAGACCCCGACAGGTGCGATCGAGCCGCCTACGACCTGATAGGCCAGGCCTACGCGGGCTGGCCCAACGTAGTGGGTACGGAGGACATGCCGCCCACCAGGGTGGGGCTTTGGGCCTGCGACTACATCACCTCCATGATGGGGACCATAGGGGCTCTGGCCGCCTACGTGGAGGCCCAAAGGAGCGGCATAGGACAGGTGGTGGACGTGGCCCAGTACGAGGCGGTGGCCAGGATCATGGAGTCCTACTTCGTGGCCTACCTCAACGCCGGCATAGAGAGGAAGCGCGAGGGGAACAAGGCCAGGTCCTTCCAGCCCTACGGCATCTTCAGGGCCAGGGACGGCTACGTGGCGCTGGGGGCCTTCGGCCCGGGCGTGTACGAGAGGTTCCTGGAGGCCTTCTGCGCCGCCACCGGAATCCCGAAGGAGGAGTTCCCGTACGAGAGGTGCGCCGCCACCCCCGAGGCGGTGTCCTCCCCAGACGGCAGGAAGCTCGACGAGGCTTTGACCCGGTTCGTCTCGGAGAGGACCTGTCAGGAGCTGGAGGACCTCTTCAACTCCTACTCGGTGCCGTGCTCCAGGATAACCACCCCGAAGGACGCCGCCCAGGACCCCCACTGGATCTCGAGGGAGCTCTTCGTCAAGGCCTTCGACGGGGTCCTGGAGAGGGAGATCTTCTACTTCGGCGTGGTGCCCAAGTTCTCGCGGACCCCCGGAAGGGTGTGGAGGGGGACGCCGAAGGTGGGGCAGGACACGGAGGCGGTGCTAAAGGAGATACTGGGCTACTCCGAGGAGGAGATAGAGTCCCTTCGCGCCAAGGGCGTGATCTGAGGAGGTATGGCTCATCATGTCCAGATATCCCTTCGTGTCGGAGGAACACGAGGAGGTAAGGCGTCTGGCCGCCGAGGCGGCCAGGGAGTTCGCCGCCACCGCCGCCGAGGCGGACAGGAGGGCGGACCACTCGATCGTGGAGAGGAACCTCAAGAGGCTCGGCGAGCTCGACCTCCTGGGCATAAGGATCGAGGAGCGATACGGGGGGGTGGGGATGGGGGCCCTGGCCTACGCCCTGGCACTGGAGGAGCTAGCCAAGTCATGCGCCTCGACCTCCCTCTCCTTCGACGCCCACGTGCTCGCCACCGACTGCATATCCATCGGGGGCTCGGAGGAGCTGAAGGGACGCGTCCTCCCCCTCATGGCGAAGGAGGCCATAGGGGCCTTCGCCCTCTCCGAGCCAGAGGCGGGAAGCGACGCGGCCAACCTCAAGACCAAGGCCGTGAGGAAGGGGAGCTCCTACGTGCTCACCGGGGAGAAGCACTACATCACCAACGGGGCCATAGCCGACTTCCTGGTGGTCTTCGCCAAGACCGATCCCGAGAAGGGGGCAAAGGGGATCTCGGCCTTCCTGGTGGAGAGGGGGACCCCTGGCCTTCGGATCGGGAAGATAGAGGAGAAGATGGGGGTTCGGGCCTCCCCCACCACCCAGATCTTCCTGGAGGAGGTGGAGGTCCCCGAGGGGAACAGGCTGGGGGGCGAGGGGGAGGGCTTCAGGATAGCCATGGCCGCCCTGGACGTGGGCAGGGTTGCGGTGGCGGCCCAATCCCTCGGGATATCCAAGGCGGCCCTCTCCACGGCGGTCTCCTACGCCAGGGAGAGGGTCCAGTTCGGAAAGCCCATCGCCTCCTTCCAGGCCATCCAGTTCTACGTGGCCGACATGGCCATCGCCATCGAGGCCGCCGAGGCCCTGACCTACTACGCCGCCCACCTCATCGACCAGGGAAGGCCCGCCTCCAAGGAGGCCTCGATGGCGAAGCTCTTCGCCTCCGAGTCGGCGGTATGGATCACCGACAGGGCCATCCAGATCATGGGCGGGGCGGGGTATCTGAGCGACTATCCCGTCGAGAGGTATCACCGCGACGCCAAGGTCATGACCATAGGGGAGGGGACTTCGGAGATCCAGAGGCTGATCATAGCCAGACACGTCCTCGGGAAGATCGAATAGGGCGCTGAAGAGGTGAGACGATGCTTCCCTATTTCAAAGAGGAGCACGAGGAGGTAAGGAGGCTCGCCGCGGAGGTGGCCAGGGAGTTCGAACCCCTGGCGCCGGAGGTGGACAGGCGCGAGGACTACGAGCAGACGAGGAGAAACCTCCTCCGGCTCGGGGAGCTGGACCTCCTGGGGATCAGGGTCCCCGAGGAGCACGGCGGATCCGGCATGGACACCACAAGCTACCTGCTGGTGCTGGAGGAGCTCTCTAAGGTATGCGGCTCCACCGCCACCTCCTACGACGCCCACAACCTGGCGATAGACGCCATATCCATAGGCGGCAGCGAGGAGCAAAAGGGGAGGTTTTTGCCCAGGCTCGCCAGGGAGGCCATAGGTGCCTTCGCCCTCACCGAGCCCCAGGCCGGGACGGACGCCGCCTCCATCAGGACACGGGCGGTCAAGAGGGGAAGCTCCTACGTCATCACGGGGGAGAAGCACTACATCACCAACGGGGGGATAGCCGACCTCTTCGTGGTCTTCGCCAAGACCAACCCGGAGAAGGGGGCCAGGGGGATATCGGCCTTCGTGGTGGAGAGGGAGACCCCTGGGCTTCGGATCGGGAAGATAGAGGAGAAGATGGGCATAAGGGGGTCCTCCACCGCCCAGATCTTCCTCGAGGAGGTGGAGGTGCCCGAGGGAAACCTCCTCCGCAGGGAGGGCATGGGCTTCCCCATAGCCATGAAGGCCCTGGACGTGGGGAGGCTCGCCGTGGGGGGGATATCGGTGGGGACTTCCAAGAAGGCCCTCGAGATAGCCGTCTCCTACGCCAGGGAGAGGGTCCAGTTCGGAAAGCCCATCGCCTCCTTCCAGGCGATCCAGCACTACCTGGCGGAGATGGCCACGAGGACGCTCGCCGCCGAGATAATGACCTACAACGCCGCATGGCTCCACGACCAGGGAAGGCCCATAACCAGGGAGGCCGCGATGGTGAAGGTCTTCGCCTCCGAGACGGCCCTCTACGTGACGGACAGGGCCATCCAGATCCTGGGCGGAGCGGGGTACATGAGCGAGTACCCCATCGAGAGGGGGTACAGAGACAGCCGCATAGGGACGATAGCCGAGGGAACCTCCGAGATCCTGAGGCTAATAGTGGCCAGGGAGATAGTGGGCGCCCTCAGAGGAGGTGATGAGGCTTGAGGATGGCTGTCCTGTTGAAGGCCGTCCCGCCTGCGGAGGAAAACCCCTACGACGTGGGCTCCATGAGGATGGTGAGGGACCAGCTCGAGGTCAACCCCTTCGACCTGGTGGCGCTGGAGGGGGCGGTCCAGCTGAAGGAGAGGCATGGGGGCGAGGTGGTGGTCCTCTCCATGGGTCCGCAGGGGGCCGAGGGGGCCCTGCGGGAGGCGATGGCCAGGGGTGCCGACAGGGCGGTGCTGATAAGCGACGAAGCCCTATCGGGATCGGACCTCAGGAACACCGCCATGGCCCTGGAATCGGCCCTGAGGAGGCTTGGCCCCTTCGACCTGATCCTCTCGGGGGAGAGGAGCAGCGACGGGAACATGGGGGTCCTGGGGGCTTATCTCGCCGCGAGGCTCGGCCTTCCCCTCCTGCCCCAGGCGGTGTCCCTGCCGGAGGTGGAAGGGGGGCACGTGGTGGCCCCGTGCGACGCGGGGGAGGTGCTGGTGCTGAAGGCTCCCCTACCCGCGGTGGTGGTGGCCTCCAGGGAGATGGCCAAGCCCAGGCTGCCCTCCTTAAAGGACAAGATGAGGGCCAAGAAGAGCCCGATCGAGAGGCTGGACTGCGCCTCCCTGGGCTTTTCTCCCCTCCCCAACCTGAGGCTCGTGGGGGTCGATCCCATGCCGCAAAAGCCCAGGGAGAGGAGGATCTTAAAGGGGATGGATTCCTTCGACGAGTTCTTCGAGGCGCTCAGGGGGGTGATGGGCTCGTGAGCTGGCAGATAGCCGCGATAGGAGAGGTCAGGGGCGGAAGGGTCCACCCCTCCTCGACGGAGGTCCTCTCCAGGGCCAGGGAGCTCGGGCTCGAGGCCAGGCTGTTCGCGGTGGCCGAGCGGGGCGAGGAGGTCCTGGCCCTCCCGAAGGGCTCGGTCCTCCTCAAGACCGCAGCTAACCCCATATCCTCGCTGATCCCCCTGGCCAGGGTCATCTCCGCCCGGACGTCCCCCTCGGGGGAGATCCTGGCCCTGCCCTCCACGCCCTTCGGCAAGGCGCTCGCCGGGACCCTGTCCGCCGTCCTGGGCCTTCCCCTGGTCGCCGACTGCACGGGGCTCGAGGTGGACGGGGAGAGGGCCCTTCTGCTTAAGCCCTCGCTGGGGGATAGGTTCTCCTCGCGGGTGGAGCTGGAGGGGACCACCGTGGCCACCTTCAGGCCCAGGAGCTTCAAGCCCATGGAGCTGGAGGAGGTGGAGCCCGAGGAGGTGGTGGAGGTAGAGGGAGCACTCGTGGAGGTCCTGGGGAGGAGGGAGAAAGAGGGGGTGGACGTGAAGGAGGCGGACGTGGTCCTGGTGGCGGGAAGGGGCTGCCGGGGCGAGGGGGAGCTGAGGCTCCTCGAGGAGGCGGCCAGGCTTTTAGGGGGCGTGGTGGGGGCCTCCAGGCCCCTGGTGGACGAGGGCATCTTCGGCAGGGAGCGCCAGGTGGGCTTCAGCGGCAACGTGATAAAGCCCAGGCTCTACGTCTCCTTCGGGGTCTCGGGAAGCCCCCAGCACCAGGCGGGCATGAGGGAGTCGGGCAAGGTGGTGGCCATAAACTCCGACCCCACGGCCCCCATCTTCGAGATATGCGACCTGGGGCTGGTGGCCGACTGCAGGGAGGTCCTGCCGAGGCTGCTGGAGAAGCTGAAGGGGAGGTGATGACCTTTGTCCTGGAGGGATCTCATCCCGAGGCTTCGGGAGATAACGGGGCCCGACTTCGTGGTGGACGACCCGGAGGTGGTGGTCTCATACCTGGAGGACGAGACGGAGCCGGAGGCCAAGCCAAGGCCCTGCAGGGACGTGGCGGTGGTCAAGCCCGGCAGCGCCGAGGAGATATCCCAGATACTCAAGCTCTGCAACGAGACGCTCACCCCGGTCTTCGTCCGAGGGGGAGCGACGGGCCTCGCCGGAGGCTGCGTCCCCAACAGGCCGGGGCTGGTGCTCTCGATGGAGCGCCTGAAGGGGGTAGAGGTGGACAAGGACGCCCTGATGGCGGAAGCGGGGGCCGGAGCCACCCTGGCGGACCTCATCAAGGCGGCCGAGGAGGCAGGGCTCTTCTTCCCGCCGCACCCGGGCGACGAGGGGGCGCAGATCGGGGGTCTGATAGCCTGCAACGCCGTGGGCGCCAGGGCAGTGAGGACGGGCCCCATAAGGAACTTCGTGCTGGGGCTAGAGGTGGTGACCCCCACGGGGAGGATACTGCACCTGGGGGGCAAGCTGGTCAAGGACAACACCACGGGCGGCAAGCTCATGCACGTCTTCATAGGGACGGAGGGGATAATGGGGGTCATAACCAGGGCGGTACTGAGGCTTTGGCCCAGGTTCAAGGCCACGGCCACCCTGCTCGCCCCCTTCGAGGACAAGAAGGCGTGCCTGGGCACGGTCCCCAAGATATTGAGGAGCGGCGTGATCCCCCTGGGGATCGAGTACATGGAGAGGGAGGAGACGCTCGCCACGGCCGAGAGGCTGGGGATAGGCTGGCCGGTGAAGGAGGGGACGTGTTACCTCCTGCTGATGCTCGCCGACTACTCGGAGGACGCCATATACTCCCAGATGGAGGAGCTTTCCGAGCTCTGCTCCCAGAACGGCGCCCTCGAGGTCTTCGTGGCCGACTCACCCAGGGACCAGGCGAACCTGCTCAAGGTGAGGAGCGAGCTCTACCCCACCCTTAAGCCCAACGCCTACGACTCGGTCGACGTGGCGGTGCCCCCCTCCAGGATCATAGAGCTGATGGAGGGCTTCGAGGGGCTTGAGGCGAAGTACGGCCTTCGCATCTCCGTGCTGGGACACGCCGGCGACGGCAACCTGCACCCCTCCGTCATGATCAGGCCGGACATGCCGGTGGAGACCCATCGGGACCTGTACGAGAGGGCGAAGATGGGGATATACGAGCTCTGCAGGTCCCTGGGGGGTACCATAACGGGAGAGCACGGCATAGGGGAGGCGAGGAAGAAGCCGGCCCTGCTCAACTTCGGGCCCGACGAGATAGCCACCCTGAAGGCCATAAAGGCGGCTCTCGACCCCAACGGAATACTGAACCCGGGCAAGGTCATACCCGAGCCCACTTCCTGAGCTGGGGTAAAACCGGGGGTTAGCGCGAAGGGGGTAGATGGGGTCATGAGGTTCCTCTCCAGCCCCGCCTTCGTGGTGGCGGCCGTATGGTTTTCCGCCCACTTCGGCGGCGGCTTCTCCTCGGGCAGGCAGATAGTGGAGTTCTACGTGAGGTACGGACACTACAGCCTCTTCATGCCCTTCATCGCCATGGCGCTTCTCTCCTGGGCCTTCTACTACGCCTTCTCCATAGCGGTCTCCCATAGGGCCTTCGACTACAGGAGCTGGGCCTTGAAGCTCTACCAGCCCTTCGAGGCGGTGGGCTCGGTCGTCTACGAGGTCATGTACCTCACCATACTGTTCCTGGCCACCGCCGTGGCCTTCGCCACCGGCGGATCGGTCCTGCAGGCCAACCTGGGGATGGACTACCACCTGGCCACGGCGGTGGTGGCCGCCTTCATCTTCGTGGTCACCGTCCTGGGCGCCGAGTCGGTGAGGCGCTTCTCGGTGGCCATAGCCACGGTGGGGGTGGCGATGCTCATCGGGATATACCTGCTGGTGATAGCCAAGAACCTGAGCTCCCTGCAGAGGGCCCTGGAGATCTCCAGGAGCTCCCCCGGCGCGGACCTGACGAGCGCCCTCTGGCAGGCGGTCCTGTACGCCGCCTTTCAGTCGGTGGCGGTGGGATCCTACATATCCATAGCCGACGTCCTGAGGACTAAAGAGGACTGCCTCAAGGCGGCCCTGTGGGGGTTCGTCCTAAACAGCGCCACCCTGTGGGCTTCGGCCGCCGGCATATTCGCCTTCTACCCGGAGGTGGTAAAGGAGACCGTCCCGGCCCTCCTGGTGATGCGCTCGGGCCTGGGGGAGGCGGCCAGATGGATAATCTCCTTCCTGATCTTCATAGGGGTGGTGTCGACGGGGGTCCCGCTGGTGTACGGCGGGGTGAAGAGGATCTTAAAGATCTTCGGCAGGAGCGGCTCCGGGTCCGATCCGGTAAACGTGGCGGCCACCGCCTTCTTCACCCTCTCCACCTGGGCGGTGGCGCTCATGGGGCTCATCCCGCTGATAGCCAGAGGCTACAGGGGGATGGGGTACGCGGCCTTGCCCCTCCTGCTCATAGCCCTCATAGCGAAGGGGCTTTCTTCCTCCGGAAGCTGGTGGAACGAGAGGGGGTAGAGGTGGACCATGGCTAAGAAAACCGTACTGGACCTGTGGCAGATGAAGAGGGAGGGGAAGCAGGCGGTCTGGATCACCGCCTACGACTACCTGATGGCCTCCTACGCCGAGCAGGCGGGGATGGACATGATACTGGTGGGAGACTCCCTGGGCATGGTGGTGATGGGATACAAGGGGACCGTCCCGGTGACCATGGAGGAGAGCATCATCATGACCAAGGCGGCCAGGAGAGGAGCCCCCAACACCTTCCTCATAGGGGACATGCCCTTCATGTCCTACCAGAAGTCCGACGAGGACGCGGTCCACAACGCCGGGCGCTTCTTCAAGGAGGCCGAGGTGGACTGCGTCAAGCTGGAGGGGGGCAGGCGGGTGGCCAGCCGCATAAGGGCCATAGCCGAGGCCGGCATGGTGGTCATGGGCCACATAGGGCTGACCCCTCAGAGCTCCGGACAGCTGGGGGGCTTCAAGGCCCAGGGGCTCTACGTGGACAGCGCCAGAGAGCTCATAAAGGACGCTTTGGCGGTGCAGGAGGCCGGCGCCTTCGCCATCCTGCTGGAGGCCGTCCCACCGGAGGTCACCGCTTTCATCAGGAAGAAGCTGACCATCCCCGTCTACTCCATCGGGGCCGGGCCCTCCGACGGGCAGCTACTGATATGCGCCGACATGCTGGGGATGTTCCAGGCCTTCACCCCCAAGTTCGTGAAGAAGTACGCCCACGTGGCGGAGGTCATCGTCAACGCCTTCAAGACCTACATAGAGGAGGTCCGAAGCGGCGCCTTCCCCTCGGAGGAGCACTACTACAGGATAAAGGAGCCCATCGAGAAGTTCGAGGAGATGTTCAAGGAGTTCGAATAAGGGCGCAGGGCAGGGGGGGCGCGAGGGGACCCCTCGCGCCCCCCGAGATCCTCGAAGGGGGGTGATAGCTTGATCATGCCCTGGGACGAGAGGCTAAACTGGTCCTTCCTGGAGGAATACCTGGACGAGGACCTGGTCGAGCTCGCCTCGAACCCCGAGGATGACCCGCTGCCTCAGCTCCTCGGCGCCTTCTCCGCCCTGGCCATGAGCCAGATCCACTGCCTCAGGGGCGCTAAAGAGGTAGAAAGGGCCTGCGAGAACGCCCTCTTGCTCTTCTATCGAAGCGCCCTGGGGAGGGACCCGGATCCCGACGAGGTGGAGGAGTTCAAAGCCTCCTTCGAGGAGGTGTGGGGGAGGATCGCGCCCCTCTCGGCGGAGATGGGAAACCCCATCTCCCCCTTCCTGGACTACCTGGCGGGACCGGAGGAGACGGAGGAGGGCCCGACGCCCTAAGCCGATCTCCTCCTGTGGGACACCCTTATGGTTATGGAGCAGCTCTCGTCCTCGTAGACGTACTCCGCCTCGTCGGAGGGCTCAAGCTTCCCGGTCCTGACCGCCCTGGTTATCACCTCGTAGAGCCCCTTCGGCATCAGGAAGACCAGGTCCTCGGAGCCTAAGCTCAACGCCGCAAAGCGCCGATGGCCGGGGTCGAGGGGGATGGGGGCAGAGGCTTTCTCCTCCTCCCAGGACCCATCGGAGCTAAGCTCCTCCGCGTAGTCGAGCACCTCAGGGCCCTCGTCCTCCTCCTGCTCCTCGTCCTCGTCGTCGTACTCCTCCTCCCCGTAGACCAGGAGCAGGTCGCCGAAGAACTCCTCCAGGGCCGACAGCTTCCTGTCGTAGCCCGAGTCCCTCTTCAGACCCTCCAGGGCTATGGGGATCATCTTGGTTATGATCCCCAGCTCTATCATCTTCCTGACGTTCAAGCCGTCGTAGGCGCTCTGGGCGAGCACCACCTCCAGCTGATCGTCGATCAGCTCGGAGGCCTTGGACTCGATGTTCAAAAGGTCTATCTCTCCCAGGTCCACGTCGAAGACCACGTAGACCTTCTTCCTGAGATCCTCCCAGAAGGAGAGGATCGCGTTTCTCTCCAGCTCGGTGAGGTTCCTCCTGCCCATGCGCTCGACCTCCTGGCTCTATTTTAGGGCCAAAGAGGCCTTTTTTCCAGCTCGTCCCGAGGCTACCTGGAGAGCCACCCTCCGTCCACCGGCAAAACCGCCCCGGTGACGTAGTCCGAGGCCGGGGAGGCCAGGAACAGAAGCGCGCCCTTCACGTCCTCGGGCCTGCCCCACCTGCCCATGGGTATCCGGGAGGTTATGGACTCGAACCTAGCACCGTCCAGCCTTATCCCCTCCGTGAGCTCCGTCTCCATGTAGCCGGGGGCTATGGCGTTGACGCATATGCCGTAGGGGGCCAGCTCGTTGGCCATCGCCCTGGTGAGCCCCAGCACGCCGTGCTTGGAGGCCGCGTAGGAGACCACGTGGATGCCACCCTGGAAGGAGAGCAAGGACGCCACGTTGACTATCTTGCCCCTCCTCCCCTTCTCCACCAGAAGGGCGGCGAAGGCCCTGGAGAGGACGAAGGTCGACCTCAGGTTGAGGGACAAGACCTCGTCGAAGTCCTCGACGGAGTGCTCCAGGAAGGGCTTCCTCCTTATAGTGCCGGCGTTGTTGACCAGGACGCAAAGCTCCCCCATCGACTCCGCCTCCTCCATCGCCCTCCTGGCCCCCTCCTCGTCCAGGGAGGAGAGGTCCAGGGATAGGTGCCTGTAGAGGGAGCCGCACCCGCGCACCATCCTCTCCGTCTCGGGGGCGGATGGGGAAGAGGAGATGCCCAGGACATAAGCTCCCGCCTCAGCGAGCGCCACCGCCATGGCCTGCCCCAGCCCCCTGGAGGAACCGGTGACCACTGACACCTTGCCGTCCAGCCTGAAGAGCTCCAATATCCCCAACCCCTCGCACCTCCCGTCCCGTCTCTAAGGGATCAAAGGGTTTGGGACGACCCGCCGGGGGTCGTCCCAAACCCAGATCCAGCCCGAAGGTCCCAGGGCGTCACCGCCGAGGACCCACACCTCTGGCTACTTCAGCACCTCGTCCACGGGCTTGTAGAGGCTTTCCATACCGAAGGCCTCGGCCACGGCCTTATAGGTGATGACGCCCTTGTACATGTTGAGCCCCTTCTTGATGGCCGGGTTCTCCCTGCAGGCCCTCTCCACGCCCTTGGAGACTATCTCCAGCCCGTACTTGATGGTGACGTTGTTCAGCGCGAAGGTGGAGGTGCGGGAGTAGGCCCCGGGCATGTTGGCCACGCAGTAGTGGATTATGCCCTCCTCCACGTAGACCGGATCGGCGTGGGTGGTGGGACGGGAGGTCTCGGCGCAGCCGCCCTGGTCTATGGCCACGTCCACTATGACGCTCCCGGGCTTCATGGTCCTGAGGTGCTCCCTCTTTATGATCTTGGGGGCCTTGGCTCCGGGTATCAGGACCGCTCCCACCACTATGTCGGCCTCCCTCAGGCCGTACTCCAGGCTTATGGCGTCGCTGTAGGTGGGAAAGACGTTGGGAGGCATTATCTCCCCTAGCCTCTCCAGCACGGAGGGCTTCTTGTCCAACACTATCACCCTGGCCCCGAGCCCGGCGGCCACCCTGGCGGCGTTGCTCCCCACGGTACCCCCGCCTATCACCAGGACGGTGGCGGGCATGACGCCGGGGACGCCGGTGGGCAAAAGGCCCCTGCCCCCGTTGGGCCTGGCCAGGAAGTAGGCACCCATCAACGGGGCCATCCTGCCGGCCACCTCGCTCATGGGCTTAAGCAGCGGCAAGGACCCATCCGCCTCCTCCACCGTCTCGTAGGCCACCGCCACTATCTTCCTCTCCACGCAGGCCCTGGTGAGGTGCTCGTCGGCGGCGAAGTGGAAGTAGGTGTAGATCACCTGTCCCTCCTTCATCAGAGAATACTCCTGAGGCAGGGGCTCCTTGACCTTCACTATCATGTCGGCCACGCCCCAGACCTCGGCGGCGGTGTCCAGGATCCTGGCCCCCGCGGCCACGTACTCCTCGTCGGAGATCCCGGAGCCGAGCCCGGCCCCCCTCTGGACGTACACCTCGCAGCCCGCGTCCACGTAGGCCCTCACGGAGGCCGGTATCAGGCCCACCCGGTACTCGTGGTTCTTGATCTCCTTGGGACACCCTATCTTGAGCCTCACAGCCAAGCACCTCCTGAAAGAACACACCTCGTGATTTTTTTAACATCCAGGCCGAAGCCCGGTGGAAGTCGAAGCCTAAGGGCTCATACGTAGACCCTTGGGACTCGCTTCTTGAACAGATGGGGCACCTCGTAGTTTATGGTCCCAAGCCTCGAGGCTATCTCCTCGGGGCTTATGCGCTCGCCCCCCTGGGAGCCCAGTATCACCACCTCGTCGCCCACCTGGGCGTCCGGTATCCCCTTGAGGCTTATCATCGTCTGGTCCATGCATATGTTCCCCACCACCGGGGCCCTCTTGCCCCTCACCAGGACGCAGGCCCCCTTGCCCGAGAGCACCCTGGTGAAGCCGTCGGCGTAGCCTATGGGCAAAACCCCTATCCTCTCCCCGTCCTCCTCCACCCTGTACCTCCTGCCGTAGCCTATGGAGTCCCCCTCCCCGAAGGGCTTGATCGAGGCGAGGACGGTCTTGACCGCGAAGCAGGGCTTGAGCTGGACGTACCTCTCGAAGCCCGGGGCCGGGTACATACCGTAGAGGACGAGTCCGGGCCTCACCATGTCCAGGTGGTACTGGGGGAAGGCCAGGGTGGCGGGGCTGTTGCAGCAGTGCCTGATCCTGAACCTTATCCCCCTCCCCTCGAGCTCGGCTATGACCTTGACGAAGCTGTCGAACTGCCAGGCGGTGTACTCCGGGTCCTCGTCGGCCACGGAGAAGTGGGTGAAGATGCCCTCCACCTCGAGCCCCGGCATCCTGCAGGCCTCGACCATGGCCTCCACCTCCCGGGGGAAGAAGCCAAGCCTCCCCATCCCCGTGTCCACCTTGAGGTGGGCCCTTATCTTCTTGCCGAAGGAGAGGGCGGCCCTGGAGGCGTCCCTGGCCTGGGAGAGGCTGTAGAGGGCGAAGGAGACGTCCAGCGCCAGGTACTCCGGGTAGGCCTCCGGGGAGGAGGGCCCCATGACCAGCATGGCACCCTCCGCACCGCCCTCCCTCAGGGAGACCGCCTCGTCGGGGGTTGCCACCGCGAAGCGCTGACAGCCCGCCTCCCGAAGCACCCTGTGGACCTCTAAAGCCCCCATGTTGTAGGCGTCCGCCTTTATCACCGCCATCACGTGGCCTTTGCCCCCGACCAGTCCCTCCACCTGAAGGTAGTTGTGCTTTATCGCCGAGAGGTCTATCTCCATCCTGGTGGGTCTCAGGAAATCCCGCATGATCCGATCGCCTCCGCTCGATCCAGGAGGTTGGGGGCGGTCCGGGCCGCCCCCAACCGCGCCTTCGCCCCCAGGGGCTCTAACTTACCTTGCCCCCTCTCCTCTTTTCGTCGAAGTCCTTCACCAGCTCCCTGAGCTTGCCGCTGAGGAGCAACAGGGCTATCAGGTTGGGTATGGCCATGAGCCCGTTCATGGTGTCGGCCATGTCCCAGATGTCCCTCAGGAACTGGGAGCCGCCCCAGGCTCCGAGCACTATGGCCACGATCCAGAGCGCCTTGTATATGGGTATGATCCCGTCGCCGAAGATGTAGACGGCACCGGTCTCGCCGTACCAGTACCAGCCGAGTATCGTGGAGAAGGCGAAGAGCGAGAGCCCCACGGACACTATGACCACGCCCAGGTCGCCCAGGACCGCCCTGAAGCCGGCCATGATGAGCTGAGCGCCGGTGAGGTCAGGATGCTGGGTGAGGACGCCGGTGGATAGCACCACGGTGGCGGTGAGGACGCATATCACTATGGTGTCCATGAAGACCTCGAACAGGCCGTAGACGCCCTGCCTGATCGGGTGGTCGGTGACGGCGGTGGCGTGCACCATCGGGGCAGAGCCCAGGCCGGCCTCGTTGGAGAAAACGCCCCTGGCGACGCCCCTCCTCATGGCGGCGGCCACGCTCCAGCCGGCTATGGCGCCGGGCATGGCCATCGGGTCGTTGAAGGCGTAGTAGATAGCGTTGGCTATGGCGGAGGGCACGTTGGAGATGTTGACCACCACGACTATCAAAGCGCCCACTATGTAGAAGATGGCCATGAAGGGCACCAGATAGGTGGTGACGTTGGCTATGCTCCTAAGCCCTCCCCATATCACCAGGGCCGTGAGGATCGCAGCGCCAAAACCCGTGGCCAGGTGAGGTATCCCGAAGCCCATCTTCAAACCCTCGGCGGTGGAGTTGGCCTGCACCATGTTCCCTATGCCGAAGGCGGCGAACATGGTGAAGAAGGCGAAGAGCCAGGCCATCCACTTCCAGCCGAGGGCCTTCTCTATGATGTACATGGTCCCGCCCCTGTAGACCCCCGTCACCGGGTCCTTCTCCCTGTAGTGGACCGCCAAGGCCACCTCGCAGAACTTGGTGGTCATCCCGAAGACGGCCGAGACGAACATCCAGAACAGCGCCCCGGGGCCTCCCAGGTGAAGGGCGGTGGCCACGCCGGCCACGTTGCCGGTCCCCACCGTGGAGGCCAGGGCGGTGGCCAAAGCGGCGAAGGAGGATATGCTGCCCTCTCCCTCCTTCTTCTGACCTATCTTGCCCAGGACCTCCTTGAACATGAAACCGAAGTACCTAATCTGAGGAAAACCGAGGATCAAGGTCAAGTAGACGCCGGTCCCGACCAAGAGCACCAGCATCCAGGGCCCCCAGACCCAGCTGTTCACCACGCTGTTTATCTTCACCAGAGTCTCCATTCTCCTGAGCACCCCCCCTAGCTGTTTTTGCCCCCTTTAGGACGACGCCATGTGCCCTAAAAGCCCCAAGACCACCTCCCTCCGACGCGCCGCAGAGCGCAAAAGTAGAAGGAGGGGCTCAAGCACCCCTCCCTTCCAGGCCCCTACACGAAGGCCCCCTCCCTCAACACCCTCATGGCCGCCTCGAAGTTGGCCTGGGACACCTTCACCACCGGGCCGGTGCAACCCATCCCGGACTCGGCGTATATCCCAGCCCTCCAAAGGGCCTTGACCGCCCGCTCTATCTCCAGCACGTCCACCCCCGAGATCTCGGCGGTCACGGGCTCCGCCGGAGGGGCCTTGACCTCCTCGAGCTGGGGTTTGACCTCCTCGAAGGAGGACAGGACCTCGTCCAGGCCGGCCCTCCTCGCCGTCTCAAGCTCCCGTTCGAAGAGCCTCGGGAGCCCTGCCCTGGCGCAGACGGCCGCGTACTCCAGGGCAGCGGCTATCACGGGGGCTCCGGAGGCCCGGGAGATTATGTTCACCACGTAGGGATACCCGGGCCCCACCGAGGGACCGTAACCGTAGCCCAGGGCCTCGTAGAGCCCGCCCGTGTGGAAGGCGGAGAAGAGCTTCATCAAGACGTTGCCCGTGAGGGTGTCGCAGACGCACACGTCCACAGAGCCGGCTATCAGGTCGTTCCCCCGAAGGACCACCCCTCCGTCGCTCCTGGAGGAGGCCCCGAAGCGGATCGGATAACCCCCCTCCCTGAGCCTGGAGAGGGCCCTCGAGACGGCCCTGGCCCCCTCCACGTTCAACACCCCAACGGTGGGCTCCTCTATCCCGCAGGCCTTCGCCACGGCGATCCCCGCCACGGCGTTGAGCACCATGGCCTTAACCCTGTTGGGATCCGACGTGCCCGTGCTGGTGGAGATGAACATCTCCTTCCCCCGGGCGGGGGTTATCACCCTTCCCACCGTGGCGACCCCGAGGGGGAAGTCGTAGTGCAGGGCCACCGCAGCGTCCACCTCTTTCGAGGCCAAAGCCCCCTCCATCGCCGCCCTTATATCCCCCTCGGAGGGACCGCTCTCTATCCAGGGGAGGTCGAAGCCCTCCGTCCTGGGCCCTATCATCACCACCTCGACCCC
>Ga0105160_1000658_pt1 | contig 15380 bp, 16 predicted proteins | sample GXS110809BmetaG_FD_89591 | JGI IMG/M metagenome (GOLD analysis project Ga0105160, IMG submission 89591) | Hot spring microbial communities from Gongxiaoshe hot spring, China to study Microbial Dark Matter (Phase II) - GXS 110809B | ecosystem: Environmental > Aquatic > Thermal springs > Hot... | reverse complement strand
CTCGTCCCGGTAGATCAGGGCCACACCGGTCAGGAAGACGTATCCCATTGCCATCCCTCTGGAAGTCGGATTTTGAGCCTGTTCTTCTTGTATCTCTGATCTTCGACGATTTTTGGACTGTCCAGCGGATATACGTGGACGCCAGATCGGGTGAAGGCCACCACCACACGTCCAGTCTTGCGGATGCATTCATATCCCGCCAGATACGGCGGGATGAGGCCGTAAGGGGTGATGATGAATTTCTCAAAGCGGGAGCCATTTCTCACATCGCCGTAGATGCCAACTATGGTGGGCTGTTGTTTCGGTTCTCCCAGCAACAGGGCAACCTTGATCATGTCCAGCAGTGGAAAGCCCAACAAAGCCACATCGCTGACCATCAGTCCGAACAGGCCTGTCGCTCGAAAAATATCTTCCCCCAGCACATCGGAGCCAATGATCATCCAGCCGTCCCGGATCTGGCTTTCCCCGCTCCGGATCTCCACCCCCATCCCGCGAGCAATGGCTTGGATAAGAATGCTGAAAACCGTCTGGGCCAGGCTGGCGTGGTTGCGGTCTTTCCGCTCCTGCCTGGCGACCCTCAGGAGATAGCCGAGCGGATCGTCGTGAAGGGCCAGGATGGATCGTGCCGCGTGGAATGCATAGACAACCGCGTGTGCGCGGTTGAACCCGTAGCCCATCGAGTTTTCCAGCCTTTCCAGATCTTCCTTCCTGGCACCCATGGCCTGAAGCTCCTGCCGGACACGCAACCACATCTCCCGATCCCCCTTCGCCTGCGCCTTCCTCGCCATATCGGCAAGGATGTGAGCTTTTTCGTCGGAGACAGAAAGCGACCGGGCAATTCGGATGACCTCTCGCATCACCTCTTCCTGAAACAGGAAAGAGGCGTGTGGGCTGGACGAATTCTTGTAAAAACGCTTGATCAACCCGGTCATCTCAATCCCCAACCTTTTCAATGACAGCTCAATGGAGCTTCCAGGCCTTATCCCCGCCACCAGGGTGATCAGGTCTTCCGGCGTCAGATATTCGCGCTGATGGGCCAGCTCCACCAGCACAGGTGCGGAAAGGTAGCCGTTGAGCTGAAAAACGCCGGCGCTACCAAAGCGCAATGGTGCGGTGGGGATCGCTTGGGGGAATTCGAAGCTGTTTACAGCTGGCAGATGGCGCAGGGCGTCCACCTGCAGAACGTCCAGCTTCCAGGGGATGAGCTCCATATCCAGCATGGAGAGTGCTGTTCCGAAGATGCTTTCCGGAAAAACCGGGATCGGCATGGGGATGTCTTTGGGAACCAGCACGAAACCGCCAGCGTGCTGGGAGATGCGCAGGACGACCTCGTGCTTCTGACAGAGTTCGGCGAGCCTCTGGCGGAGCTCCTGTATCCTCGCACCCGGATTGTCATCATTCTGTTTCTGGAAGAAGTTCAGAAGTTCATCGTCGACATCTTCGATGCGGATGTTCTTCCCAATGAGGCGAACCGCATATTCTCGCAACAACGAGTCTACGTCGTCGTAGCGCGCATAAGCGCACAGGCGAATGAGGCGAAAATTCTCCGAAAGCCTGCGGATGGCCTCTTCCTGATCCGGGACGTCGATATCCACATCCGGCATGCTGATACGGTAGGGATTGATGAATCGCTCGAAAAAACAACCGTTCCGGATGGGATTGGGAAACCGACGCGACGTCATCAGGTAGACGACCATGCTTCCCGCCCCAGATCCCCGGATGGAATACGGGATGTTCCTCAGGCTCTGGAAAACCCTGTCCAGAAGAACAAAGTAATCTCGAAGGCGATTCTCATTCACCTCCACTGTCTCGATGACACTCAACTCATACTCCAGCTGATGGCGCTCCTTCGGACTCATCTCCATCCCCATCAGCCGTGATTTCAGGTTTTTGAATTCTTCGTCCGGGAAGCGCGGGAGACAGAAGCTGATCAGGGGCTGAGAAGGGAAATGCGATTCCAGCCAGCTGTTGGTCTGCGCCAGTGTTAGATCCGGAAGGCGTGTGATGCATTCGCGCGTCTCGGCCATCTCTCTGGCAAACCTCTTGCCCCCCTTCAGGGGATGAAAGGGGTGCCTTGACTCATCGGGCCTCATGGTCAGCATCAGCTGATAAAGCTCGAAATCTTCGGGAAGAACATGACAGTCGCTGGAGACCAGAACGGGAATTTTCAGCTCTTTCAGGCGAGTGATAAGGCCCGGCGGGTCGAAGGGGAAAACCTCGAAAGCGAATATCGCACCCCGCTCCAGGAAGGTGTGGTTTATCTCGAAGAAGGCCTCCGGGTTTTCCCTCAGCATCCCGTGGAAGGGGGAGGCAGCACATCCGCTTCCGATGATAAGGCCTTCCAGGTTTAGCTGTTTTAGCTGCTCAAGGGTTGGTGGGTTCGCCAGGATCTCGAAGAGATTCGACACACCTGTGGGGGTATAGGCGTAAACGGTAAGGTGCTGGGGCTTGACGTTTTCCGGCGTCGAAAGATAGATCTCGGCGCCGATGAATGGGTATCGACGAAAGTTAGTCAGGTGACGATGAACGGACTCGTAGACGTTCAGATGGTCGGCGATCAGCACCACCTCGAACCCGTCAAGCTGGTCGGGGCACAAAAGCCCATCACTGTATGTGGTGTGAATATGAGAAAGGATCATTTCTCCTTCCTCCTCTGTTCGGGGATGATGAGCTGTGCCAGCACCCTCACCCCGTCCGGGGATTCGTATTGGCGAAGGACCAGGATCGGAGCTTTCAGCCTGACGCTATCGACGCGAACGACGTGAATGACGACGCCGTCCCCTCGGAGTTTCTCCTCCACTTTTTTCATTTCGTCCCATGGGATCAGGACAACCATGCTCTTCTTCATCGAAAACCACCTCGATCAGCTTTTTCGTCCCGTTTTCCAGGAGGAGCATCCCCCTTTCCGTCGGGACGATTGTCAGTCCGCCGGCAACGGTCGGGATGAGGATCTGCTTTTTCCGGCTCTCAGAACGGGAGCGCCTCATCGGGGCTGCCTCCGGAAAAATCTGTGGTCTCGATGAGAGAGACGGCACTTTTCAGCATGGCCAGCGTCGTGTTGATGATTTCGATCCGGCGCTGGTAGAGCGTCGCCAGCCTGGCGATGACGCTTTTCCGTGAAAACGCGGATGGATAAAACCGGAGCAGGTAGTTGCCCAGATCCCTTATCTGCCTCGCTGCGACAAACATCGCCAGCGAGCGGATCAGGCTGTCCGTGTCCGCACCACCCAACACCACCTCCCGCGCATAGCGTCGGCGGAAGTGGTGGTTTTCGAAGGTCAGGGGGATATCAGAGAAGAGCACGTTTTCCTCCCCGTCCACCAGCTGTCCCGATCGTCCAAGAAGCTGGACCAGATCGCCGGCGATCATCTCGGTGGGGATGGGGTGGATTTCACTGCCATAGCGGAATGCGTATACCGCGCTCTCGATCTTGCGAGAGCGACACATCTTTAGTTGATGATTGAACTCCTCGTCGAAGATGACTTCCACATCGCTCAGGGTGACCTCGTCGGCGCCTGTCAGCGCGGCAAGGATCAGGAAAACGTAAGGCGGTGGGCTGAAGCTTCCAAACGCCCGCAGGCGCTTTCCACGCCACTCGCTCAAACCAACGGAAGCGCGGAAATATGGGAGCCCCGGCTCCGTGTTCTTCTTGAATCCGCATCCGCCGGGCTCCGGCGCCCAGAAGCGGGAGTGTGGAAGAAACGAGTAAAACACCCTCACGCGCTGGTTCAGTGCGTAACCATCGACGTCGAAGTCCAGCTCCGCGCCGGAGAACATGATCTCGATCAGTTTTCGAACCGGTGTGGCGGTGAGGAAATAGGTCTCCATGCCCTCATACAACCTCGGAATGGCGAAGTAGGCAACCTGGGGGTTGTCTTTTCGGATCTCCCGATACAGCGATGTTTTCTTCAGCCGAGCGAGCGAAAGATAACCAACAAGGTTGGTTCTGGCTTCGCGGAAAGACGCAGGGTTCATGGCCAGCGGAACGGTGGGCATCTCATCATAAATCACGACAGCATTGATCCTGTTGCCGGTCAGGTGTATCGGGAGAAGGTTGTAAAGCAAAAACGAATACGTGGTCACGTAAACCGTGCCCGGGCGGAGTGAGTGGAGAGCGGATCGCGAGGCCATATAGTCACACGAATCCCGGAAACCGCACACTTCGTTGCAATACCAGAGCTGGGATTTTCCGAGCAGGGGCAGGACAAAAACCTCGGGGTTCTGGCAGTTCTCCTCATTCCTCCCGAAAAGGCGAACCACCCTGCACCCCCTTTCCGCCACCAGACGCGCAAACTGAAGCGCCAGCCTGCGCGTTGGGGCAACGTAGAGAACCGGGTGTTGGGGGGCATAAATCGATGCGGTGTCCGCCATCTGGATTGTCTTTCCGAATCCACACGGTCGCACAATGACGGAAACGGTCATGCTTACCCCCTCCGGCTCTGAATCAGCGAGATGAGCATCGACGCGAGCGTCGGGTTGTCGATCCGATCCAGATCGACAATGCGAAGGGCACATATCGGCTGTGAAGCGGAAGGTGACTCGTCGGCGAAAACCGCCACAACCTTGCCGAAGCTGGAGAGAAGTTCGTAGACCCTTTGCAAATTGCTCAGGCCACAAGCAGCAATGGGAAGCACATCCAGTCCAAGTGGAAGCCCATCCAGTCCAAGTGGAAGCCCATCCAGTCCAAGTGCTGCAATGCGAAGAGCGTGGTGGGGTGCTTCGGTGATGATGATCGGCTTGCTGATCATCGTCAGGTTCAGCTGATAGGGAGAATAAATCCGAACCGCTCCGTCCGGCAATTCCACCCTGGGGTGATAAAGGGATTTCAGGGCGTCTGTGTTGGTTCGGATCTGGAAAGCGGTCACCGGAACAGTTTCCCCCAGCGCGTCGATAACCTGGATCGGGTAGTGAAGTCCGACACCGCAGATCGGCCTCTTTTCCAGGTTGATCCAGGCCTTCGGAACCTGCTTGATTTGCATAAACGAGTCCCAGAAGCGGATGGCGTCGGGGCTTTCCACAAAGCGATTGTTCAGGATGGCCTCCGCTTCTTCCATCACGATCTCACGTATCAGCTGGATGGCACTCGGATCAGCGAACCACTCCCTGTTTTCGCTTTGCGCCGGAGTCTTTTTCGGTGACCTCTTTGTTTTCCCCGGTCTCGAGGCCCGGCTCTCCGCCTCCACCACCGTCAGGACCAGCCTTCTGGCATCAAGCCACTGGTAGTCCATAACCCTTCGGGCAGAACACCCCGCAAAACACCGGATAAGGACGGGTTTGCCGTCGCGGAAAAGGATCGACCCCGACGGGTGATGATCATCATGAAACGGACATCGGATTTTGACGAACCCCCTGTCGGATATGTGGCTCAGGATCTCCACGATCACCTTGTTCATCGTGAAGCCCTTCCCTTCTTGCTTGTCTTCCTGCTTGTCTTTTTGCTCGTTTTCCTGCCTGTGCTGGTGCCATCCTTTTTCCTGTTCCTGGCACCGGTGCTTTTATCCTGCTTCTTCAGCGGAGCGATCCGAACCACCCGGATCTGAACATCCCCTCTCCACTCCAGGCCGTGGAGATACTGCTGTCGAATCTCCTCCAGGCTTCTAATGAGTTCTGGGTGCGGGTTGCGGATGTAGTCGCAGCTGACGATGTTGATTGGGCTGCGGGGGCCGATCTTTCGGATGTGCATGGACGCAACGTGGTATGCGTCGGACAGATATTTCCCAAGGCTGACGAGTGTGTTTGGAACCACCAGGACGGCCTTATTGGCGATATTGCCGTCGGGGTCAATGATCAGGGCGGGGTAAATAAAGCGGGAATCCTCGCTTATTCGAAACTCGCTGGCCACCCCAACGTATAGGGCCAGTTCCCCAACAAAATGGCGTGGGTCAATGATGTAAAGCCCGTTGCTCATGGCTCCTCCCGAAGAAAAAGAAATAATTCGCTGCAGTGTGGTGAACCTGATCCTGGTTCCGCCAGGCAAACGAAGAACGCGCTGATGCTCCTCGTCCACCTGGATCTGAAAGTGGCGGGAGATCAGATCCGCCAGCTCCTTGTGCCTCATCAGTTCCGCCAGGACGGCGGATGCCTCCAGGATCTGGCGGATCGCGTTCTCCGGAAGCGCGCACAGGGGGTGCAGATCCCGTGCAATGATTGCTGATGCCTCCGCGAAATCGCAAACCCCACTCTCTATCAGCCTGCCCCGGATCTTTAATACGAAGGGGGCAAGCTTCTTACGCTCATCTTCGTTCATGAGCAACAGATCAGACAGCATGACGTCGAGGAACATCATCGCGCTGATGACGTCTGCGCGCGGGCACCGGGTGAGGAACTGAGCAACAAACATCGACAGCTCGCCGCCGGCGTAAAGCAGGAAGCCGTAGGGCGGTTGCTCACCGGCGTGCTGATAGAAATGATGGGTCCATTCCCCGAACCCCAGGGGCAAACCCGGTGGTGGATCAATCAACTCCGGCTGGAAGGGAACTGCATGCGTGTGGAAAGCTCTCTTCAGATTTGGGGGGATCAGCGCCAGGCGTGGATCTTTCGTCACCACAACCCGACGCACCACGTAGATCTCGTGGTGGGTATCGGCGAACCTCGACAAAACAGATTTCGGAACTATTAGTCGAGCTTTGCGAGCCGGGGCGTCGTCCGGATCGAACACGATCCGGAAACCAAGAACAGATCCGTCCCGGATCGCGTATGGGTGGTTGAGCTGTGCCGATGCATAGATCCCGTAGTCGGGCGACAAGATAATGGGGTGGACAAAGGGGTGATCCCCGGTGTCCAGAATGTGAAGATCCATTTCCCCTCCCGGCGCGTTTAATAAATCGAGATGCGAGACCTCTTCTCCTCTACGCGTTCGCGTGCCAGAAAGCGTTCAGGGTTTATGACCTCATAACCATCATCCGGATTGGCTTGCTGGTCGATGGCCAGAGCGGGTTGTTCCTCACAATCGAACATCTTGGAAATTTGGTTTCTGATCGATGTGATGAGATACGTCATGAAGCCCGCTCGTTTGCTGCGCGAAAAATCGTAATGCTCCACACAAGCCGCGAGAACCAGATAAACGATGGAAAGCAGGTCTCCATCTTCAATCAGGCCCTGATTGGGATAACGGCGACAAACATACGATCGGGCTTCGTGGATTGCATATTCCAGCGCGGTTCGTGCAGGGTAATTCCTGGGAAGGTTTGGCGGGGAATATGTGCGGAGGAAATCATAAACCCTTCTTGTGAGCTGGCCCAGCAGGGCGGTGTATTGGGCTGGGGGCAGCTTGCCTCGCAGAGCCACCAGGGGTTTCAGCGAGGCAGATGATCGCGATCGTCGTTTCGAAGATCGTCGTTTCGAACGACCATTACCATTCGCTGCCCCAGGCGCCAGAGTTTCGGAGAAAATCTCTCGAATTCGAAGATCGAAGTTGTCACCAATCTGGTAGTAATTCATACTACCCCCCGGGTCGTCAGGCTCGTCATGGTCGGAACCTGGTCTGATCCAAGTCTAAGCGATTTGGACAAAAAATTCAAGTCTGATCTTCCCCCTGCGTCACGCCTCGAAAAACCATCTCGATCCTCTTGATCTGGTCGATGGTCAGGAAGCCGTTGGGGATCAAAATCAGCTGTTGCTGAAGGACCACCCTGTCCGTTGAGAACTCCCGGGCCTTTCCACCCTGCTCCGCGGAGATCAGCACCTGATGAAGGCGATAGAGCCTTTCACCATTTGCCGCGGAAGTCCGAATCATGCGCCCAGAGTTCAACAGCACGCTTATCAGCGGGGTTGCATCCGGCAAGCCTTCCGCGGGCTCGTCCGTCCGGCTCAACACGACCCGGTATTCGTCCGCTTCCGGGTTGTTGATGCCGACGACCAGAAAACAGTTGTTCCATACGCCAAAGTCCTCCTTCATGATCAACCCCCTTTTGTCAGGTGCACGTGGAAAATCCGGTGCTGGTTATTCTGGCTGGGAGTCCAGATCAATCGAAAAGCTTCCAAAAGGTTTAGCCACAGCCTCTTATTTTGCTCGTGGATCACGAACGAAACAAAGAACGGTTTCTCGATGCCGGTCAGCAGGTGGTTGATCTTGTCGTGGAAAACCTTCGGCATTCCTTCATCCCACACTTTGCAGGCTTCTTTCACCATCTGGAACAATTTCCCTCGATCCTCAACATCCGGCAACGTGATCCCGAACCCCGCACAGCTGGGACACGTCTCGTATGTCAGGCCATCCTTCATCAGGTAGTCGACGGATGGGTTGATGACGATCGCATCTTCCATCTGTTCATTCTCGTTTGACAAAACGGCGCTGACCGAAAACGGCTTGTAGGTCGGCTTTTTACCTTTCTCCTCAATCTTCGCAACCAGTATGGCGATGCCGAGTTTCCTCATCTTCATTCCTCCGCGTGGGTCGAGCTTACGAAGAAAAAATCGAAACGATCGCCACTCTTTAGAAAGACAAAGTAGGGGCTTTCACCGTCCGTGGCCAGAAAGACCTCATCGCCAGGCTCCACAAGCCTGGCGGTGTAGATCAGATAACCCGTCCTGCCTGTCTGAAGGCCGTGGCGCTCCACCTCCGCCGCGCGGACGGTTCCAAGTTCCTGAAGCAGAAGGGTGTCCTTCAGAGCCCGGCGGAGGGTCAGCACATAATCCTGGCTCTCCGCCAGATTTTCCGGCAACGGCTTTCGAGCAATCACGATCTCTCCGCGCGCGATCAGCCCTTCCTGGGTGATCACACCGCATCGCTCGATGCGCCACTCCTTGCGCGAAGGGGTGAAGGATTTGGGGATTTTGTTCGTGTTGAGTTCCACCTGGATCTCATTGCCCAAAACATTCATGACAAAGCAGATCTTCTTCCACTGTCCGGATCGGGAAACCACGGCGTGAACCTGTGTGCTCATTGCAGGATTCGGGATCTCGAAGCGATTTGACCGCATGAAAGACGGGAAGGCGTCCGTAAAGGAGAGGCGATCGGATGGGTAGAGGATCAGCCCCCCGACGGGGCTCAGAAAGCCAGCCAGTCCTTCTCCGCTTACCAGGATGATGGGGAGCTCACGGCGGGGGTAAAGGAGCCCGATCGGAAAGACGACGAACAGGTCGTCGTCTCGAACTTCCACAACAATTTTCGGACGAGCCATCGCATTCAACTCCTGTCTAAGGGATATCGAATTCGGCAGGCGGTCAGTCAGAGCATCTCTGGAATCTTACCCTTCCGCCCGTATGCGAATACGAAACGATCGCCGACTTGTTCCATTCTTCGGGGGTGTTGCCCGCATAGTCTCCGTCGTTGCAGGAATTACCGGCGTATATCCACCAGAACGCGGGTATATCCGGATACATGGCGGTGAACGCGGTGTAGATCTCCTTCTGCTTTTTCCGATTGCACCCGGAGCCAGGGGCAAACGCGCCCCCGAACTCGGTGATGAAAATATCGGTTATGTAGTCCAGCCCCGCCAGGGAATACTTCTTCAGGGCACTGGCCACCACGTCGATATGGCTGTTGCGAATGGCGTTCACGGACTCGAAGGGGTCATCATGGCAGGGCAGATAGATGTGGAAGCCATAGGCAAACTTTGCACCCCGCATGGTGTAAACCACATACTCCAGGGGAACACCGGCTCGCCTCTCGGCAACAACCGATAGACAGCCCTCCAGATACTCCAGCTTCTCGTGAGCGGTTGCCCCAGCCAGATCGGGAATGACCAGCAATGGCTGAGGAACGCTCAGGTCATACCAGACCCGGTCAGGCGTTTGATAAACGATAGTCGGGAAGAAGGCGCTGATATACGCCAGGTGTGCCAGACAGACTTTCCTCCCCAGATCGGACAGGCTCCCGCGATAAAAGCCGTTTGCATCGAAAAGATGTGGATTTTCCGCTACCAGCCCACCATCCCACTCGGATTGGTGGTTTGGCTCATTATAAAGCTGGACGTAGACCCCCATCTTGGACAGATCCATGGCGACGTTCCCGTCGGAAACGCCTGCCAGAAACCAAAGGATCTGTTGCAGGACGCTGTCCTGGGACAGTGGCGTTGTCTTCCACACAGCGACCCACTCACCATACAGCTTGCTGGCGACAATGAGCCAGTTGCTTGCCCCACTTCTTGCCTCTTCATACAGCCTGTCCATATTGTTCCACATATCCCGGTTTATGCGGACGTGAATCCTCAAAACAATCAGCGAGAACCCGCTTTCTTTCAGGACAGAGATGGCGTCGCCGATCCCGATCCCCCCAAAGCGTCTGAAGACCCTTCCCGCCCAGGAAGGGCTGACATAAAGCAACGCGCATCGGGAGTTCGCCGACGCTGCGTTCATCATTGCCTTGAAATCGTCGCGTTGCATGAACTCCAGATCCTCGTAATTGATGTGCAGACAGGCGCCGTAGTCGGCATTGGGGCCCGGACTGGGGAGATCCTCGCGCGAGGGCAGGACGTCCACCATGTAATAGGCCTCCTCGGGTGCGGGGGGTGTTGGGAGTGTCTCGATCAGTGACGACCTTTCCAGCACCCCCAGCAGTCCCTCAGAGGCCTTGGCGACGAAGATCAGAATCGCGATCAGGACAATCAGCAGGAAGATCGTCCTTCCTGAAAAATCAATCACCCGCCTCATCGCTTTCCGGGCACGATCAGGATGGGGACGATACTGACGGTCGTTAACACGTTGCCATCATCATCGGTGACATGGTGTTCGCTTTTCGGATAGAAGAGCAACAGGAAGGCGTTCAGTGACCCGAACAACAGGAGCAGAAGCCCCGGCGCGTTCGCCAGCGGGCTTCTGACGACCTGAAGGACATCGCCCCCAAGAAACGCGTAAGCCACCGCGCTCAGGATTGCCAGGATGGCATTGACCTGAAGTCGGGTTGCCATGACGACGATATATATGACGCCCATTAGCCAGCCCAATACGGGGATGAATACCAGCAAAGGTCGCTCATGCAAGCGATAAAAGGGAAAGAACGATGCGTCCGTGTATCCGTGTGACCAGAGTTCTCGGATGACCTCCATCTTTCCCTCCCTTGTCTTAGGGTTGTGAGGCTGGGAGTCGAATTAGACCGGAGATCCACCCGCCAATTGTGTCCTGAATCCCTTCCCAGGCGCCTGTCGTATTCGTGTTCGGATACAACCGGATCAGCAAACTCTGAACGGGATCGAAGGTCAGGGTTTGCGCAACAATAAACCCGATGGAGCCAATCAGGAACAGATACACCAGCCCTCGCGGTTGAAAGAACGCTCGAACAGAAACACGCCAGCCGAGTTTGCTGAGCAGGTCCCACAGGCCAGAAAAAACCAGATAGATGACGAAAACGGTCACCAGGGTTATCAGGGAACCGGTGTAAAGGACCAGATAGTCACGGATGATCGTTGACCCGTCCGGGGGGGTGATAATCATCTCCGCCTCCTTCATGGACAAATGGACCTGTAGGTGGCGCCCAGGGCAGCAGCCACCAGGCTGTTCATTAACTCAACGACCAGTGACGACACGATCACGATCACACCAGAGAACAGGTTTCCGATGGCTTGTAATATGCTTCGGGTTGTCTCGTTGGTTCCCGACACACTGAGCAACCCGCCAACCAGGATCAGAGCGATGCCCAGTGAGGCGTCGCGAAACGAGTGTAATCCACCCTCCATGGCTTCATCTGCCTCATATCCGTAACGGCTGTATCCGCCCCCCATCCCCCTTTGGCCCAGCTTTGGCGTTCGACCGATCAGGGAGGCCAGCTGTCCGGTAAGGACGATCACGCGGTTCAGGATCATCCCGAACGTCCGCTGGAACATGGAAGAGACGGACAGGAGTATCCACCCCACCCCGAACAGGATTAGAAACAAGCCGATGATGGGAACCAGTTCGGGGCTGAAGAGGATGCCGAAGAGGCCGTTCTGGATACTGCATGGGTTGGTGATCATCTGTCGAACCAGATCCGGAAGACTTATTGTCCCCGCGTTCGGGTTGTAGAGGAACAGGGCGTTTGTGAGCGCGTAGAAAAAGCGAAAGACGTTAAATATGACCTCATAGAGCCGGCTCATCTCAGACCTCCTTTTTGTTGAGATTGAGAACTTCACTCAGGCAGGAGCCAGCAGTTACCTTCATCCATTTTCTCGTCTCCAGCCTTACCCACATGATAGCCTCATATATCGGACGACATCCGCCCCCGTTTCGCACGCAATCGGCGTGATGCCAGCAGATGGTTTCCCCGGAGATCAGAAGGACGGTCGGATGGATCTGACCTCCGTAGCGCCTTACAGAGCGACGGGATCGGCTTGAAGCCAGCCTTGGATTCCGGATTGTGGTTTTCACCTCCAGGCGGATGATTCCTTCGTCATCACGGATTACGATGTCCCCCTTGCTGGACAGCGAGCCCGAAGCGGGTGTTCTATCCACCTGAGAAAACCCCATCCCGCGCAGGATGGAGATGACGATCGTTTCTCCAAGAACGCCCAGCTCGTTGGGCTTCATCTTCCGCTCCCGGCGACAGGAATCAGCGAGAGATAAAGGTTTCCAGTGTGACGTATCCGCCGATCAGTGGCAGTTTGTATCCGGCGAGTGGCTGAAGCTTGTTTTCGTTGATCTGCACGGCGAGACGCGCCGGATCTGGCATGGTGATGCTCTCTCCGGGCTGACAGATCTCGCCATGGATCGGGAGCATGCTGATGGATCGAACTTCCGCCTTCAGCTCCCTGGCATGGACCATTCTGATCTCCATATGGATCAGATGGAGGTTGCTGGTGGCAATGCTGGGCCTGTGGGGGCGGAACGGGTTCTGGCTGTCCCGAACCTGGGCGATCAGGATCAGGTATCCGAGGGGGAACGAATCCACCACCTGGGTGATCGCCTTCTGCCTCTGACCCCGGGTGTTGTCTTCGGAAAAAATGAGGTTGGCGACGCTGTCGATAACCACGAACGGGATTCGCTGCTCCTCCAGCGCAACACGACAGTGCTCCGAGATGATCTCCGAGATGTGATTGCTGGTTAGGCCTTCGATGACCTGCATGAACGGGCAGTTGGTTTGAGACTCCCCGGATTGCTGGTGGATGTAAGAGTGCATCCTCTCCTCCTCGTTGAGGAGGATCAGCGGGGAAAAACCGGTGAAGGCGATCTCGCCACCCTGCGATTTCTTCTTCCCCTTCCTGCCTTCGGTTCCCTTGCCGGTGCCCTCCGACATCACCCGAAGGTTTTCCGAATCGGTGATGGACGCCCGATGAGCCAGCCAGTGAGCCAGTGTGGATTTCCCTACGCCTGCCTGTCCCCAGAGCAGGATGACCTGTTTTCCGAGACTGTAGGCCCTGACCCCAAAAACGTCTGGCGGCGCGAGAAGCGGATAGGTCTTAACCACGCGAACGATCGAAGTCGCCCTCTTCATGCGGGCCTCCTGATTAAATGTCGCACAAGTATGACAGTATGGGGTGACCGGTTACGAGCCCGACGATTTCGTCTGATGCGGGCTCGATCATGTTGGATTGAAGCGTATCCAGATGTTCCGGACCAGCCGGACACAGAAAGTAGTTGCGAACCACCAGGTGCTGTCCTTCCCTCCTGATAAGTGTGATATGAATGAAGTCGTGGAACAGAGAAACCAAAGTCCTGATGGCCTGGTTGATGTCACCACCCTCGCGAAGCTCCAGCACCAGATACGGGGTGTTATGGCCCTCTTCCGGTGGTGGATAGAGGAAAAATTCGCCGTTCGGCGAAACCCCGTATTTCGGTCGGTGACTGAGCACCACCGATCCGGGGTTGAGAATCCTCATCAGTGTCAGACGAAGGGTGCTAATAACACTCATCGCCTTCCGCTCCGGAAGATGGATACAGCCCGGAAAACGTTGGCCAGCACCTTGCTCAGGCGCTCGGAATGCAGAACCGGATCGTTGTCGCCTTTCAGCGTGGGGTAGTTGTATACCGAGCCGGATGGCTTGCACCCCCAGCCCGGTATCGACTTGTTGACTTTTCTGCAGGCTGTTTGCTGATTGGGTGGCTCCACGTCCCAAATTCCCCCGCCTGAGATATCCGGCATGCCCGGATAAAACTCGGCTGGGTCAGAATACCAGCCGACAAACAGAACCGGACTCGGGGAATGCGGGTGTGCCACATCCGGCAGATGGTGCAACCTCCAGTTTATCAGGACGGATCGGATGTTTGAAGTATCCCCGGTCAACTCCGGGAAGAGAACAAAAAGAGGATCGAAGGATCGGGCATAGATCCGCTCCGTGTAGCGTGACCCCTCCCATTCTGTTGTTTTGGTTCCCAGGATCTCTGGCCTGCGAATCAGGTTTGACGGGTTTTGTCGAAGTTCCCTCAACAATTCCCTGGCCTGATCCCCGCTCAAGGCCACTGCCTGGTAATGGCAGTGGGGAGTCACTGCCCCCGCATAGCCTGGCTTTTGAGCGCATGGAGCCAGAAAACCGCCTGCCTGAGTGTAAGCGCTGTAATCACACTCCAGCGGAAGTCGTCCGCTGCCGGCACAGGCGGGACCATGAACCAGCCCTGAGACGATATATGGGGATGAATCGTAAGCATCGGTAACCACGTGAAGGCCACCGAACAGGACAGCGCAATCCTGTTCGGCTGGCACCAATCCCGCCTCCAAATTCCGGATATCCCGGAGAAGCGCCAGACCACCCTGGGGGTATGGACGGACAATCGCTTCTTCGCTGACGTTACACGGCATCATCCCCAAAACCATTCCCGGATAGATGATGACCGGCATTAGCGGTAGAGGTGTCCAGATGGAGGCGAGGGCGCTTCGCCACTCGCCGGGAGTGTAATCCTCAGGAGGAGGGGGGAATGGGGAGATGTTCCACGACGTATCCAGGCCCTCGTGGAACCGGTATCCGTCAAAATAGTTGAGCGTGTAGCCGTAATAGGCCGTGATCCTCCGAATCGGGACGTTCTTGCTGACTTTGGTCACCAGACGGACGGTGAAATTGATGATGTTTCCGATGCTCTCTTCGATGGATTTCTTTTCCGCCAGCGCCTCCTGCAGGCTGATCCCCGTAAAGATGTAACAATCCGCGGATGGGAGGTCCGGGCTGGTTACCCCCGTCAGGGCCTCTCCCTGGGCCTGGAATTTTTGACCGCTGAAATCGAGGGAACGCCTCTGCCCGCCTGATCCATACACGTATGGATCGCGGATGGTCTGCATCGGGAAACGAGGAACACAGTAACTGAATGGGAAGAAAGCCAGGTGGGTGGAATACTCGATCGGGCCGGTGATGGACATGGCCTGATGAATCCACTCTCCAGCGGGCACGGAGAAATAGGCCTGACCAAGACAGGACACATCCCCCGGCACGCAGTTGGACAACGAGACCAGATAGCCTCGAAGGGCCACGTCGTAGCCCCGGCAACGATACACATCCACCCCGTTGTATGTGCCCCTCTCACAGCCAGGTGGTAACTGG
>Ga0105160_1000657_pt1 | contig 15405 bp, 9 predicted proteins | sample GXS110809BmetaG_FD_89591 | JGI IMG/M metagenome (GOLD analysis project Ga0105160, IMG submission 89591) | Hot spring microbial communities from Gongxiaoshe hot spring, China to study Microbial Dark Matter (Phase II) - GXS 110809B | ecosystem: Environmental > Aquatic > Thermal springs > Hot... | reverse complement strand
TGCCCGAAACCTTCCGGTCATCCTGATACTCACTCTGGCCGCGCTGGCCTGCAGCCTGACCGCCCCGCCCACCCCGGCCGCGCCCGCCGCTGGCCAGACACCCGGGCTCACCCAGGCACCAAGCCCGCAGCCGCCGGTCTCCCCCCGCGTCGGGGGGACGGAAGGGGGGCCCGCCCCGGCGGCCGGCCGCACCTTCTACGTGGCCCCGAACGGCGACAACGCCAACCCCGGCACCCGCGAGCAGCCCTGGGCCACCCCCGGCTACGGCTCCCGGCAACTGCAACCCGGCGATACCCTCATCATCCTGGGCGGCCGCTACGTCCTGAGCGAATACGATGCCGACATCATCGCCCCGCCCTCCGGCACCCCGTCTGCCTGGATCACCATCAAAGGCGAAGAGGGGAACCGCCCGGTTCTGGCCGGACGGGATAATCTCATCACCGCCATCAACCTCTCCGGCGTCCAGTACGTCCGCATAGAGAACCTGGAAATCACCCACGACGACACCGCTGCAGGTGAAGCGCTCTGGTTCCAGGATGGGCTGGAGATTCTCGGCGCACCGGCGGCCCACATCGTCCTCAAAGACCTCTACATCCACCACGTGGACGGGGTCGGGGTGAACATCCAGGACGTGGAGGACCTGCAGATCATCAACTGCCGGATCGAGTAATGCGGCTTTGGCGCGCTGGGCGGCCCGGCGGGGGAGCACGGCGGCTGGCGCAATGTCACCATCCGGGGATGCTCCCTCTCCTGGAGCGGCCACTACTACCAGGGCGGCGACGGCTCAAACCGTCCCTACGACCGCCCCGACGGCTTCGGCATTGAATCTTCCCAGGGGCCAATCCTCATTGAGGACACTGTCGCCGAGCACAACTACGGGGATGGCCTGGACTCCAAAGCGGCCAACACGACCATCCGCCGGTGTGTCGTCGCCAACAACTTCGGCGACGGAGTGAAACTCTGGGGCGACGGGAGCCGTATAGAAAACACCCTCATCTACGGCCGGGGCGACGGCAACCCTGAAACCACCCCCTGGGCTCCCATTGTCATTGACGGGGTGGAGCAGCCCGGGGCCCGCTTTGAAATCGTCAACGTGACGGTGGACGACTACGTGGGGAAGAACTACCTGATGTACGTCCAGTACGAGACCCCGGTGCCGGTGCAGGTGATAGTGCGGAACACCATCTTCAGCGGGCGGGGGCCGAATTGCCCTATCTACATCGGCAGAGCCAGCACGCTGGTGGCCGACCACAACCTCTTCTACCTGCCGCAAAGTGAGTACATCCTGGACTATGGGAATACGACTTACTCCTGCACCAACATTGCTTCCCTGGGCACGGGGAACCTCTGCGGCGACCCGCGCTTTATCCGCCCGGCGTGGGGCGAGGTGGGGGACTATCACCTGCAGGCCGGGAGCCCAGCCGTAGACGCGGGTACTCCAGACGGCGCGCCGACGGTGGACCTGGAGAACCGCCCCCGCGATGCCCGGCCGGACATCGGCGCGTCTGAGTACAGGCAGCCGACCTCGTGGTTGTATCTGCCGCTGGTCGCGCGGTTAACGATTAACGATAACTTGCTCCGGGGCGATGGCCGTCGGCCTGGCTCGTTTGCCCCTCTTAACGCCTTGCTGGATCTCCGGCAATAACGGCACCCGGGCCCTTTCATTGAGGAGTTACGCAGTTGGCCTTCTGATGAAGTTCATTCATACCGCAAGGCCACAATCGGATCCAGTCGCGCAGCCCTCCAGGCCGGATAGAGCCCGAAGAAGAGACCGATCGCCGAACTGATCCCCACCGCCAGCATCACAGCCCCCGGGGTCACAATGGCTTGAAACACGCCTCCGGCCAGGGCGGAGATCAATCGCGCTACCATAATCCCCAACAAAACCCCCAGCGTGCCCCCTGTAAGCGAAAGCAACACCGTCTCGATCAGGAACTGGAGCATGATGTCCCGCCGCCGGGCCCCTACGGCTTTTCGCAGGCCGATCTCTCGGGTGCGTTCCCGCACCGAGACCAGGGTGATGTTCATAATCCCGATCCCTCCGACCAGCAGTGAGATCCCTGCGATCGCGGAAAGAAAGGCGGTGAGGATCGTTGTGAGGTTGCCGAAGAGACTCAGGATCTCCTCCTGCGAAACAACCGTGAAGTCCTCATCTTCTCGAAAGCGGATCCCGTGGCGTTCCCTCAGGATCGTGATCGCCTGCTCCTGAGCCGCGCGGATCCGTTCATGGGAACGGGCGACCAGCACGATGGCCGTGAGGCCGGGTTCCCCTCCGCGTCCCCGCAAGCTATAGAGATACTGATGCATGGTGCTTAACGGGATCAGCACCACTTCATCCTCATTTCCGAAAGAGGTCCCACCCTTTCGGTTCAGCACACCGATCACGCGAAAGGGGACATCCCGAATCCGAATCAGCTGCCCGACGGGGTCCCGTTCCCCGAAGAGGGTCTGAGCGGTCTCCGCGCCCAGAAGGGCTACCCGGGCGTGGGTTCGTTCATCCTCGGGTTCGATAAACCGTCCTCGAGCCACCTGCCAGTTCCGGGCAATCCGGTACTCAGGGGTAACTCCACGCACGGTCGCGGTGGTTCGTTCTTTCTCCGAAGCGACCGGAAAGGTTTGGGCCACCAGCGGGGCCACCATCAGAATATCGGGCGCCCGGATGGGGTCCTGCAGGGCCTGGGCGTCACCCAGGGTCAGGGCAGGGCGCATGAATCCGGATTGCTGGGCGGCGGCCCGGGTAAGCCCGCTCTGGGAGAATCCTCCGGGGAAGACGAACAGAACATTCGGTCCGATGGCCTGGACCTGGCGCTGGATATAGTCCTGCACGCCCTGGCCGGCGGCCAGCAAGGCGACCACGGCGCCGACCCCGATCAGAATCCCTAACAGGCTAAGGGCCGTGCGAAGTTTATTGGCCAGCAGGCTCTGGATCGCTGTCTGCAGGTTCTCTTGAAGAAGGGCGAGCATGGGAGTTCGCTCCACAGCGTTCTTCTTCCCCCTCGCGCGGCGAAGCGGCGCCGGAGGAGGAACAGGGCGCTCAGGGACGCGGGAGGACCCCGGGTGATCTCCCTCAGCCCCTAAAAGCACCTTCCACTAAGATAAAGCCAGTTCGGTTCCCGCCAGGGCACCGCGACCGTTTATCGAGGCGCATCCCGTCACATTCATTCTACACCCAGGGTGTCAGGGGGAAGCGATGACTTGCCGGGATGGGATCGAAGGACGATCCGAACGCGATTGACAGATCCTGAAGGTTGCATTACTCTAACGGATGTAATCCGTAAAGTTGCGAGCCATCGATAGGATTCGATCGGATGGCACTCCTGGGCGGGATTCTGGGGCTGGCAGGTCTGATCTTCGCTTATGTGGGCTGGCGGCGGACCCGCATGCCGGAAGCCCGGATCTGGGCGCTGGCCCTGGTTGCGATCGCCTGGTGGGCGTTCAGCGAGAGCATGGTGATCGCCGCCCCGGATCCGGTGGGTCGGATCATCGGGCTCCGGATCCAGGTTCTGGGGGTGGCCGGGATCGCCCCGTTGCTTCTTTTAGGTGCTATCCGGTATTCTGGCGGGATTCTGACCATTCGCATCCGCCATCTCGTCGCCCTTTTCCTGATCCCGGCCCTCACGATCCTCCTCGCTTTCACGAATGACTTCCACCATCTGGTCTGGTCGGCGCTGGACGTTCGCCCGGATGGAACGCTGGCCGTTGCCTATGGGCCGTGGTTCTGGATCCATACGCTGTTTGCGATCCTGGCCTTTCTGGGTGCCCTGGCGTTCATGCTCCCCGTCCTGATCCACGCCTATCGTGTATCGTTTCCTGTGCTCCTCGGATTGTCCCTGGCGACAGCCATGATCCTCCTCACCCTCTTCATGAGCCTGTATGATCCTTCTTATGCTTATCGATCGTCTGCGTGGCGGGGAGCGACTGCGGTCATGCTGGGGATGGCAACGGTGTTGCTGGGCCTGGTGTTCCAGACATTCCCCACCTTCCACCCGATTCCGATCGCTCGAAGCCTGATCGTGGAGCTCATGCCGGAGGGCATGATGGTCCTCGATCGCCAGGGGCGGATCGTCGATGTCAACCCTCCGATGGCGCGAATGCTGGCTCAGGCCCCGTCTTCCCTGATTGGAGCTCATGTGGATGAGGCGATGGCCTCGTGGCCGGATCTCCATGAGGCGTTGCGGTTGTGGCTGCGCCAGGGGCAGGGTGGGATAGGGGAATTTCGCCACCCCAGGGAGAACCGCTGGTTTCTCGTCTCCTGCCAGCCGGTTCAGCATCCCATGGAGCGAATGGGATGGCTGCTGCGGGCCAGCGAGATCACCGAATACAAGCGACAATCCCTTCAGCGCGCTCGACAACAGGAGGTCCTCCTTCGCCTGGCGACGGACCCTCAGGTTCAGGAGGGGAATCTGGAGCAGGCGCTGGCCCACATTGCCTGGGTGGTTGCGGAAACCCTTCAGGTCAGCCGGGTGAATATCTGGCGCCTGGATGAGCAGAACGAATGGCTCGTGTGCCTGGTTCATGTTGAGTGGCCGTCAGGGATGGTCAGTCAGGGAGCTGTCTTGCGGGCCACCGATTATCCCGCTTACTTCGAAGCGCTGCGGCAGGGTCGGGCCGTGGATGCGGTGGACGCGCGTCACGATCCTCGAACCCGGGAGCTGCGAGCGTCTTATCTGGAGCCCCTGGGCATCTTTTCCCTGCTGGATGCGCCGATCCGGCAGGGGGGACGGGTGGTGGGGGTTATCTGTCATGAGCAGGTCGGTGAGACCCGCCGCTGGACCGCGGAGGAGATCGCCTTCGCGGCGGAGGTGGCGGATCTGATCGCGCTGGTCTGGGCAAATGCGGAACGTCGGGCAGCCGAGGCGCGGGCCCAGCGGTATGCCCAGCAGCTTCAGCTGCTCCAGCAGCTCACTCAGGAGCTCTTTCAGACCGTTGATCTGGAGCGCTTCTATGATCTGACCCTCCGGGGGATCCTGGAGATCCTGGGGGCGGATCGGGCAGCGATCCTGCTGCGGGATCCGGATGGGGTGGTGCGCTTCAAGGCGTGGCGGAATCTCTCCGAACCATACCGACGGGCAGTGGAGGGACACTGGCCCTGGGATCCCTCGGATCCGGATCCCCGGATCATATGGATTGCCGATGTCGAGCGGGCGCTGGAGCTGGGGGAAGTTCGCGGAGTGGTTCTTCAGGAAGGGATCCGCGCTCTGGCCTTCGTTCCGATCAAAAGGGCGGGCCAGGCTCTGGGCAAATTAATGCTTTACTACAATGCGCCGCAAGCTCCGGATGAAGAAACCATGCGTTTAGCGCAAACCCTTGCGGATGCCGTGGCGACGGCTCTCCAGCGGCGTCGGGAAACCTGGATGTGGGAGGCGGTGACCGGGGCCCTGCAGGAAATCCTGAGCAGCCCTCCGGAGTTCCAGGATCGTGTCCAAACCATCCTGCGGGCAGCGCGGCGTCTCCTGGAAGCGGATCGGGCGGGTTTATGGTTCTACGAGCCCCGGCGGGAACAGGTGATGTGCGCTGGGGTGGAGGGGCTTTCCGATGATTACGTCCAATGGCTTCTGGAGAGCTATCGCCGTGTCCCGGGAGTTCGCGCCATTGAGATCCCCACGGTGATCCATGTGTCCGACGCGTGGACGGATCCCCGAACGGAGGGGATACGGGATCGCATCCTTCAGGAGGGGTTCCGCTCGTATGTGGTGTTCCCCCTGTGGGCTTCATCCATAGCCCCCAATCAATTCCCCTTCCGGGGCGTGTTGTCGGTTTACTGGGATACGAAGCGGACATTGAACCCAGAGGAGCTGTTGATCGGGCAGGCATTCGCGAACGCGGCCGCCCAGGCCCTGGCGAACGCATATCTTTTCGAATCGACCCGGCGCCGCATTCGCCATGAGGAAGCTCTCAATCAGGTGATGGCTGCTATTCTTCAGGCAGAAGATCTGGATGAGATCCTGCGCGTCGGATTGAACCAGACGCTGCAGGTGACGGGGTTGCGAGCAGGGGAGATCTACCTGTGGGATGAAGAGCGAAACTGTTTGCGCCTGCGTGTGGCAGCCGGGATTCCTCCGGAGAGCCTGGGGCATCTGGTGGAATGTCCTGCAGCGGAGGACCTCGCCGGGAAGGTATTCCTCGCAGATCGCGTGATCGTTTATAGCGATCTCCTCCGTGAGGCCTCCGATCGCTCCCCCTACCTGGATGGCATCCGCGCCTGGGTTGGTGTTCCCCTTCGAGTGGGCTCGCATCTCGTGGGGGTTCTGAGCCTCCACAATCCGGAGCCCCGTTTGTTCGCAGAGGAAGAGCTCTCTCTGATCCAGACGCTGGCCGATCATCTCGCGCTGGCCGTGGAGCGGGCGATGCTGATGGGGCGGATGGCCGAGCAGATCCGCGAGGTCTCCCTGCTTTACGAAGCCAGCGCCAATTTGCTGGCGGCTCATGACATCGGATCGGTGGTCAAATTCCTGGGGCGATTCCTCTCCGAGATCACAGGGGGCATTTACGCGCGCTTTTACCGGTATCGACCAGAGGTGGACGCGCTGGAGCTGCTTTCCGAATACATCGCCCCGGATGCCGCTTCCGGCGGATGGCTCCCCTGGATTGAGCGCGTCCGCGGAGTCTCTCTCTCTATCCAGAGCGCTGCGCTTCTGGAACGCAGGCCGTATGCCCTGTGGATCCCCGAGCCGGGCCGTTTCGAGGGAACGCCCATGCCGCTTGCCATTCCGTTAGAGGACGAGCGAGCGCTGGAGGAGCTGGGGGTGCGGCGTCTGATGGTTCTGCCGCTGGCCATTGGGGCCCGGGTGCTGGGCCTGGCGGAAGTGTGGGATGCGCGAGGCGATCACGGGTTCTCGTTAGACCAGATCGCTTTGAGCCAGGCCATCGCCAACCATGCCGCCGTGGCGCTGGAGAACGTTCGGCTCCTGGAGCTCCTGGCCGCGGAGCGAAGCCGCCTGCGGACGTTGATCGATGCTGCGGTGGATGGGATCGTGCTGATCCGCGCCGATGGCCAGATCCTGGAGCTCAACCCGGCTGCCCTGGAGCTCCTCGACCTGGAGGGAGGTCGGGAAGCATGGATCGGCCGATCGATCATGGATGGAATGCGCTATCTGCGAAGGAACCGGCCGGCCCTGGCCCGCACACTGATCCGTCAGCTCAGGGCGTGGCGCCGGGATCCTCATGGACTCCGGATGGCGGAGTTCGACACAGAGGCGCGTAGCTTGCGCATTCAGGCCGTTCCGATCCAGAGCGATGGCGCAGTGACCGGCTGGCTGGGGATGATCTACGATATGACGCCCGTCCGAACCCTCGAGCGGCTGCGGGAGGAGCTGTTCCACATGGTGGTTCACGACCTGCGGAATCCGGCGGCCTCCGTTCAGACGGCGCTGGACTTCCTGCTGAGCGAGGGCCTGGGCTCGCTCTCCCAGGAGCAACGGGAGGTGCTGACGATCGCCCGGGACAACATCGGGCGCATGCTACGGATGGTCAGCACGATCCTGGAGCTGCGCCGTCTGCAATCCGGGGAAGCGATTCTTCATCCAAAGGCGATCTCTCTGTCGGAGCTGGTGGCCGGTATTCTGCGAGAGCTTTCCATACTCCTTCGTGAGAAATCGCTGGGGGTGCGGGTGGATATCCCTGCTGCGTTGCCACGGGCATGGGGCGATGAGATGCTGATCGCCCGGGTTTTCCAGAACCTGCTCGACAACGCCATCAAGTTCACGCCCACTGGCGGCGAGATCTGGATCCGGGCGGCATTGGAGCGGGAGGATGGAGCATCGTGGGTGAAGGTGATGGTGGCCGATTCCGGCCCGGGGGTGCCTCCGGAGATGCGGGGGGAGATCTTCAAGCCGTTTGTCACCGGGATGGTGAGGGGACGTGGTGTGGGCCTGGGGCTGGCGTTCTGCAAGCTGGCGGTGGAGGCGCACGGCGGCCGCATCTGGGTGGAGGATCGACCGGGAGGCGGCGCAGCGTTTGTGTTCACCCTCCCGATCGCGTCAGAGGAAGAGGCATAGGCCTCGGGCTGAGAACCCTCAGCCATCGAGAGATCTTTTTCTCCCCCTTCCCCCCTCGGCAGGCGCGCCTTCGGACAAAGCCCCGGATCTATTGCAGGGGATTATGAAAGGCCATCCGCGCCGATGCTCCAGGAATAGACTGGCGTTCCGCAGGATCTCTGCGTAAAATTTTTCTGGAATTTTCGGAAATTTGGTTTCTCCGGGGCGAGGCGCGATGGGAACACTGACCCGGCGCCAGCGGGAGTTCCTGGCCGCCTTCCTGCGGCTGTATCGTCGGTGGCGCAGGCCGCTTCATTATGGGGTGGTGGCCCGTGCCCTGCGCATCGGTCGGGCCACGGCGTATGAGATGCTGGCTCTGTTAGAGCAGGTCGGCCTGGTTGAACGGCGTTATGAGAGCCCGGCCGGCCCAGGCCGACCCCGGGTGGTTTTCCGCCCCACCGCTCAGGCGCGCCGGGCGCTCAGCAGCGTATGGGATGCGACGGTGTGGCGGAACACCCGGGCCCGGCTGCTTCGAGAGCTTCGGGAGTGGCATGCCCGGCTGGAGCCCGCGACGCTTCTCCAGTGGTTGCTCTCCAGTCCGATGGAGGGACCGGTATCCGAAGGGATGGCCCGTATGACGGCCGGGCTGATGCTGGTGCTCCGCTTGCTGCAGCGGGGCGGGGAGCCCCTGACGGTTCCTCGCGGCCGGTCCCTGGATCTGGGCGCTCTGGCAGGGCTCAGCGCCGCTCTGGTTGCCCTGAGCCGGGCGGAGCCCCAGCAGGTCCGGGCGTTGATGGATCGGATCCGGTGGTTCCAGGAACAATGGGATCGCCTGGATCCTCTGGATCGCCATCGGTTGTCCCGGTTTGCTTCTCAGATCCTTCGGGAAACGGGAGGCGCTGGATGAGGCCCTCGGGAGGTGGGTTGGCGATGATCAGCGTGATTATCCCCACGCTGAACGAAGCGGCTTATCTTCCGCTCTTGCTGGAAGCCCTGGCGCGCCAGACCCGACAGCCCGATGAGGTGATCGTGGCGGATGCGGGCTCGGAGGATGGGACGCCGGAGATCGCCCGGGCCTGGGGGGCCCGGGTCGTGTCCGGCGGGCGGCCGGCCGTCGGCCGGAACGCCGGAGCTCGCGTCGCCCGGGGAGCGTGGCTGGTGTTCCTGGATGCGGATGTCGTCCCGCGGCCGGATTTCCTGGAGAAGGCGTTCCGGGAGATCGAAGCCCGGCGTCTGGATATCGCGACCTGCCTGATGGAGCCTCTGAGCCCACGGCCGGCGGATCGCGTATTCCACGAAATGGCCAACGGATACCTCCTGGCGTTGCAATGGGTCTCTCCTCGAGCCCCAGGGTTCTGCATCCTGGTTCGCCGCGAGCTCCACGAGGCCATCGGCGGGTTCGATGAAACTTTACTGCTGGCGGAAGATCACGATTACGTGCGGCGGGCATCGCGCCAGGGCCGGTTCGGGGTGCTCACCTCGGTTCGCATCCCCGTTTCCACCCGACGGATGGAGGAGGAGGGTGTCTTCCCGTTACTGTTGAAATACCTGTGGGCGGAAGCCCATGTGTGGACCGGACGACCTGTCCGTTCGCTTCCCTTCGTTTACGCTTTCGGACAGCACCGTCCGCCCGCGCTTCCAGGCGGAGCTGCCGAAGCGGGAGGGAGGCGGAGCAAGATCGATCGGTTATCTTTAAAGGGGAGCCAGCAAAGGTATCCCCTGATCCCCTTGAGGATCCTGGCTCATGTCGGCTCCATGGTGAAGCCGCATACGAATAAATAGACCTGGGAGGGCACGCGGCGGAGGATTCTTCCCGGGGGCTTTGGAGTTGGGCGGGCTGCTGAAGGCAGCCCCCCACTCTACGAAGCTGGACTTTTCCCATCCGGGGAGGATCCAGACGGCGAGCCCGCCTGGTTCAAAGTCCGGCGCGAAGATTCCGCACGGAAAAATCATTAGGACTTACGCAGTTCGTTTCCCAGGGGGACTTTGGGGGCGGAGCGGGGCGCCGAAGGCGCCCCGCTCCGCCCCCAAAAAGGATTTTGGGGTGGGGCCATTCCGTTCCACCTTTAGAGCTTTCAACTGCGTAACCCCTAATCATCATTGCAGAGGGACCACCGAAAACCGACCGAAGCCGGTTTTCCAAACCCTTTGCCGGAGTAGCCCGCATGCCGGATCGCCTCCGCAAATGGAACGGATGGGGTTACGAGGGAGAGGGAATCCAGGCAGAGCGGATCGCCCGCTGGCTGAAAGCAGTGGAGCCATGGTTGCGGATTTCTCCGGACGATTATCAGCCGCCTGTTTCCCTGGAGTCCCTCCGCATTCCTCCACCTCGCATCCCCATCGAGATCCCGGGTTTTAAGGGCGCCATCCTGACCACGTCCTATGAGCGGGCGCTGCACGCCGCCGGGCGCAGTTTCGGGGATCTGGTGCGGTTGCGGGCCGGCCAGGATCTTCATTTCCCCGATGCGGTCGCTTATCCGGAGGGGGAGGATGATCTCCTCCGCTTGCTGGAGGTTGCTGAACGCCGGTCAATCGCGCTGATCCCTTATGGGGGCGGAACCTCGGTCGTTGGGGGGGTGGAGCCGGAAACCCCGCCGGGCTTTAACGGGGTCATTTCCGTGGACCTGACCCACATGAATCGCATCCGCTGGATCGATCCGATCGGCCACCGGATCCGTGTGCAAACCGGGATCCGGGGCCCGGATCTTGAGGAAGCGTTGCGGGCGGAAGGCCTGGCGTTCCGCCATTACCCGCAGTCGTTCCAGATGTCCACCCTGGGCGGCTGGATCGCGGCCCGGGCAGCCGGTCATTTCTCCACTGCGTGGGGAAGGATTGAGCATCGGGTGGAGAGCCTGCGTATGGTCACTCCCTGTGGGATCCTGGAAACCCGGGAGGTGCCCGCATCGGCCGCAGGACCGGATTTACGAGCGTGGATGATTGGAAGCGAAGGAGCGCTCGGGTTTCTCACGGAGGCGGTGGTGCGGGCGGTGCGGCCGCCGATCGCCAAGCGAGCCGGCGGTTTCCGCTTCCCGACGTTCTCCGCGAGCCTGGAGGCGATGCGGGGGATCCTGCAGGCGGGCCTGGCCCCGGCGGTTCTCCGCCTGCTCGACGAGTATGAGGTGGCCGTCAGCGCTGCTCTCGCCGGGCGTCTGCTGGAGCCGGGCGCGTTGCTCCACCTCAGCCTGGAGATCGAAGATCCCGAAGAAGCCCATCGGGTGGAAGCGGAATGGCGCTCGGCCCTCCGCTGGATCGAACGGGCGGGGGGTGTTCCCGCTCCGGAGGCGGTGGAGACGTGGAAGCAGACCTATTTCGAGCAACCTTACTGGCGGGATGTCATGATCGATTTCGGGTTGCTCCTGGACACCATTGAGACCGCGGTCCCGTGGTCCCGGGTGGAGGCAACCGTGCGGACCGTTCGGGAGCGGTTGCTGCAGGCCATCGATCGGTGGTCACCCGTCGGCGGGGTGATGTGCCGGGTGACCCATGGATATCCGGATGGCTGCGCGCTGTATTTCACCTTCTTCGCCCGTCCACCCCGGGAAGCTTTGCGAGAGGCCTGGCGGGATCTCCAGCGGACCGCGCTTCAGGCGTTCCTGGAATGTGGGGGAACGATCACCCATCATCATGGAACCGGGCGGGATCTCCAATCATTCCTGGCCGCAGAGCATGGCCCCCTGGCCCTGGATCTCCTTCGGAACGTGAAGCGGGTGCTGGATCCACCCGGGATCATGAACCCGGGTGTGCTGGTGGCTGACATGCAGTAAGCTGGAACGAAAGAAAGGCTTACAGGGCCTGGCGTGCAGTTCGGTGCCTTCGCCGCCCAGCCATCCCGAAGAAACGTTTTCGCTCCAGGCTGAGCCTCCAGCCTGCAAAGCGCTCTTCCCCTCCAGGTAACAGGCCTCCGCCTCCGACCGGGCAACCCCAAAGCAAGGAAAGAGGACTTCGCGCGGCGACTGAAGGCCCCGCTGCACACAATCATTGTGGGGATGCCTCTCACGGCCCGGAGGATCACAAAGGAATTTCCGCCGGGTCGGAGCGGCCCGCCGCGCAGGCCCTTGACAAGATCAGCCTTGCCGAATATCATAGAGGCAAATTGCACACGTGTGCAATACTCGAATGAGCCGGCGCCCTGCTCGACGGATTTCGATCAAGGATATCGCTCGCAAAGCCGGCGTCTCCCATTCCACGGTCTCGCGAGCGTTACGGGGAAGCCCCCTGGTCAACCCGCGCACGGCTGAACGGATCCGTCGGCTGGCGGCGCGGATGGGCTATGTGCCCAACGCCGCGGCGCGAAGCCTGGTCACCACCCGCACATCCATCATCGGATTGGTGATCACCACCCTGGCGGATCCCTTCCTGGCCGAGATCGTTCGCGGCGTGGAGGAGGTCGCCCTGGAGGCGGGTTATCGTCTGTTCCTGGCCACCTCGAACGCCGATCCCGAGCGGGAGCTCGCCGCGGTGCGGGCGCTGGCGGAGAGCCGGGTGGAGGGGGTGATCGTGGCTTCCTCCCGTGTTGGCGAGCTCTACCTCCCCCATCTGGAGGCCCTCGGCGTCCCTATCGTCCTGATCAATCAACAGCGGGAGGCGCCGTTTATTTATTCTGTCGCCTCGGACAGTTATCAGGGAGCCGTGCTGGCGGTCTCGTATCTGATGAACCTGGGTCATACCCGTATCGCCTACATCGCCGGCCCCCCGATGGCCCGCTCGAATCGGTTGCGGCTGATCGGTTATCAGAAGACCCTGGCGGCTGCAGGCATCCCGCCGGATCCGGCATGGATCGTGGAAGGAAACGGCCGTCCGGAGGCCGGGGAGTGGGGGATCCAGCGTCTATTAGAGGCGCCGCTCCGGCCGACGGCGGTGTTCTGTTATAACGACATGACCGCGATTGGAGCCCTGCGGGCTGCCCGGGCGGCGGGCCTGCGGGTTCCGGAAGACCTCTCCATCATCGGCTTTGATGACATCCTTTTCGCCGCTTACACCGAGCCTCCTCTGACCACCATCGCCCAGCCCAAGTATGAGATGGGGCGGACCGCCATGAGCATGCTGCTCCGCCTGTTGCAGGGAGAACGAGTCCCCCCGCATCTCCAGCTGCCATGCCGTCTGGTGGAGCGCGCCTCATGCGGCCCACCCCCCGAAGGCTCCATTCCGGTGGTCCCCCATCTTCTGGCTGAAAGGAGGTTGCCATGATCCGCAGCGTCCGCCGATGGATTCCTCTCCTCCTGATTCTGGGTTTGCTGGTGGGCGCCTGTGCGCCAGCCACGCCGGCTGCCACCCCGCCCAAAAAAGAGTTCACGTTTTACATCGTCTCCCATGGCGGCCCCGCCGATCCCTTCTGGGGCGTCGTCCTCAAGGGGATGAACGATGCTGCGAAGGTGTATCCGGTGGAGGCCAAATACTTCGGCCCGGAGAAGTTCTCCATCCAGGAGCTGGTCAACCTCCTTAACAGCGCCATTGCCGCCAAGCCCGACGGGCTGGCGGTGACCATCACGGACCCCAAGGCCCTCGATGAGCCGCTGCGCCGGGCGATCCAGCAGGGCATCCCGGTGGTGGCCATCAACGTCGCGGATCCCCGTCCGGAGGGCGAGCGCATCCCGTATATGTTCTACATCGGCATGGATGAGTATCTGGGTGGGCTCCGCGCGGCCCAGCGCATGCTGGCGGTGCGCACGCCGAAGCGGGCGGTGTGCGCCATCCACGAGGTCGGCCATGTGGGCCTGGAGGCCCGCTGTCAGGGCTTCCTCGATGGGATGAAAGAAAAGAACGTGCCGGTGGAGAAGCTGGACATCGGCACGGATCCCACCAAGGCCGTGGAGACTCTTAAAGCCTATTTCACCCGCAACCCCGATACGGACGCCTTGCTGACCCTTGGTCCCCTGGGCACGGATCCTGCGGTGAAGTTCCTGAAGGAGAACAATCTGGTCGGCAAGGTGCTCCATGGGACTTTCGATCTGCACCCCGGAACGCTGTCCGCGATCAAGGAGGGGGTGACGCTGTTCGCGATCGATCAGCAGCAATATCTGCAGGGCTACATGGCGATCACCTGGCTCTATCTCTACAAGAAATACGGACTGCGGCCCGCCAATGACGTGCTGACCGGGCCGGGCTTTGTGGATAAGGACAACGTGAGCCTGGTGGAGGAGCTGATCAAGCAGGGCATTCGTTAAAGGCCACATCCGCCTGCGCGGCAGCCGGGTCGCCGCGCAGGCGGATTGTTCTGAGCAGCGAAGCATCACGATCCTCACTCATCGAACGGGATGTCATCACGGCGGGGAGCTTCCGCGATGGATCCGCAGGCGGTTGAGGCGCATGTGCAAACGCGGGCTCGCTGGCGGATATGGTCACTCTCGCTGGCGGAGCTGCGGCGATATCCAGAGGTGGGGGCGCTGGCGGGGTTCCTGGCCGTCTTTCTCGGCTTCACGATCGTGGCCCCTTACTTCCTCACCCTGGACTCCCTGGCCGGGATCATGACCATCGCTGCCGAGCTGGGGCTGGTGGCCGTTGGGGTCACGTTGTTGATGATCGCCGGGGAATTCGATCTTTCCGTGGGCTCGGTGCTGGGGGTCTCCGCGATGGCCTTTGCCTTAATGGTCCGGGCAGGGGTGCCGCACTTTCTGGCCTTTCTGGCCGCGCTCTCCCTGGCGGCCGCTATCGGGGCGCTGAACGGCTGGGTGGTGACCCGCGGCCGGCTGCCCTCGTTCATCGTCACCCTGGGGTCGATGATGTTCTGGCGAGGGGTGCTCCTGGCGGTGACGGGAGGGTTCCCGATCGCTTATGAAGAGAAATCCTTTTTGATGTTTGCCCTCTCCGGCCGGCTCCCCGGCGGCTTCCATGCCTCCGCCCTCTGGTTCCTGGCGGTTGCACTGATCGCCACCGTGGCGCTCACCCGCACCCCCTTCGGCAACGCGATCTTCGCCTCCGGGGGCAATCCTCAGGCGGCCCGGGCCCTGGGAGTGGAGGTGGCCCGGGTGAAGCAAATCGGGTTCATCCTCACCGCGGTCCTGGCCGCCCTGGCAGGCATTATCCAGTTCAGCCGCTTCGGGTCCGTGGATCCTCTTCGCGGGGAGGGGGTCGAGCTGGAGGCCATTGCGGCCACCGTGACCGGCGGGACCCTGCTCACCGGGGGCTACGGTAGCGTGATCGGCACGGTGCTCGGGGCCCTGATCGTGGGGATGGTCCGGAACGGCCTGGTGCTGGCGGGCGCTCCTGCTTACTGGTATCGGGCCTTCATCGGGCTGGTGCTGGTGGGGGCGGTGATCATCAACCTGCGGATCCGTCGGTCAGGATGAGCGCCGATTGGGGAACGCTTATAACGGGCACTTCGCTTCGCGCCCTACTACAAACAGGGGCTTTTCTCGTTCGTAGTAGGGCACGTAAGTGCCCGTCGTCTCTTTGGAAGCGCCTATAACGGGCACTTCGCTTCGCTTCGTGC
>Ga0105160_1000656_pt1 | contig 15418 bp, 11 predicted proteins | sample GXS110809BmetaG_FD_89591 | JGI IMG/M metagenome (GOLD analysis project Ga0105160, IMG submission 89591) | Hot spring microbial communities from Gongxiaoshe hot spring, China to study Microbial Dark Matter (Phase II) - GXS 110809B | ecosystem: Environmental > Aquatic > Thermal springs > Hot... | reverse complement strand
CTGTGGGAGCCGGCGTGGAGGTGGGCGGCTCGATCACCGGCGTGGGTGTGGGCGCTGGCGGCTCCGTTGGGCTCGGTGTTGGAGCAGGGGTCTCTGTTGGGGCCGGTGTGGGGATGGGCGGCTCGATCACCGGCGTGGGCGTGGGTGCTGGCGGCGCGGTGGGCGTAGGTGTGGGCGCCGGGGGCTCTGTGGGAGCCGGCGTGGAGGTGGGCGCTGGCTGGGTAGGCGTGGGCGTGGGAGAGGGGGGCGTGCAGGAAGGCCCATCGATGGTCCCGGACTCCGGATCCCGTCCCGCCTTTACGGCCACCTGAGTTGTGGCAACCTCAAACCACCCATTCAGAACGAAAGTATACTGGCGGGGGTCATCCGTGGTCCGCAACGGCTGCTCCCACTTGATCCCCCACAACCCGGTCGTTGGATCCTTTCCGACCGTCCCTCGCGGATCGCTGGAGAGCACCTGGTGGTCGGTGCAGAGGGCCAGCACCCAGTGGCTGAGATCTTGAGTGGCAGAATCCGGCTGGACCTCATAGCGCCACGTCGATGTCTGATCGGAATTGTAGGTGACCCCCAGAAACGTGATCCGGTAGCCATCCAGCACGACGGAGGGCTGGGCCATCACGGGATGGAGGAGCCCCTGGAGGATCATGCTGAGGCCCAGGGTGAGCAGCCCCAGGGACCAGGTCAGATTCCGGAAAGTCTTCCATTTTCGGACATCTATCTCTTTCATCGTTAACTCCCAACGGTTAAATTTCCCTGACCATTAACCCAACCTGTCTCATTCCGCCACTTATTAAACCGTAAGATGGCCACTTAAATCGTAAGGATTTCGTAAGAAAGGGGAGGGCACCCCCGGGGGATAGGACGAAAGTCCTAATGGGTTGCTCGAGGGTGGAGCTGGGGATCAGGGGATGAGGAGCGGGTGGCGGAGCGGCCTGCCCCGTTGCTCACCGCCTGGCACGGAGAGGAGAGGGCGAAACGGGTAAAATAGCGGAGAGGGCTTGAGCGGCTGAGGAAGCTCCCTGCCTTCAAACCCTTATGGAGCCGTTTGATGCTGCGGGTTTCGGTCATCGTTACGGTCAAAAACGAAAAGGATTCCATTGCGGAACTATTGGATTCCCTGGCCCTTCAATCCCGTCCCCCGGACGAGGTGATCGTGACCGATGGGGGATCCACGGATGGAACCCTGGATCGTCTTCGGGGGGAGCGACGGCTGCCGTTGCAGGTGATCGAAGCCCCGGGCACCAACATCTCCCAGGGGCGTAATCGGGCCATCGCGGCCGCCCGGGGGGAGATCATCGCCGTGACCGATGCGGGGGTGCGCCTGCATCCGCACTGGCTGGCGCATCTGCTCCGCCCCTTCGAAGAGCGGCCGGAGACGATGGTGGTCGCCGGGTTCTTCCTGCCGGATCCCCGCACGCCGTTCGAGGTGGCGATGGCCGCCACCGTGCTGCCGGAGCTGCGCGAGATCCGGCCGGATCGTTTCTGGCCCTCCAGTCGTTCGGTCGCTTTCCGCAAAACCGCGTGGGAGGCGGTCGGCGGCTATCCGGAGTGGCTGGATTACTGCGAGGATCTGGTCTTCGATTTCGCCCTGTATGAGCGTTTCGGCCCCTTCGTCTTTGTCCCCGAGGCGGTGGTTTACTTCCGGCCCCGTCCGACGATGCGGGCTTTCTTCCTGCAGTATTACCGGTATGCCCGGGGGGATGGGAAGGCGGATCTCTGGCGGCTGCGCCATGCGATCCGCTACAGCACTTACCTGGGCCTGATCCCGGCGCTGGCCGGGCTCAGCCTGGGGGTTCATCCTCTGTTCGCCCTGGGCTATCTGTTGGGGGGATGGCTTTATCTGCGCGTTCCCTATCGCCGCCTCTTCCGGCTCTGGCGAGGCTACCCATGGCCGGATCGGATCCGGATGGCCCTCTGGGTCCCGCTGATCCGGGTGTGGGGGGACCTGGCCAAGATGTGCGGCTATCCGGTGGGGGTGTGGTGGCGCTGGCGTCATCTTCAAGGTCTCCACCGGCCTCGCGGATCCACCGGGCTCCGCCCCAGGGGAACGCAGCCGATTCCTGCGGGATAGAGAAGGGCCCTTCGTCTCCTGGCATGGCCGCTCCAGACGAAGAAGAAGAGGATCCTCCCCAAAGTGGATCTCCATATATGGAATTTCAAAGGATCGCGTATCTGGTTACCCTGGATTTCTTGTATGATTCGTAATGGGCTGGTTGCGTGATTGCCCGGACTTTGGGCAGGCTTTCTGAGGGAAGGGCTTTGGGAAAGCGAGGCCGCCGAAGGCGATCTCCCTTTCCCAAAAGCGGTGTTCTCCGTCGAATCGCCCAGCCGCACGGGGGCCTCTTATGGGAATGAGGAATGAAAAAGCCGGGAAAGGATTGCAGGTCCTGTTAGGGATCACGGCGCTGGCCATCGGCCTGCTGATCGCGTGGGGCGCGCTGGTGCGCACGACTGGATCCGGTCTGGGTTGTCCGGATTGGCCGTTATGCTATGGGCGGGTGATTCCCCCCCTGGAGGATATAGCCGCCTGGTTCGAGTGGATCCACCGGCTTCTGGCGGCCAGCGTGACGCCGTTGTTAACGCTTTCCGCCCTCATCGCCTGGCGCAGGGAACGACGTCCCGACCTGTATCGCCCGCTCTTCTATGCGCTGGGCCTGGTCTTCGGCCAGGCCCTTCTCGGTGGGCTGACGGTGATCCTCGAGCTCCCGCCCACCATGGTGGCGGTCCATCTGGCCCTGGCGCTGACGATCCTGGGTCTCACGCTGGTGGCGGCGGTGCGCGCCGCCGCACCGTGGTCTGCGCATGCTCCTCATCGGGAGCTTGCTTCGGTTCAGCCAGCCGCCCGCGCGATGCGCTGGATCGGCATGACGGGCATCGGGCTGTTCGCGCTCACCCTGGTGGGGGCGACGGTGACGGGGAGCGGGGCTTCGTGGGCGTGCTCGAGCTGGCCCTTCTGCGAAGGGTGGGTCGTCTGGCCGGGCGATCTGCTGGGCCGCGTGCACATGCTGCATCGGCTGGTCGCCCTCGGTGTGGGCCTTGCCCTGGCCTGGCTCACGGCGCGGCTGGCGACCTGGCGCGGGGTATCCCGTGGGATCTTCTACTGGGTTCTGGCCGCCTTTGGGCTTTACCTGATCCAGATCGGCCTGGGGGCCATCAATCTGTGGATGGGGTTCCCGGCCTCTTTGAACGCCCTGCACCTGGGGCTGGCCACGGCGATCTGGGCGGCTGTGGGGATTGCCTGGGCGTGGGCCCTGGGCGAAGCGCAGTGGGTGGAGGGAATTCCTGAAGAAACGGTCCGCCTGCGGAACCTGTGGGAGCCGTATTTTACCCTGACGAAACCGGGGATCGTGGCCCTGCTCCTGGTCACCACGGCGGGGGCGATGATGATCGCCCAGGGCGGCCTGCCGCCCATCCTCACGTTCATTTACACCCTGCTGGGCGGCTTTCTGATCTCCGGTGGGGCCAACGCCATGAACAACGTCTGGGATGCGGAACTGGACCGGCGGATGCATCGCACAGCCCGCCGTCCGATCCCGGCCGGCCGGCTGGGGCGAGGGGAAGCCGCGGGGGTCGCGATCCTCTTTTCCGCCCTCGGCTTTTTACTCCTGTGGGCCTTTGTGAACACGACAGCGGCGTTGCTGGCGCTGGCGGGGTGGATCTGGTATGTGGGGATCTACACAATGGGGTTGAAGCGGTGGACGCCGCAGAATATTGTGATCGGGGGAGCGGCGGGAGGGTTCGCCCCGCTGGTAGGCTGGGCGGCGGTGACCGGGCGGGTCGATCCGATGGCGCTGTTCCTGTTCGCCCTGATCTTCCTCTGGACGCCCCCGCACACCTGGGCCTTCGCGATCCTGACGGAGCGGGACTATCGGGAAGCGGGCGTCCCGATGCTGCCGGTGGTGACCGGAGCGGGCCCGGCGGCGTTCCGGGCCTTTCTCTATACGATCCTCCTCACGCTGCTCACGCTGATCCCCTTCGTCCTGGGGGCGATGGGCTGGATCTATCTGGCTGGGGCGGTGGCGCTGGACGCCTGGCTGCTGTTTCTCGGTTTTCGTCTCTGGCGGACGCCGGAGAAGGCCATCGCCCGCCGGATGTATCACGCCTCCAACGCCTATCTGTTGATGCTCTTCATCCTGATGGTTGCGGATCGCATTATCCGTCTTTAGGGCGCTTTGTGGGGGAGAGCTGCACCATCAACTCAGGTAATCCTTCAACCGCCGGCTGTAGTGCGGGTGGCGTAGTTTGCGCAGCGCCTTGCTTTCGATCTGGCGGATCCGCTCCCGGGTCAGACCGAACATCTGCCCCACCTCATCCAGGGTCCGCCACTGGCCGTCCTTCAACCCGAAGCGGACCTCGAGCACCTGCCGCTCCCGCTCGGGAAGAGTGTCCAGGATCTCCCGGAGCTGCTCCCGGAGCATGGTCAGGTGGGCCTCCTCCAGCGGGCTGCGCGTCCCCTGATCCTCAATGAAATCCGCCAGCTCGCTGTCCTCCTCCTCCCCCACCGGCGTCTCCAGGGACATCGGCTCCGCGGCCCAGCGCAGGGCCCGTTCCACCTTCCGGGTGGCCTCCCGGAGGCGACGGGCGAGATGGGGAGGCAGGGGCTGGTTGGCGTTCCAGGCGGCCTGGATCTCCAGGACCTCCTGAGGGGAGAGCAGGTTCAGCTCCAGGGCCAGCTCCTCCGGGGTGGGATCCCGGCCCAGGGTCTGCTGGAGTTTCTGCTGCGCGCGCATCAGGCGGCTCAGGAACTCGGCCAGATGCACCGGGATGCGGATGGTGCGGGCCTGGTCGGCGATCGCGCGGGTGATGGCCTGGCGGATCCACCAGGTGGCATAGGTGGAGAACTTGAAGCCCCGCCCGGGATCGAACTTCTCCACCGCCCGCAGCAGCCCCAGGTTCCCCTCCTGGATCAGGTCCAGGAAGGAGACGCCGCGGCCGATGTATTTCTTGGCCACGCTGACCACCAGACGCAGGTTGGATCGGATCAACCAGGAGCGGGCTTCCGCCGCCTGATCCCGCACGTGTCGCCACCACCGGCTCAGCCGTTCTTCGGAGGGGAGATGGGCGCGAAGGGCCCGATCGCTGGGCCACCGCATCGCCGATGCCGAGCCGGAGTCCACCTGCTCCGCCAGATAGGAGAGCACCTCGGGCGGAAGCAGCAGCAGGTCGGTGTAGATGCAGACCAGCCGCTGTAGCAGATCGGCCAGCCGGCGGCCGCCCCGCTGGCGCTCCAGATAGGGTTCGAGGGAGCGCGCTCGGGCCTCGAGGACCGGCTGGCTCACGTCGGTGATCAGATCCGTCAGGCGGGGCAGCGGACGGCGGACCCGGGTAGCCACCTCCGCTGCCTGTTCCCATGCGGCCACCAGATCCCGATAAACGGCGAGGGCCAGGTCGGCCTGGGAGGGCTTGCGCAGGCCCGCGCGGATCTCATCCAGCCGCCGGGGGGCCTGAAGGCGGATGGCCAGATCCAGCTCCTGGGTGGGCTCTAACAGCGAGACCCGGCTGATCTCCCGCAAATACATCCGCACCGGGTCCTCCGCCACCTCCGGACCCCACCATTCCTCCAGGGCCTCGATCTCCTCCTCGATCCCCTCGCTCTCAATCTCTTCCAGTTCGGTTTCCTCGGGTTCCTCGGGGAAGGGCTCCTCGGCCATCTCCTCCTCTTCCTCCTCCGGGAGCCCCTCCTCTTCCTCCAGCCACTCCTCTTCGAGGTCCCGCTTCTCTTCGTCGTTCTCCCAGGGTTGTTGCGACATCCGCGGACACTCCTTTCCCGAACGGATCCGGTAGGTCCTGTAGGGGCGAGGCATGCCTCGCCCCTACAGGACTATGAACCCCAGCCAGGATCAGCAGCGCCCCTCCATGTCGGGGATGGTGTTTAACGGCGGGCTGTTGTGGAGAGCGGATCGTCCATCATCCACCGCCGATACCGGAAGCGCTGCGCCTGATTGAGTTCTTCCGCCAGCGCCTGCCATTTTGCCATGAATTCGTCCTGAGGCCAATCCGGCACGGACTCCGCCAGCGCCTGGAGATCTTCCAGGATCTCCTTCAAGCGCTGTTCGCGGAGCCACAACGCCAGGCGCAACGCTTCCTCAGCCCATCGCTCGTCTTCCGGATCGAACCCTCGCAGCAGCGGCCCGCGGCGCTGGAGCAGTTCCATCCATAGCGTTCGCAGCAGCGGCCCGGCGCGCTGGGGTTCCATCTCTTCCTCCGGCCAATCTTCCACCGGCCCGAACTCTGTCAGGTTCCGGAAGAGGGCCCGATGGGTGGAATCGAGGAAATCCTCTTCGGAAAGCGGCTCCAGCCCCAGCTCGGCGAAACGGACGTTCAGGTAGGGCAGGAGGTCTGGTCCCAGGCCCAGCATCACCAGCAGAGTGGCCTCCGCTTCGGTTCCGCCTCCGAAAGCCTCGGGACCTTTCCCGGGTTTCTCGCTGGAGGGAGAAAGGAGGGCCGCTGGCCCTTTCCGGGCTCGCCGTTCCTGTCCGCTCATGCGATAACTGGTGACCTGTTCCAGCAAAACCCGTTCGTTCAGCCGGGCCATGCGGGCCGCGTGCTGGATGTAGACATCCCGCTCCACCGGATCCGGGATGGCGGCAAGAATCGGGACGATCTCCCGCACGAAGGCGGCTTTCCCTTTCGGATCCTCCAGACGATGCTGGGCGGCCAGGTAATCCAGCAGGAAGGCGATGACCGGGCGCGCGCCCTCCACCGCCCGGGCCCACGCCGGAGGGTCGCGGCGGATCAGCTCATCGGGATCCACGCCTTCCGGCAGGGTCAATACCCGCAGGTCCACCCCTAACTGGCCGCTCAGGTGGATCAATCCACGAGGGCCGAGCTCCAGGGTGGTCTCGGGGAACGCTTCGCGGGCGGAGGCCAGCCCCCGCAGCACGGCGTGCATCCCGGCCGGGTCGGCATCCAGGGCCAGCACCAGGCGCTTCAGGCCGCGGCTGAGCAGGCGCAGCTGCGCCTCGCTGAGGCTGGTCCCCAGGGCCGCCACCACGTTGGCGAAGCCTGCCTGGTGGGCCATGATGGCATCGAAATATCCCTCCACGATCACCGCGATGCCGGTCCGCCGGATCTCCGCCCGGGCCAGGTCCAGGGCGAAGAGCACCGCGCTTTTATCGAAGAGGAGCGTCTGGGGAGAGTTGAGATACTTGGGCTCCTCGCCCCCCAGGGCCCGGGCCCCGAAGCCGATCACGTGGCCCTGGGGATCCCGGATGGGGATCATCAGGCGGCCCCGGAATCGATCGAAGGCCGTGCCGTCCTCCCGGATCACCACCAGGCCGGCAGCCTGGAGTTCTTCCATCGAGAAGCCCCGGCGGAGCATGTAATCGATCAGGGCGTGCCAGGCGCTGGGGCTGTAACCCAGGCCGAAGCGTTCGATGGTTTCGGGGGTGATCCCCCGGGCGGCCAGATAGGCCCGCGCGGGCTCGGCCTCCGGCGTCTGGCGGAGCTGGTGCTGATAGAAGAGAGCGGCGGCCTCCAGGACCTCGCGGAGGCGCGCGCGCTCCCGTTCGCGGGCTTCGGCTTCCGGCGTCTTCGGCTCCAGCGGGATGCCCGCCCGCTGGGCCAGGGCCCGCAGGGCCTCCGCGAAGGTCAACCCGTCCCGCCGCATCACGAACTGGAAGATGTCCCCGCCGGTGTTGCAGGCGCCGAAACACCGCCAGGTCTGGGTGTCGGGGAACACCACGAAGGCCGGCGTGCGCACGTTATGATGGAAGGGGCAGAACCCGATGTAGTTCTTCCCCGAACGACGCAGCGGGACGCTTTCCCCGATGATCTCCACGATGTCCAGTCGGGCTTTGATCTCATCAATCAGGGACATAGGACCCTCGTGCACGCGCGCGGTCGATGTGCGCGCAACCAGCGATGGGATGGGTGTTGAGTGGGGGCGAGACATGCCTCGCCCCCACAATGAGGAGATCGCGCGTCGTGTAGGGGCGCAGCGCCGCTGCGCCCCACAGGATGGATCCGGGATATCGTGCCTGTTTGCCTTCCCATCATAGCCGTCCGAACGCATCTTGCCAAATCGCGAATGCCCTGTCTAATTATGGCTGAGGAATTGGGATGATCCGAATCAGCAGGGCGGGTGGATGACTCCCTCATCGAAAACCCCCGCGAGGCCCGAATTTCTTCGGCAAGGGCTATCCTTCGCAGCAGGCAAAACACGAACAGGAGGGGCATGCCATGCAGGTAGCGGTTTTAGCGGGTGGCGTGGGAGGCGCCCGGATGGCGGATGGATTCGCCCGGGTGATGCCGCCAGAGGACCTCGCCGTGATCGTGAACACGGGCGATGATTTTGAGTGGCATGGGCTCCTGGTGTGCCCGGATCTCGACACGGTGATGTATACCCTGGCCGGGATTGCGAACCCGCAGACCGGATGGGGGATTGTGGGAGACACGTGGAGGGCCCTGGAGATGCTCGGCCGATACGGCGGGGAGACCTGGTTCCGGATCGGGGATGGAGATCTGGCCACCCACGTGTATCGGACGTTCCTCTGGCGTCAGGGCATGCGGTTGAGCGAGATCACCGACCGCCTCCGTCGCGCGCTGGGGGTGCCGGTGGCCATCTGGCCCATGAGCGATGATCCGGTGCGGACGATCGTGGACACGGAGGAAGGGCGGCTCCCTTTTCAGGAATATTTCGTCCGACGAGGGTGCGCGCCGCGGGTGCGGGGTTTCATCTGGGGAGGGATGGAACGAGCACAGCTGTCCCCGGAAGCCCGGGCGGCCCTGGAGGCTGCCGATCTGGTGGTGATCGCCCCCTCCAATCCTTATGTGAGCATCGGCCCGATCCTGGCGTTGCCAGGGGTGTTAGAGCTCCTGGAGCGGCGAAGGGTGGTGGCAGTCTCGCCGATCCTGGGAGGATATGCCCTGAAGGGCCCGGCGGCCAAGATGATGGCGGAGCTGGGGGAAGTGCCCTCCGCTCTCAGCGTCGCGCGGCGCTACCGGGACTTCCTGGACGGCTTCGTGCTGGATCGGGTCGATGCCGCGCTGGCCCCTGCCGTGGAGGCCATGGGGATCCGCCCGCTGGTCACGGATACCGTGATCCTGGACCCGCCGGCGCGCGCCCGTCTTGCGGAGGAAATCCTGCAATGGGTGGCCTCATGGGTATAAGGCCTCGCTGTTCCGTGGCTCATGATCATCGATTTCGCCCCGGAGGGATCCATCAATATGGGAACACGCTGGTTATCTTCTCTTCTGGGGAGGCGTTGACACCCGGGGATGTGGGAGTCAACGCTCGCTCCGGCCGGGTGCTGGTGTGGAAAGGGGTGAAAGAGTGGCGGGTGCCGCTATCGGCGGAGGCCCGCCAGACATTTTGAGGAGTTACGCAGTTGAAAGCTCTAAAGGTGGGACGGAATGGTCCCACCCCCCTTTCTCCCCCCTCCCCACGGCCCTTTGGGCCGTGGGGAGGGGGGAGAAAAATCCTTGCCCCCATGGGAAACGAACTGCGTAAGTCCTAAAGGGATGGGGCTGCCTGAGGCGTCCCCCCACCAACGTCTCTCATGGAATCACCCCTCGCACAGGGTGTTTACAATTTCCTCCATATGCAGACCCCGCGAGCCCTTCACCAGCACCACATCCCCAGGCTCCAGGATCTGTTGAAGGACCTCGATGGCTTCCTGGTTGGAATCGCAGGTCCACACCCGATGGGGCGAAAGGCCCACGGCCATCGCCTCCTGGGCGATGATACGGGCTCGCGGCCCCACGGTGATCAGAAGATCCACCACCGCGCCAGCCCGCCCTCCGACCAGCCGATGCCCTTCGATCTCATAAGCGCCCAGCTCCAGCATGTCCCCCAGCACCGCGATCTTCCGACCATCCAGCTCCGCCAGCAGGTTCAGGGCGGCCAGCATCGAGGGCGGGCTGGCATTATAGGTGTCATCCAGGATGATCGAGCCCCGAGGACCCGGCACCGCCACCAGGCGTAACTGGGCGCGTCGGTCCTGCAGGCCGGTGAAAACCTCCTCCCAGGTTAACCCCTCCAGGATGCCCACTGCAATGGCCCGCAGAGCGGTGTGAACGCTGTGACGCCCCAGCAACGAAACCCGAACCCGCCGGAAGGTCTTGCCCTGATAGTGCAGATCGAACCGGATCCCCTCCAGCCCTTCGCTCACGATCTCGTCCGCCCACAGATCCGCCTCCGGATCCAGCCCATAGAAGAAGACACGGGCCCGGGTCCGTTCGGCCATCGCCCGAACATACGGATCATCCCGGTTCAGCACCGCCACGCCATCTTCCGGCAGGGCCTCCACCAGCTCCGCTTTCGCCGCCGCGATGGCCTCCATGCTCCCCAGGCGCTCCAGATGGACCGGGCCGATCATCGTGACCACGCCGATCACCGGGCGGGCGATGGCGCAGAGGGCAGCGATCTCCCCCCGCGCATACATCCCCATCTCCAGCACCGCCCGCTGATGACGCGGGGTGAGCCGAAGTAACATCAGCGGCAACCCGATCTCACTGTTCAGGTTCCCCTCGGTCTTGAGCGTCTCATACCGCCGGGAGAGGATCGCCCAGGTCAGCTCCTTCGTGCTGGTCTTCCCCACGCTTCCGGTGATCCCGATCACCCGCACCGGGAAACGAGCCCGCCACCACCCGGCCCAGCGATGGAGCGCATCCAGGGTGCGGGAGACCCGGAAGCAAATCGGGAAGGTCAGGGATTCCGGCCAGGGCCCTCGTTCGAGATCAACGGTCATCGCGCCTTCCGAAACGTCCTGATGGACGAGGGCAGCGATGGCCCCGCGCCGGAACGCATCGCCCACATATCGATGGCCATCGGTTCGCTCCCCGGGCAGCGCGATGAACAGATCCCCCGCTTCACATGCCCGTGAATCGATGGCCACATGGTGGATGGGCGTGTCCCAGGGCGGACGGTGGCCGCTCAGCGCCTCCGCCAGATCCGCCAGTGTCATTCCTTCGACCGCGACCCGCGTCCCGCTTTCCGCTGCCATCCCTCATCCATCCAGATCACCAGGATCAATTCGTGTATTCGTGCCCCTCATTCGTGGCTGGCCCCTCACGGCCCTGACGCAGCCGGTGGAATCCCCAGCAGCGGCAGGATCCGCGCTGCGATCCGGGCGAACACCGGGGCGGCTTCCTCAGAGCCCCACGGCGAGCGCCGGGGCCGATCGAGTTTGACCAGGATCAGCAACTGTGGATCCTCCACCGGGCCGAATCCGACAAAAGAAGCAATCGTATCCCGGGGATCGTAGCCCAGCGGGGTGGGGATCTGGGCTGTCCCGGTTTTGCCGGCCATCCGGTAGCCCGGCACCCGCGCTTTTACCGCCTCACGCTCGATCACCCCCGCCAGCATCTCCCGAAGCGTCCTCGCCGTCTGGGCGGAGATCGCCCGGCGACGGATCCGGGGCTCGGTCCGCCTCACCCCTTCTGCGGTGCGGATCTCCTGCACCACGAAGGGTCGCATGATCAGGCCATCGTTGGCCACCGCGGATACCGCCACCGCCATCTGCAGGGGCGTCACGGAGACCGCCTGACCGAAGGACTGACGCCCCAGATCCGCCTCCCGCCAATCGGGATCCCCATAAGCCCGCACCCGCATCACCGCCTCGTAGGGGAGATCTACATCCGTGGGCTCCCCGATCCCGAAGGCGTGCAGGGCAGCGTAGAACCGCTCCGGCCCCAGCAGCCGGGCCAGGTGAGCGGCGCCCACGTTCCGGGAGTAGATCAAAAGCTCAGTCATATCCAGCCAGCCCCGTCCGCCCGGATAGCGGTCCCGATCCCAGTTACAGATCGGCGCCCCGCCGAACTCCACGCATCCCTGGTCCAGATAGCGGGTTTCCGGCTGAACGACGCCGTTCTCGAGGGCCGCAGCCATGGTGAGGATCTTGAACACGGATCCCGGCTCGTAGAGATCCTGGACGACCGGGTTGCGGGCATCCCGATCCAGGGTTTCCGGAGAATTCGGATCGAAGGCCGGCAGGCTCACCATCGCCAGGATCTCGCCGGTGCGAGGGCGGAGCACCACCGCATCGCCCCGCGGGGCGCCGCTCTCCTGCAAACCCCGCGCCAGCTCCTCCGCCACGATGGCCTGGATCGTCCGATCGATGGTCAGCACGACCTCCCCGCCGGGCTCGGGCTGGGCCAGCGCCTCCTCCTGCAGTGGCAACGGACGGCCTTCGGCATCCACCGGGACCCGGAGGATCACCGGCTTCCCGCGCAGGAGCTCATCATAAGCCTTCTCCACCCCGGCGGCGCCCCGTCGGCCCTCCACGCCCAGATCATCCGCCCCGAAGAACACAAAGCCCACCACGGGGCCCAGCAACGGGCCATCGGGATACACCCGCTGCCAGTAGGGCCTCACCCGCACCCCACGGAGGCCGGCCTCCTCGATCCGCTGGCTCACCACCCGGGCCAGATCCTCCGGGATCCCCCTGGTCACCGGGAACTGCCACCAGGTATCCGGCCAGCTCCGTGTCGCCTCCTGAACCGAGAGGCCCAGCAACGGGCTCAGGATCTCATCTACCTGCTGCAACCATCTCGCCCGGCGGACCGGATCCCCTCCATAAGCGATGGGGGGATATTCCAGGACGACCTGATACCGCGGCGCATCCATGGCCAGCACGGCACCACGTCGATCCAGAATCCGGCCTCGCTGCGCCTCCAGACGCAACTCCAGGGACTGAACGCCCGGTGGATCCCAGGGCGCGTAGAAGGTCAGATAGATCAGGCGGATCACCACCAACCCAAGGAGCAGGGCCGGCGGGAATGCCACCGGGTGCAACCGCAGCGTCGACACAGGCTCCTTCATGGCCCCGCATCCCCCAGTGGAAGCGTGATCGGCAACGAGAGCGGAAGGCCCATGGATTCCCCACCAGGGAGGAACCCCATGGACCGGGCCCGCTCCTGCAGGCGCGGGATAGCGCTTTCCCGGGCGATCGCTTCCTCCATAGCCGCGTTCCCTCGCTTCAGCGCGGCGAGGGTTTCACTCAGATTCTGAACGATCTGCCCCTGCTCCACCGCCGCCGTGGAGAGAAACGTGAATAACAGAAAGAAGGAAGTCAGGAACAGCAATGCTCCCGCCACCGCCAGGAGGACACGTTGCCGCCGGCTCATCCCAGACGCTCCGCGATACGCAGTCGGGCGCTACGGGCCCGTGGGTTGATCCGAACTTCCTCCTCCGAAGGCCGGATCGGTTTGCGGGTGATCAGGCGCAGGCTTGCGCGATGCCCACATGTGCAAACCGGAACCTCCGGCGGGCAAAGGCAATCCCGGGATTCACGCTGGAAGAACGTCTTGACAATCCGATCCTCCAGAGAATGGAAGGCGATCACCACCAGCCGGCCGCCTGGCTTTAACAAAGAGACTGCCTGGGGAAGGGCCTGCTCCAGCGCCTGAAGCTCCTCGTTGACCGCAATGCGCAACGCCAGGAACGTTCGCGTGGCCGGGTGTTGATCCTCCCGCCCCCGACCCACCACCCGCGCGATCAATTCGGCCAGCTCCGTCGTGGTTCGGATCGGCCGGTTCCGCACGATCGCCCGCGCGATCCGTCGGGCGAACCGCTCCTCTCCGTATCGACGGATGACCTCCACCAGCTGCTTCTCCGGCCATCGGTTCACAATCTCCACCGCCGGGATCCCGCGGCCGGGATCATAACGCATGTCCAGCGGGCCCTCGATCTGGAAGCTGAACCCGCGATGGGGATCCCCCAGCTGCCATGAGGAGAGCCCCAGATCGAACAGGATCCCATCGACCTCCAGGAAGTCATAGCGCACGGCGATCCGCCGCAGCTCCGCATAGGAGCCATGGACCAGGATGACCCGTTCGCCGAAAGAGCGCAGACGCTCCCGCGCGCGCTCCAGCACTTCTGGATCCAGGTCGATCCCCAGGAGACGGCCATCCGGCGCGGAGCGCTCCAGGATCGCTGCCGCATGCCCTCCCCCACCGACCGTGGCATCGATATACACGCCGCCGGGTCGAACCCTCAGGCCCTCCAGCACTTCGCGAAGCAAAACCGGGATGTGCATCGTGAACCGCTATCGCTGGTTGATGATCTTCCCTTCCCGAAGCCCGGGGAGCCCCGGGCTGTTTAGATCTCCAGCTTCATCCAGTGCTCGGGCGGAATCCGACCGTTTTGAAAACGTTCCAGAATCTCCTGCCAGGCGGAAGGAGACCAGATCTCCAGATACGTGTGAACTCCCACGATGACCGCCTGGCCCTCCAGGCCCGCGTAAGCCCGGAGAGAAGCCGGGATGAGGATCCGACCCTGTTCATCGGGGATCACATCGAAGGCCCCGCCGAAGAAGAACCGGCGCCATTCCCGGGCCTCCGGGGCCGTGAGGGGCAGCTGGCTGATCCGCTCCGCCACCCGGCGCCATTCGGGGAGCGTGAACAGATACAGGCAGGGCTCCAGTCCTCGAGTGAGCACCGCCCCCGCGGTAAAAAACGGCCGATAGCGCGCCGGGAGGAACATCCGTCCCTTCGCGTCGATCCCATGCCGATACTCCCCCAGGAACATCGGGGGGTCACCCGGGGGAAGCACCGGCTGCTCCAGCTCATTCTTCCGTCGCCCTCTCGGCCCCACCACTCTCCTCCACTTTGCACCACTCTACGCCTCCATTATATGAATTCCCTCCACCAGCACAAGAGGTTTGGGAAATCTTAACGCAAGGCTTGGGTTATCTTGGGATAAGGTGACGGGCTGCCCACAGAGGCCATGGGAGAAAGGACAGGGCTTTTTCATACCGCATGGGGGTTTGGGGACGAGCCGGGCGCCTCTGATACCCGGCTCGCCCCCATCCACTGGACCCAAACAGCAGGATGACACCGTATGATGACGGAAAAGCCCTGGAGAAGGGGGAAGAGAAGGCCTTCAGGCAACAAGTTGCGTTATAATGGCATAGGTGGAAGTTACGCCGTTGACCTTCGCTCCTCCAGGTATTTCTTTCTTCTCTCCCATGCGGCCCTTCAGGCCGTGGGGAGGGCCATAAAATCAGGTCCACCTACCATTCCTGTGGAGGGACATCCCGTGCTGGCCGTCTACCTGAACCGGGGGCTGGAGCTCCGACATGATTATCCGGTGCCCTCACCCCCGCCCGGGGAAGCTCGGATCCGGGTGAAGATCGCGGGGATCTGTAACACCGATCTGGAGTTAATGCGCGGGTATCTGGACTTTCGGGGCGTTCCCGGCCACGAGTTCGTGGGCGTGGTGGAAGAGGCCCCGGATCACCCGGAATGGGTGGGCAGACGGGTGGTCGGCGAGATCAACGCCGCCTGCGGGATCTGCCCCACCTGTCGGGCCGGGCGGCCCACCCACTGCCCGAACCGGACCACGCTGGGGATCTCCGGTCGCGATGGCGCGTTCGCGGAATATCTCCTCCTGCCCGTGTCCAATCTCCACGAAGTTCCTCCGGAGGTCCCGGACGAGGCGGCGGTGTTCGTGGAGCCCCTGGCCGCGGCCCTGGAG
>Ga0105160_1000655_pt1 | contig 15443 bp, 15 predicted proteins | sample GXS110809BmetaG_FD_89591 | JGI IMG/M metagenome (GOLD analysis project Ga0105160, IMG submission 89591) | Hot spring microbial communities from Gongxiaoshe hot spring, China to study Microbial Dark Matter (Phase II) - GXS 110809B | ecosystem: Environmental > Aquatic > Thermal springs > Hot... | reverse complement strand
GAGGAGAGAGGTGGAGGAGGGGAAGAGGGCTCTCAGGGAGCTGGCCCTGAAGTTGTCCGAGGCCCGAAGGGAGGCCTCCTCGGCCCTCTGCGGGGAGGTGGGGGCCTTGCTCCTCGACCTCGGGATGGAGGGGGCATCCCTGGAGGTCTCCCTGAGGGGTAAGGACAGGATCTCCAGGGTTGGGCTGGACGAGGCGGAGCTCCTCTTCAGGCCCAGGGCCGAGGCCCTCCCCCTGCCCCTTGCCCGCTTCGCCTCCGGCGGGGAGATGTCGAGGGTCTACCTGGCGCTCAAGGTAGCATTGGCCTCCAGGGGGCTCGTCCCCTCCGCCATGGTCTTCGACGAGGTGGAGTCGGGCCTGGGGGGGAGGTCGGCGAGGCTCCTGGGGCGGATGCTCAGGCGCCTCTCCTCCTTCTGCCAGGTGGTGGTGGTCACCCACGAGGCCACCATAGCCGCCATGGCCGACGAGCACTTCGTCGTGAGGCGCGAGGGCGAGGAGGCCTCGGTGGAGAGGGTGGAGGGGGAGGAGAGGGCCAGGGAGATAGCCAGGATGCTCTCGGGGGAGGTGGACGAGGTCTCCCTGGGGCACGCCAGATCTATCCTGTCCTCGGCGGGGGTAGATTCCCCGTCGGACGTGGTAAAATAAAGCCTAAGACAACGTCGCTTTAGCTCCTTGGGAGGTGGTCTTGGGTGTTTAGGCGTCTGGGATTTGTGGCTTTTGCGCTGGTCCTGGCCCTCGTCGCCTCGACCTCCTTCGCCGCCACGGTGGAGCAGGTCAAGGCCAGGGGGAAGCTGCTGGTGGCCGTGCCCAACTTCGAGACGGAGCCCTTCATGTTCAAGAAGGAAGGGAAGCTCGTGGGGTTCGAGGTGGATCTGATCGAGGCCATAGCTAAGGAGCTGGGCGTCCCCTACGAGCTGGTCGTCCTCCCCTGGGATGGGGGCATAGCCCTGGCGTGGGACAAGGCTTATGGCTGGGACAAGTTCGACATGGCGGTAGCCAACATCACCATAAAGGACGCGAGGGCTGAGGTGTGCGACTTCTCCACCCCCTACTTCCTCACCGGCCAGGTGATAGTCTTCAGGAAGAACGCCCCCATCGCCAAGGTGGAGGACATCCTGAAGAAGAAGGTCGGCGTCATGAGCAACTCCACCGGGGAGGAGGCGGCCAAGAACATCCTCAAGGACGTCCAGATAGTGGGCTATCCTGACGCCAACGCGATGACCGAGGGGCTCAAGAAGGGCGAGGTGGACGGGGCCGTCATAGACGAGACTTGGGCCATGACCATAGTCAAGACCAACCCCGACCTGGACTACCTGAAGCAGCTCCTCACCAAGGAGAGGTACGGGGTCGCCGTCAAGAAGGGCTCGGACCTAAAGGCGCTGGTGGACAAGGTCATAGAGGCTAAGAGGGACGAGCTCTCCAAGAAGTGGCTGCAGTAGCTTAAGGTAAGGCAGGAGATGGGGCGGGCCTGGGGGGTTAACCCCCCAGGCCCGCCCCCTTTCAGAGCGAGGGTTGTGCTTTCAACCTTTCGCCTATCCCGAAGGCGAAGGCCAGGTGGGAGGCCACGCCCATCCAGAGCACCTCGTCGTCCACGTCGAAGGAGGGGTGGTGGTGGGGTTTGTCGAGCCCCTTGAGGTCGTTCCTGGTGCCTAGCAAGGCCATCGCCCCCGGGGCCTTCTTCTGTAGTATTGAGAAGTCCTCCGCCCCCAGGGATAGCTCCGCGTCCGGTCTGACCTCCAGTTCCATCTCGGCCAAGAGCTCCCTCAGCGGTCCTGCGATCTCCGGGTGGTTGCAGGTGGGGGGTAGATGCCTCAGGTACTCCACCTCCGCCTCGCACCTGAAGGCCCTGGCGACGGACTCGGCGATGTTCCTTATCCTCTCCTCGGCGAAGAGGCTGGTGGCTTCGCTCAGGCTTCTCACGGTCCCGCGCAGGTGGGCCGTCTGGGGGACCACGTTGAAGACGTTCCCGGCGCTTATGGAGGCCAGGGTCAGCACCTTGGGCTCCACGGGGTTGATCTCCTTGGCGGTTATGGACTGGAGGGCGAGCCCTATGTGGCAGGAGGCCACCACCGGGTCCACCGCCAGGTGAGGGGCGGCGGCGTGTCCCCCCTTTCCCTTGACGGTTATCCTGAACTCGTCCGCGGCGGCGAAGATCGGCCCGTCCCTTAGGCCTATCTGGCCGGAGGGCAGGAGCTGCCATACGTGGATGGCGAAGCAGGCGTCCGCCCCGTCCATGGCTCCCCCTTCCACCATCCTCTTGGCCCCGTCCCCCACCTCCTCCGCGGGCTGGAAGAGGAGCCGAACGCTCCCCGGGAGGTCCGCCCTGAGCTCCCACAGGGCCTTCGCGGCCCCCAGCAGCATGGCCACGTGGGCGTCGTGGCCGCAGGCGTGCATGACCCCTGCCCTCTCGGACCTGTAGGGCTTATCGCTTTGCTCCTCGACGGGCAGGGCGTCCATGTCGGCCCTGAGGACCAAAAGGGGTCTTTTGGACCTCCCCTCGATCTCGGCCGTGAGCCCCACGTCCGGGTGTCCGGGACAGCCCACTTTGACGTCCCGGATCCCCAGGGCCTTCAGGTAATCGGCCGCGAAGGAGGTGGTCTCCCTCTCCTGCCAGGAGAGCTCGGGCCTCCTGTGCAGGGCCCTTCTTAGCTCCTGGACCTCCCCCTTTAGGGCTAGCGCCCTGTCCCGAAGCTCCTTCGGTCCCACCTTCTACCCCCTCCTCTGGCTCAAGACCTCCAGGAACCTCCTGGCCCTCTTCTCGTCGGGACTGGTGGCTAGGCTCACCAGGACGGTCACCACCAGGTTGACCAGGAGGGCGAAGAAGCCCATGTTCATCCCCAGGGGCACGCTGAGCTTGTAGGTGTGGATCAGGGCTACAGCCCCTATCCCTGAGGCTATCCCGGCTATGGCCCCGGCCCTGGTGACCCTGGGCCAGAAGAGGCCGAAGAGCACCGCGGGGAAGAGCTGGGTGACCCCGGCGTATCCGGTCAGGAGCAGGTTTACCAGCATGTTGGGGGCTTTGAAGGCCAGGAGCACGGCCACGGCCGTGACCACCGGGACCATCGCCCTACCCAGCCAGGCCACGGAGGCGTCCGAGGCCTGGGGGTTGAGCCCCCTCTGGTACAGGTTCCTGGCTATGAGGGTTGCGGCGCAGAGGATCAGGGCCGAGGCGGTGGAGATGGCTGCGGCGAGTCCCCCTGCCCCTATGAAGCCGGCGATCCACCAGGGGAAGTGCCTGGTGAGCGCTATGAGCATGGCGTGGTCGGGGTTGGAGACGTCCTTGACCGCCAGGTAACACGTGAACCCGACTATCACCACCGGGACGAGGGCGAGCTGGTATAGCGGCAGTATCACCGCGTTCCTCCTGATCACCTGCTCGCTCCTGGCGGAGAAGGTGGCCATGAATATGTGCGGCCACATCCAGAATCCCAGGCCGCACATGAGGGCCGTGGAGGCGTACCAGGATATCCCCATGTTCCCCGTCTTGCCCGGCAGGACCAGGTGTTCAGGGCTTGCGGAGGCCAGCTCTCTGAACATCTCCCCCACCCCACCGAAGAACCTGGACGGGAAGAGGACGCCCACCGAGACCATGCCCAGCAGCATTATTATGGCCTGCAGGAAGTTGGTCCAGCCTATGCCCCTGAAGCCCGAGATGTAGACGAAGATCACCGCGGCGGCGAAGGAGACCAGCACCGCCTTCTGCCAGCTTATGGCCCCTCCGGAGGCCAGCTGCACTATCATGCCCGCCCCCATTATCTGGAGCTGGAGGTAGGGTATTATGAAGACGACGCCTATGGATGCCACCAGGAGGCCCAGCAGCTTGCTGCCGTAGCGGTCCTCCAGGAAGTCGGGTTGGCTCATGTACCTGAAGTGCTTGCCGAGCCGGTTTATCCTGGGTCCCAGGAAGAAGTAGAGGGCGTAGGCCATGGTGCCGTAGGCGAAGGCGTAGGTGATGGGGGCTCCGAACTTGTAGGCCCAGCCCGCGAGCCCCAGGAAGGCGAAGGCGCTGTAGATCTCGGCCGCCGCGGTGGTGTAGAAGAGGAAAAGGCCGAAGGACCTGCCGGCCACGAAGTACTCCTCCATGGAGAACTTCCTCTTTAGCCCGGCCATCACCCCGACCACGGTGGTTATCAACAGCCACCCGAATATGATGGAGAGCGTGGCGTTCATCCCTCACTCCCCCTCCCTGGAGACCACCGAGTAGGCGTAGGCCAGGAGGGCCGATGCCACCAGTATGGAGAAGGCCTGCCAGAAGACGAAGAAGGGTATGCCCAGCACGAAGGGCTCCACCCGGTTGACCAGGTTGGTCACGGGCGGAAGGTAGAGCAGGTAGATCACCCCCAGCACCCACAGGACCTTCCTCTCGCTGGAGCTGAGCAAACTGGATCACCTCCGAGGAGCGCAGCTGAGCTTGGGGTATATTATATCTCCGAACCCCGGGGGTCGCTTTCACCAGATAATTAAGTCAATTGATGGGTTGCCCCTCTGGCTTTAGGGAGAACCATGGGGGCTCGGGGGAGCCATGAAGGCGACAAAACACACTCTCGTCCGGATCGGACGATGGAAAGGGAGATCGAGCCCCATCGGGGCCGGTCACAGCCTGGCGGATAGGTCCTCCGGTCCCAGGTCGCGGTGGGCCTCCCCCGCGGAGGTGTTAAGCTTCCTGAGCGATTCCAGGAGCTTTTCCACCAGCTCCCTGGCGGCGCTGAAGTCGGGCAGCTGGGATCCGCTGGCGGCCAGGTTCTCGATCTCGGCGCTGAGGGCCGAGGCCTCCCTCTCCAGCTCCCTGCGTCGCTCGGCCAGGACGGACCTCGCGGTGAAGAGCACCTCCTCGGCAGGCCCCCCTTCGCCTCGGGGAAGCGATATGCCCTCCCTCCTCAGCTCCTCCGAGAGGGACCTCAGCTCTTCGCCCCCCGATGGCCTGGCGCGGCCGACGCGCTCCTCCAGCTCCTGCAGCCTGGTGATCCTGTCCTGGAGGGAGGAGAGCCTGGCGTCCAGCTCCCTGATCCTGGATCGCCTGGATGGGACCACCTCGTGGGCCTCCGAGGGCCTCTGCCCTCCTCGGCGAGGGCTTAGGCTTAAGGGCTGAAGCCTCTCGATGCCCGATCCCTCGACTATGCGCATCCCCTTCACCCCCTTCCCTGGGCGTCTCCCTCTTCCGTGAGCTAGTATGACCCAGCATGATTATACCACTTCGCGGTTCACCTCGGGGCGGGGCTAAACGGTTGTGGCCTGGTGCCTTTTGGTGTAAAATCTCTCCCTGCGGAGAGGTGGCTGAGCGGTCTAAGGCGGTCGACTCGAAATCGACTGAGGGGCCCAAAAGCCCCTCCGTGGGTTCAAATCCCACCCTCTCCGCCATTTTCATCGTGGCGTCTCCTCTCCTCCGCCTTCGGGGGTGGTCCTCTTGTCGTCGGCCGCGGAGAGGTTGCGGCTCCTCGAGGAGATCCGCGACAACGAGATCACCGAGCACCTGGTCTACTCCAGCATAGCGAGGGCGGTGGGCGGCAGGACGGGCGAGGTCCTGAGCCGCATAGCCCAGGACGAGCTCGAGCACGCCAGGAGGATAGCCCAGGCGTTGGGCTCTCCTCCCAGGCCCAGGCGCTGGAGGGTCCTCCTCTTCGGGTTGCTCTGGCGATTTTTGGGGCTCACCTTCGCCCTGAAGCTCCTGGAGAGGGGGGAGGAGGGGGCTCAGAGGGCTTACTCGGCCATGGCCGGGGAGGACGCCATGTGGGCGCAGATCCTGGCCGAGGAGGAGGCCCACGAGAGGGAGCTTCTGTCCATGATCAGCGAGGACTTCCTGAACTACCTGAGCTCGGTGGTGTTGGGGCTGAACGACGCCCTGGTGGAGCTCTCGGGCGCGATAGTGGGTATGACCCTGGCCTTCATGGACGCCCGGTTGGTGGCGGTCTCCGCCCTCATAACGGGGATAGCCGCTTCCCTCTCCATGGCGGCCTCGGAGTACCTCTCCCAGCGGGCCTCCTCGGAGGAGAGGGGCTTCGCCCTGAGGGCCTCCCTCTACACCGGTGCCGCCTACGTGGCCACCGTGTCGCTTCTGGTCCTGCCCTACCTCCTGGGCCTGAGCCCCCTGGCGGCGATGGGGGTCTCCCTCTCCCTGGCCTTCCTGGTGGTGCTGGGCTTCTCCTCCTACGTGGCGGTGGTGAGGGAGAGGCCCATAGCCTCGGGCTTTCTGGAGATGGCCGCCTTGAACCTGGCGGTGGCGGCCTTCTCCTTCGGCGTGGGCCTCCTGGCGAGGAGGCTCTTCGGCCTGGAGGTGGGGCTCTAGTTGAACTCCTTCTCCCTGCTGGTCTTCGGATGCCAGATGAACGTCCAGGACGGCGACAGGCTTCGGACCCACCTCCTGGGCAGGGGGATGGCGGAGCTGCCCCCCGAGGAGGCCGACCTGGTCCTCCTCGTCACCTGCTCCATCAGGGCGAAGGCGGAGGACAAGGTGCTGTCGCTTCTGGGGCGCCTGGATAGGCGCTTCAGGTCCAGGGGCAGGCCCGCCGTGGTGGTGGCGGGCTGCATGGCCCAGCGCATGGGGGCCTCCCTGTTCTCGCGCTTCTCCTGCGTGAGGGCTCTCCTCTCCCCCAGGTTGCTGGGGAGGGTGGAGGACCTCCTCGAGTCGCTGGCCTCCGGGGAGCGGCTGCTTTTGCTCCACGAGGGCAGGGACGAGCTCTTCGAGATCTCCTGTCCTCCCCTCGCCAGGGAGAACCCCGTGAGGGCCTACCTCACGGTGGCCCACGGCTGCGACAACTTCTGCACCTACTGCGTGGTCCCCTACGTGCGGGGTTCCTTTCGCTCCCGTCCCCCCGAGGCGGTGCTGGAGGAGGCCAAAGCCCTCCTCTCCTCGGGGGCGAGGCTCCTGTGCCTGGTGGGTCAGAACGTCACCGCCTACGGCAGGGACCTGGGGGTCTCCTTCGAGGGGCTTCTGCTCTCGGTCTCTTCCCTGGAGGGGCCCTTCTGGCTCTCCTTCACCACCTGTCACCCCCGGGACACCTCCCCTCGCCTGTTCGAGGCGATGGCCGAAAGCCCCAGGGCGATGAGGGCCATAAACCTCCCCGTCCAGTCGGGCTCGGACGAGGTCCTGCGGAGGATGGGGAGGGGATACACCAGGGAGGACTTCCTGAGGCTCGTCCGCCTCTTCAGGTCCACCCTGGGGGAGATGGCCTGCGCGACCAGCGACGTGATAGTGGGCTTCCCCGGCGAGACGGAGGAGGACTTCGAGCGGACCCTGGACCTCCTGGAGAGGGCGCAGCTCGACATGGTCCACTCCGCCGCCTTCTCGCCCAGGCCCGGGACGGCCGCCGCCAGGATGGAGGGGGAACTGCCGGAGGAGGTCAAGCGCAGGCGACTCAACGAGCTCAACGCCCTGCAGAGGTCCATATCCCTTCGGCGAAACAGGGCCTACGTGGGGAGGGAGGTGGTGGTGCTCCTGGAGGAGATGGCCCCCAAGGGGGGTGGAAGGTTGCAGGGGAGGACCCACACCGACAAGCCGGTGGTGGTGGAGGGGGATCCTGGGGCACTGGGCCGCTTCGCCCTGGTGGCCGTGAGGAGGGCGGGGAGCTTCACCCTCTACGGGGATATAATAAGGCTTGTGGAGGACGAGGAGCTGGAGGAGTTGAGATATGGGACGATTGTTTAAGGTGGTCTTCTTGCTCCTGCTGGTGGGGGCTGCCGCGGCCGGGTACATGGGCGTGAGGGCCATGCTGGTCTCCTCGGCCAGGGACATCCCGGTCCCCGACCTTCGGGGCCTCTCGGTGATGGAGGCCATGAGGGAGGCCCAGAGGCGCGGCTTCACGGTGAAGGTGGACAGGGAGGTCCCCTCCAGCGCCCCCGCCGGGGTGGTGGTGGAGCAGGATCCGCCCCCTGGGACCACCGTCAGGCAGGGCAGGGCCATAGGGGTTTCGGTGAGCAGGTCCACCCTGAGGGCGCCTCTGCCCGACGTGAGGGGTATGGTCTACGAGGACGCGGTCAGGAAGCTCCAGGAGGAGGGCTTCGTGGTGGGGGACGTGCTGAGGGTGGAGGACCCCAGGGCCCCTGTGGGGGTGGTGGTGGCCCAGAGCCCGGCCTCTCCCGCCAGCGTGCCCAGGGGTAGCAGGGTGGACCTCCTCCTGAGCCTCGGCCAGCCCGGGGACGGATCTCAGGTGGAGGTCCCCGACGTCCTGGGGCAGCCCCTCGAGGCCGCCAGGTCCGTGATAGAGAGGAGCGGCCTTTCGGTCTACCGGGTGGTGGAGGAGCGGACCGACAGGAGCCCCGCAGGGGTGGTGGTGAGGGTCTGGCCAAGGCCGGGCACCAGGGTGGCCAGGGGCTCCGGCATATCCTTAGGGGTGTCCACCGGGACCCCTGCTCCGCAGCCGTCCCAGGTTTCGCCTCAGCCTGGTCCCTCCGTGGCGGTGGGCCCCAGGCCGGAGGAATCCTCCCTGGTGGTGACGACCAGCCCCTCCTCGGCCCAGGGCCTGGTGGTGGGAGCCCCTCCCGCTTCGCCCGAGGTCGGCGCCCCCAGGTCCCAGGAGGTCTCGGCGGTCGCCCCCTCCCAGTCCTCTCAGCCCCAGGCGGAGCCCGCGAGGCCTGAGCCCAGGCCCACGAAGGTGGCCAGGATCCGCTACCAGATGCCTCCGGTGAACCGCCCCATGGAGGTGAAGATCTCCGTGGTGGACAGGTCCGGGGAGAGGGTCATCTACCAGAGGGAGCACAAGGGGGGAGACTACATAAGGATAGATCACCCCTACGAGGGGGAGATAGCCGTTCAGATCTACCTGGGAGGCGTCTTCGTTTGGGAGGACCGCTTCATGTGAGGGGCGAGGTGGCCATAGGCCTCTCCCTGCTGGCGGCCGATCCCCTCAGGATAGGCGAGTCGGTGGACCTGGTCAGGGGGGAGGTGGACCTCCTGCACCTGGACGTGATGGACGGCCACTTCGTCCCCAACCTGAGCTACGGGCCCGAGCTCGCCAGGCGCCTGAAGGAGTCCTTCGACCTGCCCCTGGACGTCCACCTGATGGTGGAGGAGCCCGAGCGTTTCCTGCAGCTCTTTCTGGGCTTCTGCGACTACCTGGTGGTCCACGCCGAGGCCACCTACCACCTCCACAGGTGTCTTCAGTCCGTAAGGGGCGCTGGCGTCCGCGCTGGGGTGGCCCTGAACCCCGGGACGCACCTCCTGGCGGTGGAGCCAGTGCTGGAGATGGTGGACCTGGTGCTCCTGATGTCCGTGAACCCGGGCTTCGGGGGGCAGGCCTTCATCCCCTCTTCCCTGGGCAGGGTCCGCGATCTCAGGCGCCTTCGGGACGAGAGGGGTCTTTCGTTTATAATAGCGGTGGACGGGGGCGTTAAGAGGGACAACGCCTTCGAGCTAGCCGGGGCGGGCTGCGACCTCCTGATATCCGGGAGCGGGATACTGGGCGCAGAAGACCCGGTCGCCGAGGCGAGGCTCATCAGGGAGGAGGCCCAAAGGGGGGTATCCTGTCTTGGACGTCGAGGCTCTGCGGGATCTGGGGCGTAGGCTGGAGGAGGCGAGGAGGGAGAAGGGGCTCTCCCTGGCCGACGTCTCCCGGAGGCTTAAGATCAGGCTTTCGGTGATAGAGGGGCTCGAGAGGGGGGATCTCTCCGGCGTCCCTAAGGGGCCCTACGTGGTGGGCTTCTTCAGGAACTACGCCAAGATGCTCGGGCTCGACGAGTCTTCGGTGGAGAGGTTCAAGGAGGCCCTGGGGGATTGGGTGCTACCCCCCCACGAGGAGGTGAGGGAGAAGGTCGAGAGGTACGGCAAGGACGCCAGGAGCTTTTCCAGGAGCGGCGGGGGGTGGGCCTTCCTCCTGCTCCTGCTCTTCGTGGGCGGTGTGGCGGTCTTCTTCTGGCAGCACAGGATGATCCTGAGCAAGCTCCCCCAGCCCGGTTCGGGCTCGCAGCCTCAGGCCACCGCTTCCGTCGTCGCCCCTCAGGCCTCAGAGCCCGCGTCCCCCGAGGTCTCATCCCCCCAGCAGGCGGCGCCCTCGTCGCCCGCGCGGGAGCCCTCGGCGGTCGAGCCGAACCCCATCTCCTCCCCCGAGGTGGTCTCCGAAGAGGTCGAGGTGGCCCCGGTGGCCGCGAGGCCCCAGGAGGAGCTTCCATCCACGGTCAGGCTTCGCCTGGAGCTCACCGGCAGGTGCTGGGTTAGGGTCCTCGACGGGTCGAAGGTCCTCTTCATGGGGACGCTGGGCCCCGGGGACGTGAGGGAGTTCGAGGGGAGAGAGCTGGTGGTCAGGTACGGCAACGCCCCCGCGGTGAGGGTCTACCTGGACGGCAGGGCCCTGGGCGCCCCGAGGACCGAGACGGGGATCGGCGAGTTCAGGTATCTGCCCGGAGGGAGGGTGGAGCGGATCGGCTGATGAGGGCCTTCGTCCTATCCCTGGGTTGCTCCAAGAACGAGGTGGACAGCGAGAGGATCGCCTTCGTGCTGGAGAGGGCGGGTTTCGAGCTCTCCCCGAGGCCCGAGGGCTGTGACCTGGTGGTGATAAACACCTGCGCCTTCGTGGAGGAGGCGGTCAAGGAGGCGGTCGAGAGCGTCCTGGACGTGGAGGAGATGAAGGAGAGGGGGGAGGTGGGCTCCTTCTGGGTGGTGGGGTGTATGGTCTCCCGCTACGGCAGAGGGGCGCTGCAGGAGGAGCTTCCCCTCTGCGACGGCCTCTTCGGGGTGGACCCCTGGGAGGAGGTGGCGCTCCGCCTCGGGGTGGATCCTGTCCCCGGCAGGAGGCCCCTTCCCGGCAAGCCCGTCTGGACCAGGTATCTGAAGGTCTCCGAGGGGTGCAGCAACCGCTGCAGCTACTGCACCATCCCCTCCATCAGGGGGCCCATGAGGAGCAGGGGCCTCGAGGAGATAAGGTCCGAGTTCTCCTCCCTCGTGGAGGAGGGGGCCAGGGAGGTCTGCCTGGTGGCCCAGGACCTGGCCTCCTGGGGGTCGGACCTGTACGGCGAGCCCTCCCTTTCCAGGCTGCTCCTCGCGCTGGACGAGCTCTGCCCGTCCGGCGTCAGGCTCAGGCTCCTCTACCTCCATCCGGCGAGGCTGGACGAGCCCCTCGCCGAGTTGATCCTCTCCCTTCGATCCGTCCAGAGGTACCTGGACGTGCCCGTCCAGCACTCCAGCCCCAGGATCCTCGAGGCGATGGGGAGGAGGGTCACCAGGGAGGGGATGCTCAGGCTCTTCGGCCTGCTGAGGGGGGCGGACCCGGACTTCGCCCTCCGGACGACCGTGATGGTGGGCTTCCCGGGCGAGACCGAGGAGGACCTGGAGGACCTGCTGGATTTCCTCGAGGAGGTGCGCTTCGACAGGCTCGGCGCCTTCGCCTTCAGTCCCGAGGAGGGGACTGCCGCCTCCCTCATGGAGGGGCAGGTCCCCGAGGAGGAGAAGGAGCTTAGGCTTTCGAGGGTCATGTCGCTCCAGGAGGGGATATCGAGGGAGAGGAACGAGCGCTTCGTGGGGAGGTCGCTGGAGGTTTTGCTGGAGGGAAGGGAGGGGCGCTTCCTGGTGGGTAGGAGCTTCAGGGAGGCCCCAGAGGTGGACGGGTTGGTGCTGGTGAGGAGGAGGAAGGGCCTCAGGCTGGGCGAGTGGGTCTCCGTGAGGGTGGAGGAGGCCCTGGAGCACGACCTGGTGGGATGGGCGGAGGGATCCCCTTGAGGCTGGACGAGGCTCTGGCCACCCTCCTGGGGGTCGGCAGGGTGGGAGTGGCGGGGGGGACTCTGGCCTCGGTCCTGGGCTTTTCGGCGTGCCTTCTGGGACTTCCCCCTCTGCCGGCGGCCCTGGTCTCCACCGCCCTGGGCCTTTGGGGTTGTCACCTCTACCTCCGGAGGACCGGCCTGGAGGACCCCCCCGAGGTGGTGGTGGACGAGCTGTGCGGCTACCTCTGGTCGGTGGCCTTCCTGGACAGGGGGTATCTGCTTCCCGCCCTCTTCCTCTTCAGGGTCTTCGACATAATCAAGCCCTTCCCGGTGGGCCATCTGGAGAGGCTCCCCGGGGCGATCGGGGTCATGGCGGACGACCTGGGGGCTGGGCTTTTGACCTTCGCCCTCCTCTTCGGCTTCGAGAAGCTCTTCTACGGTGGCCTCCTGCTGAGGCTTTGGGGGTGAGGCGATATGGCCACCTTCGCGCTCCTGGCCGTAGGGGATGAGCTCCTGGACGGCCTGGTCCGGGAGGGGAACTGCACCGGGCTATCCTCCAGGCTCAGGGCGATGGGCCACAGGGTCCTGGAGGTGCGGATGGTCCCCGACGAGGAGTCCTCCCTCAGGGGCGCGCTCCTGGAGGTGGTCGGCAGGGTGGACTTCGCTGTGATCTCCGGGGGGCTGGGTCCCACCCACGACGACAGGACCAGGTCGGTCCTGGCCGAGGTCGCCGGGTCCGAGCTGGTGTGGGCTGGGGAGGAGGCCGAGAGGGTCCTGTCCCGCTACGAGGGGGAGATTAGATCCCGCCTGGAGGGCCCCTTGAGGTCGCAGCTCATGGTCCCCAGGGGGGCCAGGGCCATCTACAACCCCCTGGGGACGGCCCTGGGGGTCGAGCTGGAGCTCTCCGGGACCAGGGTCTTCGCCCTCCCCGGGGTTCCCAGGGAGTTCGAGGCCATGGCGGACCTGCTCCTCGGGGAGGGGAGGATACCCCCCGCCTCGGAGGTCTTCGCCAGGCACCTCCTGCTGGTCGGGGTCACCGAGGGAGAGCTCATGGAGCTGGCCTCGGACCTGCACGAACGGTTCGGGGTGAGGCTCTCTATCCTCCCCAGCTACGGCTACCTCAGGCTCTTCGCCCGCTGCGGGGATCCCGGGGCCATAGAGGGCTACGTCGAGGCGCTGCGGTCCGTGCCCAGGCTGGCCGAGAGCCTGATAGAGGGGGATAGCCTGCTGGGCGAGATCAGGAGGCTCTGCGCGGGGAGGTTCTGGCTCTCGGTGGCCGAGTCCTGCACCGCCGGGGCCATATCCAGGGCCATCACCGACGAGCCGGCCTCGGACTACTTCAGGGGCGGGGTGGTGGCCTACTCGGACGAGGCGAAGGTGGGGCTTTTGGGGGTGGACCCGGGGCTTCTGGAGAGGGAGGGGGCGTTCAGCGCCCCCGTGGCGGAGTCCATGGCCGAGGGGGTGAGGCGCCTCCTGGGGGCGGATCTGGGCCTGTCCGCCACGGGGATAGCCGGTCCCTCCGGGGGCACTCCGGAGAAGCCGGTGGGCCTCGTCTTCCTGGGTATCTCCTCCCCCAGGGGCACCTTCTCCTATCGCTTCCACTTCAGGGGGGACAGGGGGATCGTGAGGGCCAGGACCGTCAACAAGGCGCTCGAGATCCTTTGGAGGGAGCTGAAGGCCCTTGTCGGATAGGGCGCTGGTGAGGTGCTTCTTCTGCGTCGAGCTCCCTCGAGAGGTCAAGCTCTACCTCTCCTCCCTGGCCGAGAGGTACTTCTCGGACAGATCCCTCTTCAAGGCGGTGGAGAGGGAGAACCTGCACGTCACCGTCCGCTTCGTGGGGGAGGTGGAGCCGTCGACGGTGGAGGCCCTCTCCTCGGAGGTGGGAAGGCGCCTTGGGCTTTCGGCGCTGAGGCCCTTCGGGCTTCGCCTCGGGTCCCCCGGGTCCTTCGGGCGTCCCCCCAGGGTCTTCTGGGTGGGGCTCGAGGGGGACCTCGAGGGGCTCCTGGGGCTATGGCGGCTGGTGGAGGGCTCGTGCGAGGCCCTGGGGCTCAGGGGGGACGGCAAGCCCTTCAGCCCCCACGTGACCCTCGCCAGGGTCAGGGGGGGTGCGCCGGGAAGGCTCAGGGCGATATCCGAGCGCTTCGAGGGAGAGCTGGTGGAGGGGATGTCCTTCGAGGTCTCCTCCCTGGTGCTGATGGAGAGCGCTCTCTCCAGGGAGGGGCCTACCTATAGACCTATCACTTCCTGGAGGCTGGGGGTGTGATCGGATGGCCAGGGCTAGCTCCGGAGGCAAGGGGGGCGGCGGCAGGGAAGAGGTCCTCAAGGAGACCATAGAGCTCATAAGGAGCCGCTTCGGCGACGGCTCCATAATGAGGCTGGGCGACAGGCCCGTGCTGGAGGTGGAGGTGATCCCCACCGGGATACTGCCCCTGGACGTGGCCCTGGGGGTCGGGGGTCTGCCCAGGGGGAGGATGGTGGAGATCTTCGGCCCGGAGGGCTCGGGCAAGACCACCATAGCGCTGCACGCCGTCCTGGAGGCCCAGCGCATGGGGGGGGTGGCCGCCTTCATCGACGCGGAGCACGCCCTCAACGCCTCCCTGGTGAGGGCCATAGGGATAGACCCCGACAGCTTCTACGTCTCCCAGCCCGACAGCGGGGAGCAGGCCCTGTCCATCCTGGACGCTCTGGTCAGGAGCGGGGCGGTGGACGTGGTGGTGGTGGACTCGGTGGCGGCTTTGACCCCCCAGGCGGAGATAGAGGGGAAGATGGGCGAGAGCCAGGTGGGACTTCAGGCCAGGCTCATGTCTTATGCGCTGAGGCGCCTCACCTCCTCCATCTCCAGGAGCAGGGCGGTGGTGATCTTCATCAACCAGCTTCGGGCCCAGATAGGAGGGGCCTCCTTCTACGGGGCCGTCCAGGAGACCACCCCTGGGGGCAGGGCCCTGAAGTTCTACTCCTCGGTGAGGATAGAGGTCAAGAGGGGGCAGGCGGTGGCCCGGGGGGAGGAGAAGGTGGGGCACGAGCTGCTCATGCGGGTGGTCAAGAACAAGGTGGCTCCCCCCTTCAAGAAGGCCAGGGCCACCTTGCTCTACGGGCTCGGGGTGCCGCGGGAGCTGTCCATCCTGGAGATGGCCATAGACCTAAAGCTCGTCTCCAAGAAGGGGAGCTGGCTCTACTACAGGGGCGAGGCCCTGGGCCAGGGGAAGGAGAAGGCCTACCTTTACCTCAGGGAGAGGAAGGATCTCGCCGAGGAGATGGCCAGGGAGGCCCTGGAGAGGGCCAGGGAGGTGAGCTACTTCGACGACGTGGCTCCCTCGCCGGTCGAGGCCTCGCTGGAGGAGGGCGAGGCCCCTGAGCCTGAGATAGAGCTGGAGGAGGAGATATGAGGGAGAAGGTCTTCTCCCTCCTCGAGTCGATCCTCCTTAAGCTCGCCCTGCGGCCCCTCTGGATGGCGGGGCTGGACTTTCTCCTCCTGGGCTTCTCCCTGTACCTGGGCTTTGCCGTCAGGTTCGGGATGTTCCTGGAGACCGAGTGGGCCAGCTCCCTCCTCGTCGCGCTCGTCCCCTTCCCCCTTACCTACGTGGGGGTTATGGCCCTGGGGGGCTCTTACCGGGTCTCCTGGGCCTACGCCAGCGTGCCCGAGTTCCTGGCCCTTTCCAGGCAGCACCTCCTCTCGACGGTCCTCTTCGGGCTTTTGCAGTACGTCCTTCCGCAGCTTAGGCTTCCCAGGAGCGTCTTCGCCGTCGCCTTCATGGCGGCCTTCCTGGCCCTGGTATTCCTGAGGCTTGCCTGGCGCGTGGTGGGGGTCCTGGGGAGGGGG
>Ga0105160_1000654_pt1 | contig 15452 bp, 14 predicted proteins | sample GXS110809BmetaG_FD_89591 | JGI IMG/M metagenome (GOLD analysis project Ga0105160, IMG submission 89591) | Hot spring microbial communities from Gongxiaoshe hot spring, China to study Microbial Dark Matter (Phase II) - GXS 110809B | ecosystem: Environmental > Aquatic > Thermal springs > Hot... | reverse complement strand
TTTCGGAGTAGTTTAGAATATTTGAGGCCTTGGCATAGGCCGTCACTAAAATGGCTCTAAAATGCCCCGTCTTCAAAAGCATACACCCGTGTATAATTGCGTTTAAGGCGTCATTCGAGACGAGGGTGTTGAACTTCAGGCGTCCACCCACTTGGTCAGGCGTGTAAGAATCAGTAATACTCATCCCCTCATAGAAATCCATGCCGCTAGAAACCACTCCGTCCACCTCTGCAGGTGTAATCCCGGCGTCAAAATAGGCTTTCACCGCGGCTCTGTACAGCATCTCTCTAAAATCCATGTCGTCGTAGATAGGTCTACAAGGTATTTCACCCACACCAGCAACCCATATGTCCATCATAACATCCCCTAGTAGGATTTTGGCAGACCCAAAACGTGTCGGCCGATGTAGCTGAGCACAAGCTCGTTGGTGACTGGTGCAGTTATGAAAAGTCTTATGACTGGATAGAATGTTATTATGTCTGTGTCTAGGTCGTAGGCGTTACCTCCAAAGGTCTGCATCGCTATCTCAAAGGCTTCCAAGCCGGCTTCAGAGGCAACAAGCTTAGCCATGTTTGCCTCGGCTCCTACTTTTCCCCCACCGTCGAATAGTCTGGCCGCATTGTAGTTTAGAGACCTAGCAGCCTCTAAATGAGCCTTGGCACGCGCCATCCTAAACTGAAGACCCTGGTAAGACCCAATCGGCTTATCGAAGACAACCCTCTGCTTAGCATACTCGACAGCCCTCCTAAGTACATACTCCCCTAGACCTATACTACAAGCAGCTATCAATATCCTCTCCACATTAAGACAGTCGAAAAGATAATTGACACCTCTATCCACTTCCCCTATCAAATTCTCATCGCTCAACTCAACCCCATCAAAGTAAACAGTATACTGAGTCTCTGGGGAATATAGCTCGATGTTAAGCGCCTCGAACGATATTCCACTATTGTTTGCCTCCACAACAAACAACGATATCCCATCCTTCTTATCCTCAACCTCCTCGTATCTTTTCGTCCTCGCCACTATCAGCAGATAGTCTGACTCGCGTGCACCTGTGATGAATGTTTTCTGCCCGTTCAAAATGTAGCCGCCGTCCCTTTTCTTCGCAAAAGTTCTTATTCGCCAAGTATTGGAGCCGGCCTCAGACTCCGTAATGCAGAAACTTATCTTTTTTCCTTGCTCACATGTAGGTCTAACAAACCTCTCGAACTGCTGTCCAGTCCCATACTTGGCGATTACTGTCCTTGAGAGATGCGTAGTCAAAAATTGGAGAACTGGTAGCCCAGCCCTCGCAAGGCCCTCCTGAACGAGCGCTGCTTCCAAGAGACCTGTGCCCGAAACTCTCTCAACACCAGCGCTTGTTAGGTTTGTCTTTAAAAGCTCCCCCCACAACATGTCAGGACTTTTCTTCTCACGGGCACAGCGCAGCCAATAATCCCGACCAACCATCGTACCTATTTTTTCAGCTGTTTTAAGAATTAATGCCTCCTCTTCGGAGAGCATACGACTAGAAAGGCTTAGAGATAATTAAACATTTTAAAACAACATCGCCATTAGCAAATTCATTTTGAGGATGAAGTACATGACAGTCTATACGGGAGCAAATAGAGCGGTCCAGAATAGCCGCCCTTTCTCCAACAGCTGCGGCTCAAAGCCTTTCTGCCTGAGAAGAGGTATGATTTCTGACGGTTCTGTGCCGTGTCCAAACATCCTTGAGGCTATCGGCTCATAAACCATGAGTAGGCTGTCTTGCTTAAGCTTACGTCTAACCTGACTAAGCGCCTGCTCCTTCCCCTCTATGTGGTGGAGGCTCAGCATGAAAACAGCTCTGTCGACGGAATTGTCGGGAATTCCATCCAGCTCTTCAGCCCCCGTCCTAACCGCTAGTATGTTTTTTACACCGAGTTTAGCGGCCCTCAGCTCTAGTTTCCACAGGTATTTGTATGAAATGTCCACCGCATAAACAATTCCATTATCACCTACTATCGATGCGGCGGGAATTGAAAGATAACCCGTCCCACAACCTACGTCCAATAGAATATGTCCTTCCTCCAGCCTCATGACTTTTAACAGTCTGTAAGGATCATGAATCAGTCTTCTCAGACTCATATCTAGGAAAAACTCCTCAAAAACATACACCGGCATTAATCACCCTGTAGCATCGGCAAGATTTTTTCGAAGTAGTCAAGCGATTCAGGATTGATCAGCGAGTCCCTGTTAATAACTTTTCTACCGTTTATTATGTTTGAAACCGCTATCTCCACCTTCTTCATGTTAAAGGTATACGGTATGTCAGGCGCCTCCAAAATAATGTCGGGGACATGTCGCGGTGAGACCCTCTCCCTCAGCTCTTTTTTAATCATATCCTTCAGCTCCTCGGTCAAAGAATACCCTGCAGCCATTTTCACGAAAAGTATTATTCTTTGATCGCCCTTCCAGTTCTGCCCAACCGCTAGGCTATCAGCTATCTCCTTAAATTTCTCAACCACACCGTATATCTCGGCGGTCCCAATCCTAACTCCAGACCGCTTAATCACGGCATCAGATCTGCCTAGGAAGGTAATTCCACCCGTATCGCTGTGGAATATGACGTAGTCACCATGCCTCCACACCCTCTTGTGAGTATAGAACCTGAAGTATGCGTCGAGATATTTCTCGTTGTTCGGGTCGTTAAGGAAGTAAAGTGGCATAGAAGGGGCTGGAGCCTCGCACACAAGCTCTCCTTCTCTGTCGTAGACCGGGTTACCATGTACATCGTAACACTTTATCTTCATGCCTAAAGCTGGTGATTGGAGTTGTCCCGCATAGACTGGTAACGTCGGGCTACCTATAGCAAAGCAGCCGTTGATATCAGTGCCACCTGATATAGAGTTGAAGTGATGATCCCTCTTAACCTCCTCATATACCCACTTAAACCCATCAGCAGAGAGGGGAGAACCGGTCTGCGATATCTCCCGCAGTGTTGCGAGGTCGAAGCTTCTCCGCGGTGACGCATTAAGGCTCCTGAGATAGTTGATGTAGCTTGCACTGCATCCGAAGATTGAGACTCCATGCTCGTCGATTAGATGCCACATTCTTCTCCAGTCAGGATAGTTTGGGTCGCCGTCGTAAAGCAGCAGTGTAGCACCTGTGGCTAGTGAAGTCATCAGCCAGTTCCACATCATCCAGCTTGTAGAGGTTATGTACGTAATCGTATCTGCCGGCTTTAGGTCTGTGTGTATGACAAGCTCCTTCAAGTGATTGACAAGAATACCTGCGACAGACTGGACTAGGCATTTTGGCTTACCCGTGGTCCCCGAGGTAAACATTGTGTATATGGGCGTCGAGGAAGGAACCTGCTTAAATGAGAATCCGTCTCCAGGCTTGATGAAGTCGTTGTAAAGGATTGCATTCTCTATAGCATCTATCTTAGGGTTCTCTTCAAGATATGGGACAAGAACCACACTCTTTATAGAAGGTATATTCTCAACAATTTTCTTCACCCTCTCTAAGATATTGTATCTCTTGCCCTTGTAAAAGTATCCATCCACTGTGATGAGTACTTTTGGCGAAACCTGTCCAAACCTGCCGACCACTGCCTCAACCCCTATCTCTGTGCCTGCTGATGACCATGTCCCTCCCAGCGAGGCCGTAGCGAGCATGCCTACGCACGCCTCAACCGTGTTAGGAATGTATCCACAGACCATGTCACCTTCTCCAATCCCCACCTCCTGTAAGCCTCTGGCTAACCCCACCACTTCGCGGTATAGGTCGAGGTAGGAAATCCTTCTTGAGAACCCATCTTCTCTAACAGCTATGATAGCCGTTTTTCCATCTCTTACCCGGAGAAGGTTTTCAGCGAAGTTGAGCCTCGCACCGATAAACCATGAGGCTCCAGGAAACTTATTCAAGTCGTCAACAACTTGGTCATAGGGCTTAGAGGCCCTGATCTCGACAAAGCTCCAGACAGCCTCCCAGAATTCAGGGATATTTTTAATGGACCAGTCGTACAGCTTAAAATACGCGTATTTTTCGAGCGGGTCTATTCCCAATCCTTTCTTTCCATCAACATACCCGATGAATCGAGTCATGTTGGCCTTTTCTATGACTTCCGTTGAAGGCTCCCAAAGAAGCAAGGCCTATAAAACATGTGGAGAAACTATCTATAAATAAATTTTTTATATCTTTAAAGGAACCTTTTTCTTACCAATCGCTTGCATCAACCTGTTACGATTATGGACACCATGGAAACCAAGGCATACAGTATAGTACCAGAGGTTTTGGGATAAACCACTTTATCGCAAGAACCGAGGCTGCCGAATGAAATCATAAGGCCCTACACTTCCCCTAGCCTCAGAACCGGCGCAAATAATCTCTTGAAGATATTAACCAGAGATCAGAGGATAGCAACCGCTATCATAAAACCTCTGCTTAAAACAGAGGTTGATTTCACAGTCCTCGGGACAAAGAGAAATGCTGTGGAGACCCGGTATTCCACGCGGGCGAGACAGATTTCTTAGAAGAGCTGGTCAACGAAAACACAGCAAAATTCAACTCGTTAAGTATCAGGAAAATAGTGACCATATCCCCCCACTGTTACACCATGTTCCGGGACATCTATCCTAAGTATGGAGGTGAATATGAAACCCTCCACTATACAGAGTACCTTGCAGAGCTCTTGGATGCTGGAAAACTATCAATCTATGCGCTGTTAGAGGCGAGGACAACCTACCACGACCCATGCTATTTAGGCAGACACGCAAAGATATTTGGTAATTACATGTTTAGTATGGTGGGGCTGTCAAACCCAATAACAATCTCCTTGCCCTTAGAGTCTAGAAAGCTGAACCGTTCAGCACCGTAAGTATCAACTTTTAGTACTAGCCCATTAATGTTTATGTTCAGCCTTACAGTTGTTCCAATGAAAATGGTGTCCTCAACAGTGCCCTTAAGAGCGTTCAGATAACTTTTCTGATCATTAGGGTTAATTACTTTTATGTCTTCGGGTCTTATGCTGATGAAGTATCTCTTCCGCTTGTCTAATATGCTTGGATGCCTGACTCTTATCTCTAGTCCGGCGGCCTCTAGTGTTGCGATTCCGCCCTTCTCGTCATATTCCTTTATACTTGTCTCTATGAAGTTAGTTGTTCCTATGAATGCTGCGATAAAAGGAGTTCTAGGGTTCGTGTATATCTCGAGTGGGGATCCTTCTTGTTCGATTCTTCCATTGTTCATGACGTAGACCCTGTCTGATATCGCGAAGGCCTCAGCCTGATCGTGGGTCACGTATATCATTGTCTTCCTAGTCTCTCTTTGTATTCTTCTAATCTCATACTTCAGTTCATCCTTGAGCTTAGCGTCTATATTGCTGAGCGGCTCGTCAAAGAGGAGGACCTCAGGATCAGTGGCTAGAACGCGTGCGATTTCCACCCTTTGAGCTTGACCGCCACTTAGCTGGGAGGGCATTCTATCCTCATACCCTTCCATGTGTACCAGCCGCAGAGCTTCTTTCACTTTTTCCTGAATCACTCTTTTCGGCAATTTCCTCATTTCCAATCCAAACGCAACATTCTTGTATACATTCATGTGCGGGAACAGTGCTACCCGTTGAAAGACGAATCCTATGTTTCTCTTGTCCGGAGGAAGAGAAGTGACATCTCTCTCATCAAAGAATATTCGCCCCCAATCCGGCGGTATGAGGCCCGCGAGCATGCGCAGCGTTGTGGATTTGCCGCAACCACTTGGACCAAGAATGGTTACTAACTCCCCTTCTCGCGCCCTAAGGGTAACCTTGTCTACAGCAACAAATGAGCCATATCTCTTGACGAGCTCTACGGCCTCTACCCTCGTCACAAGTTCCACCTAGATTAAATCATTATGGCCCCCCTCAAATATTTTGTGCCAAAGAATTTTAGATAGAGAATCACGATAGCGAGTGATACTAGTTGGAGGACAGTCGCCTCTGCGGCGACGAACGGCTGAATCCCCGCGTGTCTAATGTCGCTGAAAACCTGCAGCGGAGCAGTCTTGACCCTAGTGGGGCCGGATAGTAGCAGGGCAGTGATAAATTCATTCAACGATAACACGAGGATGAGGACTACACCAGCGGTTATGCCAGGGCCTACCAGGGGTAGCGTTACTTTGAAGAAGGTCTTCAGTCTTCCAGCCCCAAGACACCTAGCCGCCTCTTCATAAACAGGGTCAAGATTCCTGAAGGCCACTATCGCAGTTAGGAGAGCTAAAAGCATGAAGCCGGTGGAGTATGCAACTACAAACCCCCAGAATCCTAAGAGAAATTTATAGACAAAATAGTAACTAAGTACAAGTGCTAGACCATATGATATTCCTGGAACGTACCAGACGCCGTTAAGATATGTAAAGATTAGTCTCTTAGCCTTAAATTCATATTTCACGAGTGCATAGGCTACTGGGACTGCCACAGCCACATCTATCAACACAGTAAGTAGCGATATTGAAATATTTACGAGCACCTTATCCCAAAATGCCTCAGATATCATTGTATAGGATTGGAGTGATATGGTTATGCTACCGTCAGGTTTTGAAACGACAATAGCTCTATAGAGAGTTATGGAAAGAGGAAGGAGTATCGCTGTACAGACGAGGATAAGGTAAAGATAGGATAGAATGGGTGAGAGCCTTTCATAAATACTTCTGCCCATCAGACCAGAACACCTCGGCTTAACTTTACCACAATATAGAAGACAACCATGGTTATTGCTACGACCATGACGCCAATAGCAGCCCCCATTCCGAAGTCGGACGTAACTAGGCTAGTTGTCCATATTTGGTTGGCTAAGACTCTGGTTCCAAGTATTGGTCCGCCGAGAAGTACAGGTATAGCAAAGGTTCCAAGGTTCCATCCGAAGCTTGTCAGCCAGCCAGTTATTATCCCAGGAAGACTTAGCGGTAAGGTCACTCTCAGAAATGTCTTCAGCCTACTAGCCCCTAAGCATCTTGCAGCCTCTTCGTAAGAGCGGTCTATCCCCTGTAAAGATATACCAATGTTGTATACCACGAATGGTAGGGTGTAAAGTGACATTCCAAATATGGCCATAGGGGCTGAGTATAGGACATCTAGAGGTGATATGCCGAGGGCGTCAAGGAGGCGGGATACGGGTCCTCCGGGAAGGATTAGATAGAGGAGACCATAAGCTATGTAAAGCTCCCCGAAGAGCGGTATGATCAGTATCGCCCTGAATACGTCTGCAAACCGCGTGACTTTGCGGAGAAGTATATAGGCAAAGGGATAACCTATTATTATATCTATTAGACCAGCCATACCAGCCAAGAAAAATGTGTTCTGAAAATCTATCCTATATATTCGAAACATCTTGACATAATTATCGAAAGTATAAAGCGGCGAAAAAAAGAATGAGTCTCTGCTTGTAAAGCTCACAAGTAAGATCATGAAAAGTGGTAAAAAGAAAAAGAGGGACTGGAGGGCTATAGCAGGAGTTATCAGAGGAAGCGCTGCCCATCGACGTCCCACAGGGAGCATCACCTCAGTATATTTCTCAGGCGCCTATCAATTCTTTATAGATATTAATCCATTCTGGGGCATGCTCGTTTACATATAGCCAATCGATCTTCGGAAACTTTCGCGCTTCTTCAATCGTTGGGTAGACTTCATATATGCCTTTGGGCCCAAGAGCGTTAACCCAATCGGGCACATATTGCTCATAGTCAGGGCCCAAGGGGCCCTCTTCTGTCCTCAACCAGAGTTCTTTTGTGTATTGCTTGTATTTGTTTATGTCGGGGAGTTGGTGCAGGGGACTAATCAACCAATCAGCAGCCACCTGTGCGAGGAGGGGATGTTCAACATCCTTCGGAATCCATAGAATGCCCGGCAGGTTTGGGTGTTGGCTGTTAAACTTCCAAGGTAAAACTTGACTTCCCTTAAGTTCAGGCCTAGTCACAGAGTATCCCTCTCCTAAGGCGCACCAGTATGCAGAAACCCAACTTATGTCTCTGCCAAGTAGTTCATCTAACTCGGCTTCATCGCTGGTGTACTTTATCACATTAGGATGTATATTATCTGCTATCCATTTAAGCACCTCCCTCATCTCTTCAGGATTCTTATAATTCTTGCCTAGTTCTTGTGCCATTACGACGAGCCATCCCCAGAAGCCATTGTCCTCGAACACCCATAATGTTATTTTCCCTTCAAGCCTCTTGTCTGCCAGCGCACGCCAGGAATTGAACCAATCACCTACCTGCTTTGTGTTCACAGTGAAATTCGCGAGGCCATGCTGCTGAAACTGTATTCCGTACGGCAGCTTTAAGAAGTAATAGTCAACCATTTCCGTATTAGGCACTAGGGGTGATGGCAAGAAAGGCACAGCTATGCCCTTTGAAACAGCCTCTTCAAAGAAATTTTCCTCAATGTGCATTATATCATATGGTGCTTTAAGACCTGCCGAGTATGCTGAATAAAGCTGGAACATGAACCCGCCCTTAGCCTCTTGGGTCCCCAGAATGTCAATATCGACATTGACATCATACATCATAGCCACATAGTCCTTAAACTCTTGGACGAAGGCTGTATCAACCAACCCCCAGTATGTCCAATTAGCCATTATGAGCTTTCCCTCGCTCACTAGTGCGTCTTGGACCTCCTTGAAGGTCATATATTTATTCACGATTGGTATCCAGCGTCTGCCCTCCCATCCTTTCTTGGCAACAGGCACCTCAACCTCCTTTGTTACTTCTTGGACGATCCTCTGTGGGAAAGCTAAAGATCCCAAGGCAGCGCCGACGACTAATCCGCCAACGGTCCCTGCGACGGTTCCTAGAAAGGCACGCCTATCCGACTTTGGTTTTTCAGTCATATTCGGAGTTGTGAAGACGGCAGCGGCATATAAATTTTTACTACTGGGCACTAATTGCCTTGTTCAATCAAAACTAGTTCCGTGGAGATATTAAATGGACAAAACCTAGAGCTATTGGGGTCAGGCCCGACAGTAGACCTAAGGCATACATCACGAATAGGTTGAAGCTGAATAGCCATCTCCACATGATGAGAGTAGCTAGTATAGTAGTCACTACACCAGAAGACATCAATAGAATGCCTACATAGCGTTTTGGACCTACACTAGTCAGTAGGAGTAAGACGGTTGAAACTGACTGTAATATAAATCCAGTAACCCAGAGAACTAGATATGGGTGGGGGAGGAGAAATGTTTGGAGCAAGGTGAAGTCACCGAATAGGACACCTTGGCGCCCTCTCAAACCCATAGAAGAGAAGGGCAGATTGACCCATATCCAGTTTACAATCAACGATGCAGTGGAGCCAGCAAATAGAATCAGGTTAAGGGTCCTTCCCATCAAAGCCGGAAAACTGGCCGTATGCTAAAAACCTTTTACGAAAAAATACTTACTGGGTCTCAAATACTGCCCACGCAGAACACCAATAGAACTTCAGGCGAAAGCCTATACAGTAGAAAATCTATAGAACCAGCGAATCACTTATTCTGGCGGGGGCGTGACCTGTATTCATCTCTCTATTTTTATATCCTCCTAATGCGTGAAAACTCCATGAAGGTTGAGGAATTAGCTGCCCAGTTAATATCGTTCCCCACTGAGATGCCGCCGGGGAATGAGGAGGAGTGCGCTGCATATCTTAGGGACTATTTCCGCGACCTAGATATAAAGAGGTGCGAGATTGAAATACACAGGTTTGCTGAGAAGAGGGCGAATCTTATTGTGCGTATAGGTCCTCGAGGCAGGGCTGGGCTCCTCTTCTCCGGACACATTGACGTCGTTCCTGCGGGTGATCCAAACATGTGGAGCGCACCAGCCTTTGAACCTAGAATCCGTGAGGGAAGACTCTATGGAAGGGGGGCGGCTGACATGAAGGGTGGAGTAGCTGCACTGGTTAAAGCCATCGAGACCTTTAAGAACAGAGAATTGAAGCGTGGAATAATCTTCATAGCTACAGCAGGTGAGGAGAGGGGGTTTGATGGACTTAAAGCGCTCATTAGAGACGGTAAACTGAAAGATGGTGATGCGCTTTATGGGGTTATAGGCGAGCCTACCGAGCTCCGCGCAGTCAGAGCCCACAGGGGAGGTGCAATATTCAAGATAACTTCTCATGGGCGCAGCGCCCATTCAAGCATGCCCGACCTAGGCATAAACGCCATAGAGAATGCGGCGCATTTCATAGTAGAGCTGATAGGTTTGAGGGAAAGACTAGGAGAGATAAAGGACCCGGATCTTGGTTCGACGGTTCTCTCCACAACAGTTATTGAAGGTGGGATAAAAGAGAACGTAATACCCGAAAGCTGTCAAGTGGTCGTTGACTGCCGCATAATCCCAGCCCACAGCAGCGAATATATCCGCTCACGGCTCGAAGAATTAGCATTAAGAATAAGAGAAAGACTTCCCACCCTCCAGTTAACTATAGAGGAGGTACTCAGCTACGACCCACTTAACACGCCGCGAGCCCATCCTTTTGTCAAGCTATGCGAAGAGATCACTGGTCAACCGTCCGAAACCGCCCCATATGGCACCGAGGGACCATTATATCAAAGACTGAACATATCTACAGTAGTACTTGGACCTGGAAGCGTAAAGCAGGCCCACATTCCCAACGAGTATGTAGAAATAAAGCAGCTCCACCAAGCACAATCAATATACGAAGAACTCATAAGACAGATTTGCCTTTAAACTATATGCTACACATTTAGCTAAAATATTGTTGAGTGTTAGTTTCAAGCTTAGTTAACCAATCACAACCCTGACGCTATACTCCTTAAATACCGCTCTTCTACTGAACGTTATTGATTTGAAGGTAAATAAGGTAAATTTGGGGTTTTATCCGACACCCCTCCACCCGATGACTAACCTGTCCCGCCACCTTAAGGGTCCACGAATATATGTGAAGAGAGATGACTTAACGGGTCTTGCGCTAGGAGGGAATAAGACCCGCATAATAGAGTACATTTTAGGAGATGTTATAAGAATGGGTGCCGATGTAGTGGTTGCTACATCTGGTATACAGTCTAACTGGGCTAGACAAATCACAGCGGCTGCAAGGATACTTGGAATCAAGCCAGTACTAGTTCTAAGAACTGCTCAGTTTAAGGGCACAAGTATTGACTATACTGGCAACTTACTTCTAGACTATTTGATGGGGGCTGATGTGCGCATAATCGAGGCCTCAATAAGAGATAATGTTGTAAGGGAGATGCAAGCGGTCGCAGACGAGTATAGAGCTAGTGGACATACCCCTGCCGTAATAACCGATGAGCCTGTGATTGGTGTAATGGGATATTATGATTGTTCACAAGAGATAATCGAGCAGTCAGCGCGTCTAGGCATGGAGGTTGACTATGTGGTACACGCCACGAGTGGCGGGCCGACGCAGGCTGGCCTAGTCCTTGGATTCGCGGCAGCTGGCAAAGAGGTCAAGGTTATAGGAGTAAATTCCGGAGTGTATGACGGAGCCACAACCATATCTAGGATACGCAGCTTTATTGAAAAAGGAGCCGAACTTATCAACTTAGACAAGGAAAAACTACCTAGCACCATAGATGTACTAGATGGGTATGGAGATTATGGTGAAGCCACTAAGGAGGTCATAGACGCCATACTATTAACAGCAAGGTTAGAAGGAATAATTCTCGACCCCGTATACTCTGGGAAAGCCATGGCCGGCCTGATCGACATGATACAACAGGGCAAGATTGACGCCCACTCGAACGTGGTTTTTATACATACTGGGGGCGTACCAGCCGTATTCGCTTATAAGGACCTTCTGTTCAAAAAATCTCAAAGCCTACCCTCATCATATCCTTGACGATTAATATGAGGAAGATTGGGGTTGGAGTAATCGGGCTTGGCGATTTTGGAGAAAGGCACGTGCAGGCTATTAAGTCTATTCCCTATGCGGAACTTGTCGCGGTATGTTCTAGGTCGGAGAGAAGGGCTAAAGAGATAGCACAGGGGTATGGTGTGAAAAGATGGTATACTGATAGAAGGAAGATTGTCGAGGACAAGGATGTAGACGTTGTAACAATTGCTACGGCTGACGATGACCATGTAGAACCCACTATACTAGCTGCCGAGGCTGGGAAACATATTTTGCTCGAAAAGCCCATAGCTACGACACTTGAAGACGCTGATAAAATCATATCAACTACTAAGAGGACAGGTGTGATCTTCATGGTGGGTCACATCTTACGGTTTGACAGAAGGTACAGGGTGGTAAGAGAGATGAGACTAAGAGGTGAACTAGGTGAAATTATCTCGGTCTACGCTAGAAGACTAGGGTCGTCTGCTGCCGCCGATAGATTTCTCAACAGAGTCTCTCCGATAGTCCAACACGGAGTGCACGATATAGACATAATTAGGTGGATCTTGGGAGGGGAGGTAAAAACGGTTTATGCAAAGGCGGTAAAGTTTAGAGAGTATAGATATCCAGACGCCTATTGGACTATTATGGAATTCGAAGATAAAAGGATAGGCGTGGTTGAGAGCGGCTTCGTACTCCCAAGTACATACCCCCATTTCATAGACTCTTTCTTTGAACTTGTGTCGGAAAATGCGGCGATACACATATACACTCCTGGAGAACTTTTCACCGTCTATCACAACAAATACCTGTCAAAGCCCGACGTGACATATTGGCCACAGTTTAACCTGCATGCGGAGGGAGCGCTAAGAGACGAAATCGAATATTTCTTACAATGTGTTCATAGTGAGATCCAGCCAAACCTCATAGTGCCAGAAGACGCGAGAAGAGCTCTCGAGATCGCACTCGCAGGAGAAAAATCCGCCCTATCAGGATCCTCTGTGACGCTCTAAACATCGTAAAACTAGAAGATAATCCATCGCTTGGAGAGGGTCATCCCAACAAACTACTCAGCGATTTACTATGGTTTATAAAACTATATTGGGATATGAACAAAGTTTATTTTCTAGATAGTCTAGATTCGACTGAGTTGAGAATAACTAGGGAAATATACATGATAGGTGACGGAAAGCGGGGCCTATCCCACCCGCTTGATTGCTGCATATACCTGATAGATTGCGGCGCGGTATATGTCATGATAGATGCGGGTGTCGGATTAGACGGTCAACGTATCCTTGACAATATAGCGAACGAAGACATAAGTCTTGACAAGGTTCAGTATCTATTCGTAACACATGCCCACTCTGATCATGCAGGGGGTGCGAAATACATTCAGGAGAATTTGGGTGTCGAGGTTTTCGCTCCCTCGGTCGAGGCTGAGTTAATGTCGTCTGGGAGCGATGAAGAGCTTGGATTAAATATGGCTCGCGGCTCCATATATCCTATGGACTATAGATTCATGTATTGTAAGCCGGACAGGGTGCTGGTCGACGGAGAAGAGATAAGGATTGGAGGTAAAATCTTCAGATTGATTCAGGTTCCTGGGCACTCGCCGGGCTCTTCCTGTTTCCTGATTAAAGAAGAGAATATTCTCTTCTCTGGCGATGTTGTTTTCCACGGCGGCACTATAGGTCTTGGAAACTGGCCTGGGTGCAGCCTAGACGAGTATAGGAAGAATATTGGAAAGCTTGGTGGCCTCGGTATTAGAAGTCTTTTCCCTGGACACTTTCTTTTCACGTTGAATGACGGACAAAAACACATCGATACGGCTATAAACAATCTTAAAGGGCCGTGGATACCTCCTGCATGGCAGCACAATCATCCACACTATTGACGGGGAAGATCACCTGTTTTCTGAATGCTAGTCTAGAGGTATCGTGGGTGCCACTCTACACCTTCCCAGCTTATTAGACTCCGCGGGGTCACCCTAATCAGATATCTCGGCCTATTCAGTGTTGGGGTAAGGTATTCTGGGCCCTTGTCTCCCAGATATCGTAAGGCCATTTTATGCGCGATCTCAACCCACCTACCCCCAACGACAGGCCCCTCTACTATCTCCGCAAGCCCCTCCACGAGAACCCGCGCATAAGGCGGCTCATCCCCACCTATTTGGACCGCCACCCGCGGATCATTCTTGATGTGCTCAACCCACACCGATTTTGCACGAGCCACGAAATAGAAGTACGGCTCCTCGTACTGGAACCATGCCGGAGCTATATAAGGAGATCCATCCTTCTTTAAAGTCGCAATCCTAGCGACATACGCCTTCGCTAAAAATTGGGCCAACTCCTCCTTAGTCAGACCACGCATTTTCCCCATCCATCTTGGATGCTGTCTGCTCATTATGTTTCGGTCGCGCGACTTTGTATATTAAAGTTCCCTCAGAAACGCTGGTAGTGTCCGGATAAGGAGGGTATTTAAAGGTCTGTTCTCTTTCTTTATGTATGGATGTTGTGGATCTAATCTCAAGATGCTTTAGTAGGGAGGTAAAGGTTCAGGCCGTATGGAGCATCTAAAGGTCTACTATCGTCTTGCAGAACTCTATCCACAGGCTTTACTCATAATACTTAGGAAAGATCAATAAATGGAGGGAGAATTGGATTTTTGTTGGCGCTTGAGGGGGCGTAAGTGTTAGAGGATGTTGATGAAATTATGCTTTATTACAACTTAGGTGTGCGGAGCCTTCAACTCATGTGGAACTTCGATAATAGATGAGCCATAGGAACAGATTACTCAGGTGGATGCACCGCTCATGGTTGATGAAAGCATTCGTACACCGCATGATGCAATTGAATTGGTGAAAAAGAATGTGGTAGACATGTTTAGTGTTTACGTCGGTAAAGCAGGAGGAATTGATGGAGCGCGAAAAATATTAACCATGGCAGAATTGTTTCATTATAAAAATAATACTTATATAGTAGGCCGAGTTTTTTCGATTAGGTTAAAAATGGTAGTTGTGAGATTAGAAAACCTTACTAAGAAGTTTAGAGATTTGGTTGCGGTGGATAATATTAATTTGGAGATTAGGGATAAGGAGTTCTTCGTTTTTCTTGGGCCGTCGGGCTCGGGTAAGAGTACTACGTTGAATATGATTGCGGGTCTTGAAGAGCCGACCTCTGGATATATTTATTTTGATGATCAGGTCGTCAATGACATTCCTCCCGAGAAGCGGGATGTTGCGATGGTTTTTCAGACCTTTGCCCTTTATCCACACTTGAATGCATTCGATAATATTGCATTTCCGCTCAAGGTTAGGAAGTATCCGAAGGAGGAGATTAGGAATAAGGTGTTACAGGTTGCGGAGATGCTTAGGATTCGATATCTTTTGAATAAGAAGCCCTACGAGATGAGTGGCGGTGAGCGGCAGAGAGTCGCTCTTGCAAGAGCTATCGTTAGGGAGCCGAGGCTATTCCTTCTGGATGAGCCTTTATCGAACATTGACGCTAAGCTTAGGGTATACATGAGGGCCGAGCTAATTAGGCTTCAAAAAGACCTAGGTATAACCACGATTTATGTGACGCATGACCAAGTAGAGGCAATGACGATGGGTGATAGAGTTGCAATAATGAATTGGGGCAAAGTAATGCAGATTGGCTCA
>Ga0105160_1000653_pt1 | contig 15465 bp, 14 predicted proteins | sample GXS110809BmetaG_FD_89591 | JGI IMG/M metagenome (GOLD analysis project Ga0105160, IMG submission 89591) | Hot spring microbial communities from Gongxiaoshe hot spring, China to study Microbial Dark Matter (Phase II) - GXS 110809B | ecosystem: Environmental > Aquatic > Thermal springs > Hot... | reverse complement strand
CGTTTGAGGCGCTCAGCGCCGCCATGCGCGACGCGCAGCTCGATCGCGTGGACGCGCTTTACGTCGGCAACATGCTCTCCGGCGAGCTGACGGGGCAAGAACACCTCGGCGCGCTCATCGCCGACTTCGCCGGCCTGCGCGGCATTGAGGCGATGAAGATCGAAGCCGCATGCAGCAGCGCAGCCGCTGCGCTGCGCATCGGTTACATTGCCGTCGCGGGCGGCATCCACGACATCGTGGCGTGTGTGGGCGTGGAGAAGATGACGGATCAGCCAAGCAGCACCACCACCAGCGGCTTGGCCACCGCAGCGGATGCGGAGTATGAGGCGCTGCACGGCTTGAGCTTCGTCAGCATCAACGCGCTGCTGATGCGCCGCTACATGCACGAACACGGCTACAAGAAAGAGGACTTTGCCAACTTCGCCATCAACGCGCACCGCAACGCCACCAACAACCCGAACGCAATGTTCCCCTACCCCATCACCGCCGAGCAATTCGCCGAAGCTAAGCCCATCGCCGACCCGATCAACCTGCTCGACTCGTCACCGATCGCCGACGGCGCGGCATGCGTGATCCTCGCGCCTACGTCCATGGCCCGCGAGTTCACCGACAAGCCCGTGCGCATCCGCGCCATCGCCGTCGCCACCGACACGGTAGCGCTGCACGACCGCCGCGACCCGCTCTACCTCGAAGGTGCAGCGATCAGCACGCAGAAAGCCTACGCGGCTGCCAACCTCGGCCCTTCAGACATTGACCTGTTCGAGCTACACGACGCGTTCACGATCATGAGCGCGCTCTCGCTCGAGGCCGCTGGATTCGCACGACGCGGGCGCGGCGTGGCGCTCGCCCTTGAGGACGAAATCAGCCTGCGCGGGCGCATCCCAATCACCACAATGGGCGGGTTGAAAGCGCGCGGGCATCCCGTCGGCGCGACTGGGTTGTATCAAATCGTCGAAGTGGTGCAGCAACTGCGCGGCGAAGCCGGCGCCAACCAAGTGCCCGACGCCACGATCGGCATGGCGCAAAACATCGGCGGCAGCGGCGCAACTGTGGTCACCACTATCTTGGAACGCATCTAACGCGAACGGGTTCGCGATAAGCGCAAGAGAGGAGAAGAAAGGTATGGAAGTAGCACGATTCTGGAGAACACGCCATCAGCGCTATCAACTCATGGGTGAGGTTTGCCCTCATTGCGGCACCAAGATCTTCCCACCGCGCGATGTGTGCCCCGCCTGTGAAGGCGAGGCGAAAACGCCCTTTGTCTTCAGCGGGCGCGGCGAGGTGTACTCCTTCAGCACCATTCACAGCGCCCCAGCGGGCTTTGAGAAGTACGTGCCCTACACGGTGGCGCTTGTGCGTCTCGAGGAGGGGCCGCTGGTCACAGCGCAGCTCACAGACGTGGACGAGAAGGACGTATACATCGGCATGCCCGTGGAGATGGTGACGCGCGTGCTGCGCGAGGACGGCGAGCGCGGGATGATCGTGTATGGCTACAAGTTCCGCCCGCGCCTCACCCAACCTGCACCTGAGCCACAACACGCAGCAGAGGCAGCCGCCACCGCATAGCGCTGTGGAACGTGTGATCACGTTGCTCAAGCTCGGCGGTTCGCTCATTACGGAGAAAACGCAAGCGAACACGCCGAGAGAAGCGCTGTTGCAGGCGATTGCATCTGCCATCAGCGAAGCTTGGAACACACAACCGCTGCCGTTGATCATCGGTCACGGCAGCGGTTCTTTTGGCCATGCTGCGGCACAGCGCTACGGCACGCGCGCGGGCGTGCACACGCCCGAACAATGGCGCGGCTTCGCCGAAGTGAGCGTGATCGCCGCGCAGCTCAACCGCTTGGTGATGGACGCATTGCACAAGGCGGGCTTGCCGGTGATCGCCTTTCCGCCTTCCGCGAGCGCGCGCTGCCACGACGGTCGCTTGGTCTCGCTCGCGCTTGAGCCAATCCAAGCGGCGCTCGCGCACGGCTTGATCCCCGTGGTGATGGGCGACGTCGCCTTCGACACGGTGCGCGGCGGCACCATCGTCTCCACCGAAGAGGTGTTCGCGTATCTCGTTGAGCACTTGCCCGTGGCGCGCGTGTTGTTGGCTGGCGAAACCGAGGGCGTGTATCGCGCCCCTGATCAACCCGAGGTGCTGTCGATCATCACCCCAGCGGATTGGTCCGCCGTTCGGCAAGGCATTGGTCATGCGCGCGGCGCAGACGTGACAGGGGGAATGGCGGCGAAGGTGCACGCGATGCTCAATCTCGTGCAAGCGCACCCGACGGTCACAGTGCGCATCTTCGGCGGGCGCAACGCGCCCACCATCGCGCGCGCGTTGCGCGGCGAACCAGTGGGCACGCTCATCGCCGCGACAGACGACGCGCGCCTCACGCCGCCTGCCGGCCCGCTTTACGCCTAGCAAGTTTGAGGCGCAACCGCATCACACGCCGACGCCACGCGGCACGTTGCGACCGCGTGATGGCGAGCGAAAGGCCGCGCTGTGCCCATTCCAGCGCGGTGTGCAACTCCCCGCGCTGCCATTCGAGATACTTCGCAAGCTCGACGATCCCCTCGAGGTCGTCTAACTCTGCAAGCTGGCGCCAGTAAGCTGCTGCAGCCTCGTGCTCGCCACGCCGCTTGAGTTGGCGCGCCAAGCGGCGCAACGCCTCAGCTTTCACGCCAGCGTGTTCAGCACGCTGCGCGGCAACGTGGTAGTGCTGCTGGGCGCGCGCATGCTCGCCGCACCGCTCGTGGTGTTGCCCCACGGCAAGATGAGCGATGGCTTCCTCGGGCGCATGCAGCGCTTCCGCGATGCGCCCAGCGAGCACGATCATCGAGAGCACGTCCTGCTCGTTGTGGTAAAGCACGCGGCGCATGTCGTCGTTGAGCGCGCCATTGCCGAAGAGCAAGAACTCGCGGTATAGCTGCGGGATGATGCTGCTGTGCACGTCCTGCTGGGTACGGCGCACCCCGAGCACGTGATATTCCAGCGCGCCGAGGCTACACTCCCCCAACACGCGGCGCCACAACCGCCTCGAGAGCGTTAACAGATCCACGTGCACGCGCTCCGAGAGCGTCGTGGACAGGCGCGCCTGCAAGAACCGCGACTGGAGCAGCGGCACATCGAAGGCAACGCCGTTGAAGGTGAGCAACGCAGGATGTGCGCTCAGCCGTTGCTCGAGCACAAAGAGCAGCGCCGCTTCCTCAACGGGGTTGCGCAAGAAGAGCTGCTCCACGACCGCATGCTCGCCCTCGACATACGCCAAGCCCACCAAAAACGCCAACGCCCCTGCGCCGTTCAAGCCGCTGGTCTCGATGTCAAGGAAGAGTGCTTCGCGCAGGGAGAGCGCGGGGAAACGCGCCTGCTCGACCTGCTTCGGCAACATCGGCGCGGGCACAGCACGGTGCAATGCCTCGCCAAGCCGATGCACGCCGTGCGGCTGATCGAAAGCGAAGTTCTGGCGTCGCACATAGGCAAAACCGAAGGGCGTCTCCAGCGGCGTAAGTTCGTCGGCAGGCGATGGCGGCTGCACAACGCGCGTTGCCTTCAGATGGGCGATGCCCTTGTGCACGCCCAAACGCCGAAGGCGTTCGCGCAGGTCGGCAGTCATGCCACGTGGTGGCTAATTGAGGCCTGGCACGCGCGTGTCTGCCATGCGCAGCGGTGTGCGCACCACGTCGTTCACACGCAGCGCGCGGTCGGGGCCAGGCGCAGGCCAACGGTTGGGATGCAACAGCCCTGCCAACAGTTCAACGCCCTCCACAACGCGCGGCCCAGGGCGGCTGAAGTAAGAGGTCGCGTCCACTGCGTAAAGCTGCCAAAGATAGGTCGCTGGCAAGTCCGCCCAAACACTGAGGTCAGCGACGTTGAGGAACTCCTGCACGCTGCCGGCAAGGTCGAACCCGCACGGCATCATCACCACGCACTCGGCTTGAGTCTGCACCACGTCTTCCCATGTGCAGCGGAAACTCGGCTTGCCCTTCACGCCAAACACAGGGTTACCGCCCGCGATCTCGATCTGCTCAGGTACCCAATGCCCAGGCGCGAACGGCGGGTCGAGCCACTCCAGCGCCGCGACGGTGGGGCGGTGGACGATGTCGCGCAATGCCTCGCGCACACGGTCGAGGCGGTCGCGCAAGCGTTGCACCTCGGCACGCGCCCGCGCGAGGGTACCGGTTGCCTCGCCCACGATGAGGATCGTCTCGAAGATCCCCTCGATGTTGGTCGGCTCAAGCGAGAGCACCGTTGCGCCTTCCCACCCCCAGCAATCGCGCAGCTCGCGCACAGCGGATTGCACCGTGCCGTAGGAGACGGCGCACACGTCGCATAATTCTTGCGTGAGGATAAGGTCTGGCTTTGCGGCAGCGAGGCGATCTTGGTGGATGCCGTAGAGGCTCAAGCCTTGCGCGCGCTGCTCGGAGACGAGGCGATCAATCTCCGCGCTGCTGAGCGCCGGGTTGCGCGTGCCGTGCTCGTCGGTGACGCCGAGCGTGCTGTAGGTCATCACGGGCACGCTGGCGACTTCAGGCGGGAAATCGCATTCGTGGCTGCGCCCCACCAGCGCATCACGCAGCCCGAGCAAGCACACGATCTCCGTCGCTGAGGGCAAAAGCGAGACGATCCGCATGGGTGCAGGCGATTCTACAGCAAGGAGCGCATGAGAAGCGCGATCGCGCCGCTAGCGCGAGGCGGACTGCTGCAGAAACTGTGCCCAGTCTTTCCCCGGCTGCTCCGCGATGGGGTCCGGAATCTGCACACCCGACGCCCTAGCATCCCAGTCCATCTCCGCATAGATGCCTTGATCGAGCCACGCGCGTGGAAAGAATACGCTTCTGCGCTCCAGGATCACATCGAAGCGAACGTCCACTTTTGCCCAAATCCCAAGCGGCGCGTTTCGGATTCCACGTGAGTGAGTAGGTCGCCGTGGTTTTCATTGTGTGCACGCGCGCGCACGGCGCAAACGAAGAACACCCCAAGGCGATCTTGCAAAGAAGTCGTGCTGGGACGTGAGAGCTTGTGTATAATGTGCGCAACGCGCCGAAGTGGCGGAATTGGCAGACGCGCTACGTTCAGGGCGTAGTGAGGGCAACCTCGTCTGGGTTCAAGTCCCAGCTTCGGCATTCCCCAAGCGATCATGCGCCGCGCATCCGCACCCCAAGAAGAACCACAACACAACTCACGGATTGCTGCGCTCTTCATCACGCTGCTCATAGGGCTTTCCACCACGCTCTCCCTCACCATGTTGGTTAATCTGCCCGCGCGCCTCGATGCGCTGAGACGAGTAGAATCAGAAGCGCAGCGCCTTTCCCGCGTGGTGCAGTGCGAGGAGAAAACGCTTGCCGGGTTACAAGCAGCGATGGAATACGCGCGCAGCAACGCTTTCGTCGAGCAATGGGCGCGACAGCATCATCGCACGCAGCCCGGCGAAGTGCTTGTGATCTTTCCTCAGGACACCACAGCACCACCCTCGCCTTGGTGGGCGCCTTTCGTCGGGAAAGCCTGCGATGACTCTGCAGGTCGCTAACTATGTTCGGGAAAGATCGAACGCCGCCACAAACACAAGCTGCGCAAAACCCCCCATCACAACCTAACCCTGCTTCTGCTCCTGCTGCACTCGCGCTCACGCCGAAGATCGAGACTGTGATCGGTCCAAATTGCCGCATCAACGGCATCTTGACGGCGGACGGCGGCGTGCGAGTAGAAGGCATCGTCGAGGGCACCATTCAAATCACTGGCAACCTCATCGTCGCTGAGACAGGGCGCGTGATCGCCGAAGTGCAAGCCTACAACGTGTTGGTCGCAGGGCAGCTCAAAGGCAACATCACGGCAAACAAGGTGGAGATCACCGAGACGGGCAAAGTGTGGGGCGACCTCAACGTGAACAGCTTGCTGCTCCACGAAGGCGCTTACCTGCGCGGCACCACAAACATGGCAGGCGATGTCGAGCCGCCAGCGTACGAGCCGCCGCGCATCGCCTCGCCGCGCCCCATCGCTGCGCTCGAGAGCGCCGACGCCGACTCCAGCGAAGACGAGGAGTAGGCACGCCATGCTCACGCCTGAGGAGATCGAACACATCGCGCGCCTTGCGCGCCTTGCACTCACGCCTGAGGAGCGGGCGCGTTTCGCTCAGCAGCTCTCCGTAGTCTTGGACCACGCCGCCGCGCTCATGGAGATAGACGTGGAGGGCATCCCGCCGACCGCCACCGTGTTGCCCGTGCATAGCGTGATGCGCGCAGACGACACCCCAATGCCCGGACTAACCCGCGAGGAAGCCCTGCGCAATGCGCCGCAAACCGACGGCGAGTTTTTCATCGTGCCCGCCACCTTCGGCGACGAAGCCTAACCCCAACCATGCTGCACACCCTCACCGTCCACGCCGCACGCGACCTCTTGCGCCGCCGCGCCTGCTCGTCGGTCGAGCTGACGCAAGCCTTCCTCGAGCGCATCACAGCGCTCAACCCGGCGCTTAACGCCTACATCACCATCACGCCCGAAGAAGCGCTCCAGATGGCGCGCGAAGCCGACGCGCGCATCGCTGCGGGCGAGGACACACCGCTGCTCGGCGTGCCCATCGCCATCAAGGACGTGCTCAGCACGCGCGGCGTGCGCACTACCGCTGGCTCGCGCATCCTCGCCAACTACGTGCCGACGTGGGACGCGACGGCTGTAGCCAAGCTGCGCGCCCTCGGCGCAGTGTTCCTCGGCAAGCTCAACTGCGATGAGTTCGCCATGGGCTCCTCCACTGAGCACTCCGCGTTCGGTCCAACGCGCAACCCTTGGGACCTTTCGCGCGTGCCCGGCGGATCGTCGGGCGGCTCCAGCGCCGCCGTCGCCGCCGATTTGTGCTGCGCCGCGCTCGGCACCGACACCGGCGGCAGCATCCGCCAACCTGCCGCGCTGTGCAACGTCAGCGGGCTGAAAAACACCTACGGGCGCGTCTCGCGCTATGGGTTGATCGCGTTTGCTTCGTCGCTGGATACCGTTGGCGCGCTTACGAAAGACGTGCTCGATGCCGCGATCATGCTCCGTGCGATGGAAGGCGCTGATCCCTTTGACTCAACCTCGGTGGACGCGACACCCATTGACGTGGACGCCATTGCTGCAACGGAGCCGCGGCTCCACGGGGTGCGCGTAGGCGTGCCCGAGGAGTACTTCGTTGAGGGCATGCAGCCGGCTGTTGAGCGCGCCGTGCGCGACGCCATCGCGCATCTCGCCGACCTCGGCGCGCACCTCGTGCCAATCCACTTGCCGCACACGCACCTCGGCTTGCCGGTGTACTACATCATCGCCCCCGCAGAGGCCTCCGCGAACCTCGCGCGCTTCGACGGCGTGAAGTACGGCTTGCGCATCCCAAGCGCAGACTTGATCAGCATGTACCGCGAGACGCGCGGGCAGGGCTTTGGCAGCGAGGTGAAGCGCCGCATCATGCTCGGCACCTACGCGCTCAGCGCGGGCTACTACGACGCTTACTACATCCGCGCCCAAAAAGTGCGCACGCTGATTAAGCGCGATTTCGAGCAAGCCTTTGAGCGCGTGGACGTGATCGCCGCGCCCGTCTCGCCTACCACCGCATTCCGCATCGGCGAGCGCACCGACGACCCCTGGCAGATGTACCTCGCCGACATTTTCACCTTGCCAGCGAGCCTCGCCGGTGTGTGCGCGATCAGCGTGCCGTGCGGCTTCGACGAGCAAGGCTTGCCGATCGGCTTGCAACTGATCGGCCCAGCGTTCGGCGAGCAGCGCTTGCTCAGCGTGGCACACGCCTACCAACGCACTACCGACTTTCACCAAAAGAAGCCCTCTCTCGATCAAGCGCTATGAACGTGATCATCCCCCTTGCTGGCTTTGGCACACGGCTGCGACCACACACCTACTCCAAGCCTAAGCCCCTGGTGAGCGTTGCGGGCAAGCCCGTGCTCGGGCACATCCTCGACCGCGTGCTTTCTGCGATCGACGTTGAGCAGTTTGTGTTCGTCGTGGGCTACCTCGGCGAGCAAATCGAGCAGTACGTGCGCGCAAACTATCCACACCTGCGCGGTGCCTACGTGGAGCAAAAAGAGCTGAACGGGCAAGCCCCCGCGATCTTGCTGGCGCGCGGCTTGGTGCATGGTCCCACGTTGATCATCTTCGTGGACACACTTGCTGATGCCGATCTCAAAGCGCTGGAGAACGAGCCGAGCGACGGCGTGATCTTCGTCAAGGAAGTAGAAGACCCGCGCCGCTTCGGCGTCGTGCAGCTTGACGCGCGCGGCTACATCACGCGCTTTGTTGAAAAGCCAAGCACGCTGGAGAACCGCCTCGCGGTGATCGGCATGTACTACGTGCGCGATGCAGACGCGCTGATGGACGCTTGTGAGACGCTGATCGAGCGCGGCATCAAGATCAAAAACGAGTACTTCCTCGCCGACGCCTTCAACATCTTGATCGAGCGCGGCGCTAAGCTCCGCCCGCAAACCGTAAGCGTTTGGCTCGATTGCGGCACTGCGCAAGCCGTGTTGGAGACCAATCGCTATCTCCTTGCCCACGGTCACGACAACAGCGCGCTCTGGCACGATCGCGCTGGCGTGGTGGTGGTGCCGCCCGTGAACATCCACCCCAGCGCGCGCATCGTCAACAGCGTGATCGGCCCGAACACCTCCATCGGCGAGGGCTGCCACATCGAGCACAGCGTGATCCGCGAGAGCGTGATCGAAAGCGGCGCTCAGGTGATCGATCACGTCATGGCGAACTCGCTGATCGGGCGCGATGCGGTGTTGATCGGGCGCCCGCGCCGCTTCAACGTCGGCGACTCCAGCGTGGTTGACTTCGACGAAAACGGACGGTGAGCCATGCGCAACTACATCTCGCAGCGTGTCGCGGCTGTGCCCCCCTCGGGCATCCGCAAGTTCTTCGACATCGCCGCCACAATGAAGGACGTGATCTCGCTCGGCATCGGCGAGCCGGACTTCGTCACGCCAGAGCCGATCTTGAACGCCGGCATCGCCTCGTTACAACGCGGCGAGACAGGCTACACAAGCAACGCAGGCTTGCGCGAACTCCGCGAGGCGCTGAGCGCTCATCTGGAGCGGCTTTACGGCGTCTCGTATGACCCCGAAGAGGAGCTGCTGATCACCGTCGGCGTTAGCGAGGCGCTTTATCTGGCGCTCACCGCCTTGATTGACCCCGGCGATGAAGTGATTGTGCCGCAACCGTGCTTCGTCGCCTACCCTGCCGAGGTGACGTTTGCGGGCGGCGTGCCTGTGGCCGTGCCCACGCGCGTCGAAGAGGATTTCCAGGTCAGCGCCGAGGCGATCGCCGCGCGCATCACCCCGCGCACCAAAGCGCTGCTTATCGGCTACCCCAACAACCCTACAGGCGCGGTGATGAGCCGCGAGCGATTGATGGCGATCGCCGCGCTCGCAGAGCAGCACGACCTGGTCGTGATCAGCGACGAGATCTACGACCGGCTGGTGTATGGCGTGGAACACGTGTGCTTTGCCTCGCTGCCGGGGATGAAGGCGCGCACGGTGTTGCTCGGCGGCTTCAGCAAAGACTACGCCATGACCGGCTGGCGCATCGGCTACATGGCAGCGCCGAAGGAAATCCTCGCAGCCGCGCGCAAGGTGCACCAATACACCATCATGTCCGCGCCGACCACAGGACAACACGCTGCGCTCGCTGCGCTCCAAGTCGGCGAGGAACATGTGCAGCGCATGGTCGCTGAGTACGACCGCAGACGCCGCTTGATCGTCAGCGGACTGAACGCGCTCGGGCTAGATTGCTTCGAGCCGCGCGGCGCGTTCTACGCCTTCCCGTCCATCGCCAAGACCGGCATGAGCGATCACGAGTTTGCGGAGCGTCTGCTTACCGAGGAGCGCGTCGCGGTGGTGCCCGGATCGTCGTTTGGCGTGGGTGGCGAGGGCTTCGTGCGCATGTGCTACGCCACCGCCTACGAGAAGATCGAAGAAGCGCTGGAACGCATCGCGCGCTTCATGCAGCGCCACGGCTGAGCCTAAGCGCTACGGCGGCGAGACGAACAACTCCTGTCCCACGCGCAGCGACGTGCACCGCTCCGGCGTGAGATCGTTCCACGCGAGCAAATCCCGGAGGCGAACCCCAAAGCGCTGCGCGATCGTCGAGCAGTTGTCGCCCGGTTGCACGGTGTAGGTCTGTCGCGCAACGCTGGTCACGGTCGGAAGCGGCGTTGGTGTCTCTGGTGCTGTTGTTGCTTCTTCTGTGGTCAGCGTGGGCGCAGGTGTTGGGCTTGGCGCCGCTGTGGGCATGGGAAGCGGCGTTTCGGTCGGCTGCGCTGTCGGCTCCGCTGATGCAGCTTGCTCGCCTTCAGCAGGCGCGGTCTCCAACGGCAGCGGCGGTTGCGGCGGTTGCACACCGCCGAGCCACTCGAGCGGCAACATACCGCTGAGCACCAAAGCGCCAACACCGACCACCAATGCCCCCACAACTGCAAGTATCAACCACAGGCGCAAACCCCGTTTTCGGTTGCTTGGAACCGCGCGCGGCACCTTGCCGAGCGTGGGCGACAACGTAGGACGGGGAGCCGATTCAACGTGCGGCGGCATCTCAGAAGCCACGGGCGATGTTGTCCTCGCTGCTGGCTTCGAGGCAGGCGCCGACTCCACTGCCGTGAGCGGAAAGCCGCACATTTCGCACATGCTGGCGGTCTCCGCGTTAAACGCGCCGCAGGATGGACAACGCTTGCGATGTTTGACTTTGGTCGTCGTTCTCATGAGCGCAAAAGCAAGTGCGAGGGGCTAGTATAAAGCGCGCGTTTCCTCGCAATCCGCAAACGGTACAATCTTTCGCAACCCGATCGCGCGGAGATGCGCCTATGAGCAGCGCTGTGGAAATCATCGAATGCCAGACCCCTGCCCAACGTCGCCAATTCATCACCTTCGCTTGGGAGATTTACAAAAACAACCCCTTCTGGGTGCCGCCGCTGATCAGCGAGCGCATGACGTTTTACGACAAGGCGAAAAATCCTTTCTTCGAGCACTCCGACGCGGCGCTGTTTATGGCGCGACGCAATGGGCGCATCGTGGGCACGATCGTGGCGATCCTCAACAACCGCCACAACCAGTTTCACCACGAGACCACCGGCTTCTTCGGCGGCTTCGAGGTGATCAACGATTTCGAAGTGGCGCGCGCGCTGCTCGACACTGCCCGCGACTGGCTCAAGGCGCGCGGCATGACCGTGATGCGCGGGCCTACCACGCTCTCGTTCAACGATGAAACCGGCTTGCTCATCGAAGGCTTCGACAAACCGCCGCGCGTGCTTATGCCTTATAACCCACCTTACTACGCCGAGCTGCTCGAACGCTACGGCTTTCAAAAGGCGATGGACCTCTACGCCTGGTGGGTGGATACGCAGACTGCCGCGGCGAATCGCCTCGAACAGTTGCAGCGCATCGCCGCGGGCGTGCAGCGCCGTAAGAACTTCGTGGTGCGCAACGCCGACTTTAAGCAGCTCCCCCGCGAGGTCGCCGCGCTCAAGCGCGTGTACGCCAGCGAGACTGGCGCCTGGAGCGCCAACTGGGGACACGTGCCCATGACCGATCGCGAACTGGACCACGTGGTGAATGGCTTAAAGCAATTTGCCGACCCCGACTTCATCTTCATCGCTGAGGTGAACAACGAGCCAGTGGGGATCGCCGTAAGCTTGCCCGACGTGAACCAAGCGCTGCGGCTTGCCTACCCGCGTCCTAATCAGCTAGAGCTGTGGACGTTGCTTAAGTTCCTCTGGTACCGCCGGCGCGTGAACGCCGTGCGTTTCATCCTGTTCGGCACGTTGCCCGAATACCGCACCTCCGGCATCGAGACGCTGCTGATCTACAAAACGCTGGAAGCCGTGCAACGTCGTGGCTACATCGGCGGTGAGCTAGGGTGGGTGCTCGAGACGAACGACGCGCTCAATCGCATCAACCGCGCGGCTGGCGCAACGATTGACAAGGTGTATCGCGTCTATGACCTCCCGATTGGCTAGGCGTGCAATTGCTGCGGCGCCGAACGCCTTCTGGACCACGCAGCGCGTGCGACTGGCGCTGCGCCTTGCGGTGTTTTTGAGCGACCTCGCGTTGATCAACGTCGCCTTCGCTCTCGCTTACGTGATGCGCTACCAGTGGGAGTGGTTTCGCCCGATCGCCTTCGACGCGCCGCTCAGCGCCTACCTGCCCATCCAGCTTCTGTTCAACGCCGCGCTGTTGGTGTTCTTCGTCTTCGACGGTGTGTACTCCAGTCAGCGCGAGGGCGCTTGGCTCGATCAGATGTGGACACTGACAGGCAGCGTGCTCAAAGCGGTGTTCATTGTTTGGGTGGCGATCTTCATCTACGGCCCAGCCGTGTATTCGCGGCTGATGATCCTTGAAGCTGGCGCGTTGGCGGTGATCTTGCTCGGCACGACGCGCGCGCTGCGCGTGTGGATCGAGGGAAAGCTGCGCGCGCGTGGCATCGGCATCCGCAACGTGTTGATCATCGGCGCGGGCGAGATCGGGCGCGCCGTGATGCGCACCTTGTTCGCGCGCCCCGAGCTGGGCTACCGGTGCATCGGCTTTCTTGACGACGACCCCGAGCGCGGCAGCACGGACATCGGGCGCTTCCCTGCGCTGGGCGCAGTAAGCGCGCTGCCGCACGTGCTCGCGCAGGGCAACGTGGACGAGGTGGTGATCACGCTGCCGTGGTCAGCACAAGCGAAGATCCGCGAGGCGCTTGAGATCTGCCAAGCGCACGGCGTGCGCGCGCGTGTGGCGCCCTCGCTGTTGCAGCTCAACCTCAGCCAAGCCAACGTCACGGACTTCGGCGGCATCCCCGTGCTCGGACCGCGCGAAAGCGAAATGCGCGCGCTGGATCGCATCCTGAAGCGCGCGCTCGACCTCACGCTGGGCAGCGTCTTCGCGCTCATCTCGTTGCCCATCATTCTCATCGCCGCCATCGCCATCCGCTTGGAGTCGCCCGGGTCGCCGATCTTCACACAGTGGCGCGCGGGGCAAAACGGGAAACCGTTTCGTTTGTACAAGCTGCGCTCGATGTACCAAGACGCCGACAAGTTGCGCGATCAACTCCAGGCGCTGAACGAAGCGGATGGACCGCTGTTCAAAATCCGCGACGACCCGCGACGCACGAAGGTGGGGCGCATCCTGCGCAAGTTGAGCATTGACGAGCTGCCGCAGTTCTGGAACGTGCTGCGCGGCGAGATGAGCATCGTCGGACCGCGCCCAGCGCTGCTGAGCGAGGTGGAAGCGTATCGCGATTGGCACCGCGAGCGCCTGCGCGTCAAGCCTGGCATCACCGGCTTGTGGCAGATCAGCGGGCGCAGCGAACTCTCGTTTGAGGAGATGGTGTTGCTGGACGTGTACTACATCGAGAACTGGTCGCTCTCGCTCGATCTCAAGATCATCCTGCGCACCATCCCCTACGTGTTGAGCGGGCGCGGCGCTTATTGACCCACCCAGCGGCGCACCACCAAACAAGCATTGTGCCCGAAGAAGCCGAACGCGTTCGACAGCGCAATGTTCACCTCAGCGCGCCGCGCGTGGTTGGGCACGTAGTCGAGATCGCATTCGGGGTCGGGCGTCACGTAGTTGATCGTCGGCGGGATCACGCCGTGTTGCATCACGAGCACACATGCGATCAGCTCGAGCGCGCCGGTAGCGCCTAGCAGGTGTCCAGTCATGGACTTGGTGGAGCTGATCGGCACGCGATAGGCGTGGTCGCCGAACACGCGCTTGATCGCCTCGGTCTCGTTGCGGTCGTTGATCGGCGTGCTGGTGCCGTGCGCGTTGATGTAGTCCACCGATTCAGGCGCAACCCCTGCGTCTTCCAAGGCAGCGCGCATGGCAAACGCCGCGCCGCTTACGTCTGGCGCGGTGATATGCCCGGCATCGCTGCTGGCGCCGTAGCCGATGAGCTCGGCGTAAATGCGCGCGCCGCGCGCCTGCGCGTGCTCAAGCGACTCGAGCACGACAAACGCAGCGCCCTCGCCCGCGACGAAACCGTTGCGCGTGGCGTCGAACGGTCGGCTTGCGCGCGCTGGGTCCACGTCTGTGGAGAGCGCGCCCATGTTGTGAAACGCGGTGAGCGTGAACGGGTTGATCGGCGCCTCACTGCCGCCCGCGAGCACGGCGTCGGCGCGCCCACTGCGGATGAGGTGCATGCCCTCGCCGATGGCGTTCGCCGCGCTGGCGCACGCCGAGACGATGTTGAGGTTGATCCCGCGAATGCCGAACGCGATGGAGATCTGTCCCGCAGCCGCGTCGGAGAGCAACATCGGGATCGCAAACGGGCTAACGCGCCGCGCGCCCTTGCCCAACATCACTGCATGTTCCGCCGTGAGCGCGCCCACCCCACCAAGCGCGCTGCCCGTGAGCACCGCAACGCGATACGTGTTCGCCTCTGTGATGTGCAGCGCTGCGTCGTTCAACGCCTCGCGCGCTGCAACCATGGCCAACTGCGCAAAGCGATCGAGCCGCCGCGCCTCTTTGGCGCCGAGGTGCGCGGCTGCATCGAAGCCTTTCACCTCACACGCCACTTTGGTCTCAATGTTTGCGGGGTCGAACAACGTGATCAGCCCGCAGCCCGAGCGCCCTTGAACAAACCCCGCCCACGTTTCGGCGACGTTCAGCCCGAGCGGCGTCACGGCGCCCAAGCCGGTGATGACAACGCGATGCGTAGCGCGATTCATAGCGAGGGCGCAAGTCTAACGCGCTCCTTGCGCAGCGCGACGCGCCGTTACAATCCACAGCGCATGTTCACCTTGCGCCCAGAAGTGTTCACGCTGCTGCGCGATGCCACAGCGCGCGACGCCCTTCAAGCGGAGCGAACGCCTGTGTTTGCCGTGCGTGCTGGGCACGAATGGCGCGCGCTCGTGCCGAACGCAGCCAGCGCCGAGGGCAAAGCGCGATGGCGGCTCTTCATCGCGCAACAGCCGATCGCGCTCAGCGAGGCGCTGCGCGCGCTTGAAGCGGCGCGGCTGGCGTTTGCAACGGCGTTCGATGGCGAGAGCACGCTGATCTTCGTGCACGCAGATGAAGTCGAGCGCGCGCTCATGGTGCTCACGCGCGCTGGTTTTGCAGTGCAGACGCCCGAGCACGAGCTCGTGCCGATCCATTGCAGTTGGCGCCTGCCTGAGGGTGGTCGCGCAAACGCCACCTATCTCGCCGAGACGATCACCTACGACGTGACGCACGACCGTTGGCTGATGCGGCTTGTGGATGTGCAGGTTGCGCCAGACGTGCCCGAGGCGATGCGCGCGCTCATCGCCGAGAAGGTTGGGCGTTGGGTGTGGGTGCCCAGCGAAGCGCGCCAAGGGCTTGCCCTGCCGCTCAAGTACGAGACGCTCACCGGGCGCGTGCGCTGGTTCTACGCTCAAGACCCGCGCGCAGGGAGCTAGCGCCGATGCGCTACACCTTCCGTTTGATCTACGACGGCGCGCACGATGGCGCGCACAACATGGCGCGCGACGAGGCGATCTCGCGCGCCAT
>Ga0105160_1000652_pt1 | contig 15467 bp, 13 predicted proteins | sample GXS110809BmetaG_FD_89591 | JGI IMG/M metagenome (GOLD analysis project Ga0105160, IMG submission 89591) | Hot spring microbial communities from Gongxiaoshe hot spring, China to study Microbial Dark Matter (Phase II) - GXS 110809B | ecosystem: Environmental > Aquatic > Thermal springs > Hot... | reverse complement strand
GTATCTCCGAATTCCCATAAGGGAATAGGAGTAGGGGCTTTGACCAGCCCAGTGCGGTTAAGGTTAGTAAGCTAACATACCGCACGAAGAATCCTCGCATTTCAATGCGGGGAGGAGGTCAAGTGAATGATTTCACACTATAGTCTGGAACTGAAGATGCATTCTGTCACAATCTGTCGCGAATAATTTCACTGATTAGCAGTGTTTATACGTTTTTTTAAGTTTACCACGTTGTTGCTCAATAAAGCCAAAGAGAGATTCGTAAAGAATATATTGTGTTGGTTGGAAAGAGTTCCATATTTTTGATATTTGTAGTTTGCGTGATTATCGTAAAGAGTAAATTTTTAGCATTGTCTAGTTTTGTAGTCAGAGTCTTTCGCTTCTTGATTTCGTAAAATATAATAGACAATTTACGTTGTCGATTAGTACCTAACAAATTGTGAGGAGGGTCAAAGTATGAGAGTGTTTTCGAAGGTAGTCTCTTTAATTTTCATCGTAGCACTTTTCACAGTAGTGCTTCTTTTTAGCTCCTGTAGTAAGCTCCCTGACGAAGTAACCTCCGACAATACAAACCCTTCTACCAGTCTTGAAAAAGAGACGGTAGAAAATACCCGCTCCACATCGACAACATCCGCAACGGTGACTTATAACACGGCCAACAACGTTTTAGAAGTACTGTGGGCAACCTCCACGTCCGGAACTTTTCGGGTCTATCGAAGAGTAGCGGGCAGGTATGAATTATTGGGTAAAACAAGTACAACAAGATTTACGTTAAATAGTGTTTACGCAAATTTCGTTTGGAATACCGAATTAATAGAAGTTAGGAGGGTTACTAATACAGGAGAAATGGTTGTTCATTCCGTGCCGAGAGACAGGTTCAGGATAACTTACAATTCCCCAAAATTGACCTCTTCAGTGATGTATAAACTTTTCATCAGATCATTCTTTGACAGTAACGGTGATGGTATTGGCGATTTCACTGGTGTCAGTCAGAAGGTTGACTATCTTAAGAAGCTGGGAGTGGATACTATTTGGTTTTTACCGTTTAACACTTCGAAGTCATACCATGGTTACGATGTTGAAAACTATTATAATGTAGAACCTGATTATGGTAGTTTTGCCGATCTTGAAGAAATGATAAAAACTCTTGCGTACAATGGTATAAATGTCATCATGGACTTGGTGGTTAATCATACATCCGATACTCACCCTTGGTTCCTCGATGCTATTGAAAAAACTACGAGCTCTAAGTACTGGAATTATTACATTATGAGTCTCACTCCTCCGTCAAACCGTGCGCATTGGCACTATAAAATAAATTCAAAAGGACAACAGGTATGGTATTTCGGGCTTTTTGATTCTTCAATGCCCGATTTGAATTTTGACAATCCAGCGGTGAGGCAGGAGATTAGAAACATTATCGACTTTTGGCTACTGGTTGGTGTAAGTGGATTCAGGCTTGATGCAGTTAAACACTATTATGGATGGAGTTGGGACGACGGCGTTACGCAATCGGCACAAGTAGCAAAGGAACTTGAAAGTTACATCAGATCAAAGGTTCCGAATGCACTCGTGGTAAGTGAAGTTTACTCAGGAGACCCTGGAACACTATCTTCGTTTGCTCCGATGCCCGTCTTTAATTTTACGTTTATGTTTAACGTAAAAAATAGCTACGAAGGTAGGGATAATTTGTTACGAGACTCTATATCATGGCTCAATCAAACAGGTTACAATTTGCCGGTGTGGCACTACCCGTTCCTCGATAACCACGACCTTGACAGACTTATTTCTTTCCTTTTGGATTCAAAATACTCAGGAAATGTGACGGAAGCAATCAAACAGTACCTCGTTCTAAATGCTTTATTATTATCACTTCATGGTATGCCAGCGATCTATTACGGCAACGAGATAGGACTTAGAGGTTGGAAGTGGAATTCAGAACCTTGGGATATACCTGTCAGAGAACCTATGCAGTGGTACGCATCTCAAACAGGTCGTGGGCAAACAAACTGGACTTTAAGCGTATATCGTACTTTAGGAATAAAGTTTGGGAATGCATTAAACGATGGAGCTATTTATGATGATCCTTACGATAAAGTTTCCGTCGAAGAACAAGAAAGCGGTTTTTCTATTCTGAACTTTTTCCGACAGTTCATCAAGCTGCGTAATGATTATCCTGCCATGGCATTTGGTAATATTCAAATTGAGCGCGACTGGAAAAATTTAATAGTTGTTAGAAGAGCAACATCCAATCAAGAAGTTTTGCTATTGTTCAACCTCGATCCTCGTTGGCCAAACACGTATCGTGTTCCAGCAGGTTTTAGGTGGGTGTGGTATGCCTTCTTCAACGATACCAATTTCACCTTCGGTCCTCGAAGTGAGCAACCATTAAGCAGAGAAACCGACTGGACAGTGAACCCGAGGCAAATCTATGTGTTTGTCAGAAACAAATGAATACCCGTCAAGACGACCCCAGTATTGACTGGGGTCGTTTCCATTCCTGCATTATTATTATAGTATGAGATAGCATGAAAGCGAAATTTACCAAAATGTTTTTAATTTCTGGAAAAAAGTCATCGCTTACCTTCCTTAGCTCTAAATCGCGCTTGGTGCGTAAAGCTTTGCATTTATGTGACAAGTGATGGTTATAAATACACCCCTTTGCCGTGTCTTTTTCTCGAAATGTTCCTGCGAAACTTTGAATTTTGAACGGTCCCACGTTGTGCTACCGATGTTTCTCTCGGACGTACGCATTATCGAATCTAAAAGTGACTTGCTAATGCTAATGTTGTTGCTTTCTGAGTTTTCAAGAAACTTTCGTTGGCTCCCTAAGGCTTCCACTATGTCTCATTATAACCTGTACATTTCTTTTGGAAACTCGCGATTCAGCACTCCTAATCAACCAGCTCCTAGATAATTCTTGTTTTTATTGTTTGTAAGCTTGCTAAATTTCCTTGTGATTTTAAACACATTTTGGTTTTTTCAAGCGAAAAGCTGAGATTACAAGTGAAATTAGAGAAATTACAACTTTTAACATCCAAAACTATAAATTTTAACAAAAATTGGACTTAGGATAGCGCAGAGGTTTTTTGTATTTTATTGTTAGAATGTTATAACAAATAACGTTCCTTTGCCTGTTGATAGACTTGCCCATACAAATTGCAGGGGGTGGATAGTATGAAGAAAGTCTTAGCGACCCTTCTGGGAGTGTTGCTTGTGGGTTCCATCATTCTGGCGAATGAGATGTCGATGGTTATCTCGGTTGCTGGTCCTTTCCAAAGAAACTTCAACCCTTACTTTGCGGGAGCTACGGGTTATATAGCAGCTGGTTTTATTTACGAGACGCTTTATTACGTGAACACAAAAACTGGAGAATTTATCCCATGGCTTGCAACATCCTACAGATGGGCTTCTGGATTTAAGGAGATCACCATAAAATTGCGCGAAGGAGTCAGATGGGCAGATGGTCAACCTTTCACTGCAGATGATGTCGTGTTCACGTTCCAAATGCTGAAGAAGTTCCCGGCTCTCGATACACCAGGGGTGTGGAGAGCTGGACTGAGCGAAGTTATCAAGGTAGATAACACAACTATCAAATTACGCATGTCGGTCGTTAACACCATGATAATTTACAACATATTCGGCGTTTATATCGTGCCAAAACACATATGGGAGAAGGTTGAGGATCCATCAAAGTTTACGAATGAAAATCCCATAGGCACTGGTGCGTACTTACTCGAAAATTTTTCGTCTCAGGTTGTTACTCTTAGAAAGAACCCAAATTACTGGAATTCAGCTAAAATCAAAGTGGAGAGAATCAGAATTCCTGCTTTTAGTGGAAACGAATCGGCGCAGCTTGCCGTCGCAAACGGCGAACTTGATTGGGCTGGAATAAACTATCCACAGATTGAACGTGTACCAAACAAAGACCTACGGTACTGGTTCCCGGAAGGTAATCCTGTGTTCTTGTTCTTCAATCTGAGCAAAGAACCGTTTAAAGATCCGGTTCTCAGAAAAGCATTTGCATATGCAATTAACACCGAGCAGCTTATCAAAATCGGTATGACCAACTATGCAGTGGAAACTAACCCTGTTGTCATTAAGTCCGGTTACAGCTATCTGATCAGCGAGGACTTGAAGAAATCTTGGTGGAGATACGATCCGAAAGTGGCTGAAAAACTTTTCGCACAGGCGGGCTTTAGGAAAGGAAAGGATGGCATTCTCGAAAAAGGCTCTCTCAGGCTTTCGTACGATTTGCTTGTACCGGCTGGTTGGACCGACTGGATTGCGGTGTGTGAGTTACTTTCGCAACAGCTCAAACCTCTTGGAGTTGACCTGAGAGTTACACCAATAGACTTTGGAGAATATCTCCAAAGAATAAGGGAGAGGAGGTTCGATGTTGTTCTAAGTTGGGCAAACTATGGTCCGACTCCCTACAACTTCTACGATAACTGGCTTAACTCGGCTAACGCGTTTACTGGCAGTAATCGAGGTGGGTGGATCGATGCTGAAACGGATAAGTTGCTCGCGAAGATTAAGGAAACAAACGATATCGAAACGAGAAAAGTCATCATGAGTAGACTTCAGAAGATCGTGCTTGATAATGTCCCGGCTGTGCCGCTGTATTACAACCCGGTTTGGTTTATTTACTCAGTCAAGAACTTCAGAGGTTGGCCAAGTCAGGACAATCCTTATGTTGAGCCAAGGATTACTGGGATGGATAAAATTTACCTGGTAATGCACCTTGAGCCTGTAAAATAATGCGAAATGCAAGTATGAGGTGATACCTTTTGAAGTACTTTCTTCAAAGGATCGCGTTCTTTTTTCTAACTTTGTTTGTCGCGTTGACAATAAATTTCGTTTTGCCAAGGCTCATGCCGGGCGACCCTGCCGAAAGAGTTCTGTCTCGAATCGCTGGTGAAGTTGATCCTAGCATGGTTAAAGCCATGCGAATTGCTTTGGGAGCCGATTTTGAACGTCCAATTTTGGAACAGTACATAGAGTACTTAAAAAATTCCTTTGCAGGCAATTTTGGTGTTTCTTACCTATACTACCCCGTCCCAGTCAAGGATATACTGAGGAATTCAATTCCGTGGACGCTCGGACTCGTTGGTTTATCAACGGTGATGAGTTTCATTCTTGGAACCTGGCTAGGAATTGTTGCAGGTTGGCGTAGGGACAAGCCAGTTGGCATGGGCCTTCTATTCTTTTCACTTTCTCTCAGATCTATTCCCTACTTTTGGTTGGCTATGTTGTTCTTATACATCTTTGCGTTTAGGCTGAGAGTCTTTCCGTTGGCGAATGCTTATTCTACAAAGGAAGTTTTGACCGGTTGGAGGTTCGTACTAAGTGTTATCCACCACGGTACGTTGCCTGCTTTAACTTTAATCGTAGCTTCCCTTGGAGGATGGATTCTCACAATGCGTAACAACATGATTTCAGTACTTGCCGAAGACTATATCGCACTCGCTGAGGCCAAGGGATTGGATGAAAAATATATTATGCGCAGATATGCTGGAAGGAATGCACTCTTACCAAGTATTACGGCCTTTGGTATTTCACTCGGCTTTGTTGTTAGTGGAGCATTGCTTACGGAGATAGTCTACTCTTATCCGGGAGTAGGATTCAGACTGTACAGAGCCGTCCTTGCCCAAGACTTACCTTTGATTCAAGCAATCTTCTTCTTTATATCTCTCTCCGTACTCCTTGCAAATTTGATAATGGATTTCTTGTATGGATTTCTGGATCCCAGGGTTCGTGACTGAGGAGCGGATCGGTGATGAAGTGGAAGATTGGTGTTGCAATAATAGTTTTCTTTGTTATGCTTGCGATGTTTGCACCAGTTATTGCTCCATATCAACCGAATGTCACAGTAGGGTTGCCGTACGAGCCTCCTTCGAAAGCACATCTTCTAGGAACCGACAGACTGGGAAGGGATATTTTATCGCAAGTGATTTACGGGACACGACTCTCACTTTTGATCGGTGTGTCGACGGGATTGTTGATGACCCTTATTTCAACATCGATAGGGATGATGGCCGGTTATTATGGCGGAGTAACGGATAGAATACTGTCGACCCTGATAGATATTTTCCTCGTTATACCGGGGCTTCCCTTGATGATTGTAATTGGTTCTTATCTTAGAATTAGAGGGCCAGCTATCGTTATACTCGTTATCGCACTTACAAGTTGGGGATCTGGTGCGAGGATTATTAGGTCACAAGTGTTATCACTTAAAAACAGGGAATTCGTCACCGCAGCAAAGATAGTGGGAGAACGGGATTTTAACATTATTTTTAGAGAAATCTTTCCGAATATGCTATCACTTATCGCGTCAATTTTCTTCAGTTCGGTTCTCTACGCTATTATTGGAGAAGCTTCTCTCTCGTTTTTGGGACTGAGCGATGTGAGTAAGACTAGCTGGGGAACAATACTCTATTGGGCTCAGAGTGCGAACGCTCTGCTTAACGGAATGTGGTACTGGGTACTTGCACCCGGCGCGTGTATAGGTGCGCTTGGAACAGCATTTGCCTTACTGAGCTTTTCGATTGACGAAATTACCAATCCAAAACTCAGAGTTCGATGAAAGTTCGAGAAAAAATTGAAATGGGAGGTTTACAAGAATTGAAAGATGTCGGCGTTGTGATGAAAGTCACTAAATTAAGTGCTGGTTATTCTTTTAGAAACAAGTTTGTCCATGCCGTACGGGACGTTTCATTTGAAGTTATGGAAAATGACTTCTTCGGAATCGCTGGGGAATCAGGCTGCGGAAAGACTACGTTAGTTATGGCATTGCTTCGATTGTTAAGACGACCTGGTGTGATAAAATCCGGGTCCGTCGAAATTCTTGGAAACGATATCCTCCGGCTTTCTGAAGAGGATTTGAGGAAGCTGCGCTGGAAAGTATTTTCGTTCGTTCCGCAAAGCTCAATGAACTCTTTGAATCCAGTTATGCGAATAGGAGATCAAATGTCAGACGTTCTGATACGAAATTTTGGATACAAAAAAGAAGAGGCACTTGAGCTCGTCAGGGCGGCGCTGGAACTTGTTAACATCAAACCTGAACGAATGGATAATTATCCTCACCAACTCTCTGGTGGCATGCGTCAAAGGATAGTCATTGCAATGGCGTTGTTGTTATCGCCAAAGCTTGTGGTCATGGATGAACCCACGACGGCTCTCGACGTTGTCGTTCAGAGATCAATATTACAGCAAATAGAAGATTTGAGGCAACTGAAAAATTTCGCTACGTTGTTCATAACACATGATATTTCGCTGTTATTCGAACTTGCTACGAATCTGGCTATTATGTACGCAGGCGAGTTTGTGGAAATTGGACCGGCGAAAATCCTTTTTGAAAGACCGATGCATCCTTACACTAAGGGACTCATAGAAGCACTCCCCAGTATTTCGGGAGAACTAAAGGAGTACAAAAGCATACCGGGAAAGCCTCCGGATTTGTCAGTGGAAATCATAGGTTGTCCTTTTAAAGATAGATGTTCATACGCCTTTGAAAAGTGCCAAGTCGAAAAGCCAACTTTGATTTTTAAAGATGGTAGGTGGGTATCGTGTCATCTGTATCAAGCAACATAGTCTTGAAGTGCCAGGACCTACATGTTGAATTCAAAATTCGTAAGTATTTTAGAAGTTACACGATAAAAGCGCTCAGAGGAGTAGATGTTTCACTCTCTGAAGGTGAGATTCTTTCTGTCGTTGGCGAAAGTGGTTGTGGTAAAACCACGCTACTGAGGACTGTGGCAATGCTCTACCAGCCATCACGAGGAAGGGTTGTTGTGCTTGGCAGAGATTTAACAAACAGGCCGAAAACGTAGGATATTTGTTACTTTCGTAGGAACGTGCAGATGGTCTTCCAGGATCCTTTTGCGTCTCTAAATCCAACAAAGCGGGTGGAATACATCTTACAGCGTCCACTAATAGTGCACCAACTTGTTGGAAAAAGAGAGCTAAGACATAAGTTGCTCGAAGTGCTCAACGAAGTCGAACTTACTCCTCCGGAGGATTTCTTGACAAAATTCCCACACGAATTAAGTGGTGGGCAAAAGCAAAGAGTAGGTTTTGCGAGGGCCATCATCACCAAGCCAAAAATCATCCTTGCTGATGAACCTACTTCCATGCTTGATGTCTCCATAAAGTCAGGGATATTGAACCTGATGCTGAAGCTGCGAGAGGACTACAGGGTTTCTTTCCTGCACGTAACACATGATCTTGCTGCTGCCAAATACGTTTCTGACAGGATAGTTGTAATGTATGCTGGCATGATAGTAGAGGATGGGGACGCAAAAGAACTTGTTGAGAATCCACTGCATCCTTACACACAGTTACTCAAAGAAGCTGCTCCGGATCCTATAAAAACGAAGGTTGCTGATATGAGGAACATTGGTGAACCACCAAATCTCGTCACACCGCCTCCAGGTTGTCCGTTCGAGCCAAGATGTAAGTTCAGAAAGCCGGAATGCAGACAACCGGTCGCGCTTAGAAAGGTTGATGGAAGAAACGTTCGCTGTGTCTTATATTAAGTTTAAGAGGTGCTGGATACCTTAACGTTCTTGTTTGATTTCGTTGTCGGACATTGCTAGCTTTACGTGCAGTCTGATGTTGCATTGCTGAATTTCGTAGCCTCGTAGTTTATCCTTGAATATCTCGAAAAATTTTGCATTTTGGAACATACCACCGAATGTACGTACCGTTTTTGTTCCTTCAATCTTGCAGAGTAGCTTAACTTTCTTGGTTAAAATTTCAAGTTCTTCATCCACAAACTTTCTTACCAACGGTGTGAATTCGATAACTCGCACGAGACTAGCAATTCTTGATTTGAAGTTAGGTGCGTTTTGAAGGTTTGTCATTTCGTAGGGTGAAAGGCTTCCAAAGTGCTTCATCACAGTTTCGAAAACGGGATCGTACTCGGAAATCCCATCTATGTAATTGAGGAACTCACGGATAATCTTTACGGCTATTGAAAATGCACTAGCTTCATCACCGAAAAGATGTCCCCATCCCCCCATCCTTCGGCCACTCGAGCCCAAAACAATGCTACCTGTGCCGCAGATAACCAAAATCGCCTTATCGCCGGCAATGCAAAATTTTTTGATTGCTTCCACGTCACTCACGATTTGAATTGTACCCTCCGGAAAGTAAGACTCAATGATTCGCCTGAAGCTCTCAGCCCTAGCTGTGTCCCCAGCACCTGAAACTGCAAAGTGAAGGGTTAACCATTGTGTGGACTTAACGTACTGTGAGATGGTGTCTTTTAAAAGCCGAATTAAATGTTCTTGCTCCTCAGCACTAGTACTTGTTAGGTTTCCACCTAAGGGGATACTAGTTTCGAGTAATACTGTTCTTTCAAGCTTATCAAAAATACACAGGCGAGTAGAACTCCCTCCAATATCCACACCAATTGAGTACACACCGTCCGCTCCTTTAGTTTTAGAATTATTCTTAGGCTCAGCGCCTCACCACTCTAAACTTGTACTCGTCAGCGCGATAGATAGACAGAACAAATTCAATGCACCGTTCATCAGCAGTGTAAGTGTATCTTCTTCTCATTATCGCACACTCACCAGCTTTTATCATCAGTAACTTAGCCTCTTCCCGTCCAACCTTTATGACTTCAAGCTCTTCTTCAGCCCTTGAAAGTTTAATTCCAAGTTCATCTTGGATGAAATGATATAATGAATTTTGAGTCATGTCCCTGTTCAATATGTCCAATAATCGTAAGTCGATGGAAGGGTTTATGTACGCGGATTCTACGGCGATTGGCCTATCGTCGATCAACCTTACACGTTTAAGAAGCACAACCAAACTTCCCTCGGATATACCAAATCGCTCCTGTGCATCTATGGGTACTTTGACCAACTTATTTTCTAAAACCACAGATGAAACTTTTTTTCCTTTCATTTCATCCGAAAACCCTGTAAGCCTTGAAAGTTCTTCTTCGCTACGGAATTTTTTTATGAACGTACCACTTCCCTTCTCACGATAAATCAGGCCTTCCTTTCTTAGCTGCTCCAGAGCGTTTCGTACAGTTATTCTGCTTGCTTTGAATTCTTCACAAAGCTTCAACTCTGGAGGGAGTTTGCCATCTGAATAAAATCCCTTGAGTATCCGACTTTTAAGTTCAAGATAAATCTTGTAGTAGAGTGGTACAACTTCCGGGCTCATCAGTTTCTGTATACCTCCTTTCGTTCAATCTGCTTTCTCTAAAATCCTCAATGCTTCTCTGAGCGAATCAGTTTTCTCCAGAGCCTTAGCACAAACTTCTTTCGGCTTGTTTGACAGAATCATTAGAATTGCGAGCTTAGGCCTGTCGTCCGCTTTTCTGAGGTATTGGAAGGCGATATCTTCACTGACACCGGTAACATCCATGATTATTCTTAAAGCACGTTGCTCAAGTTTTTCATTCAAAACCATTACGTCAACCATGTAATTTTTATAGACCTTTCCAAGTTTGATCATTGTTGCTGTGCTTATCATATTCAGTATCATCTTTTGAGCACTACCGGCCTTCATACGTGTGCTACCGGTTATTACTTCAGCACCTGTTACAGCTTTTATCGTTACGTGCGCGTACTTTTCAAGTTCCGGACTGGACACATTACAGATCAAAGCTGTTGTTGCTCCGACGCTCCTGGCGTATAAAAGTGCACCACGAACGTAAGGTGTTCGTCCGCTGGCGGTTATTCCAATAACAACATCTTTCTTGCAAATATTTAGGTTCGCTAAGTCTTGTGCACCAAGGTCGGCATTATCCTCTACAAACTCAACGGATCTCACAAGTGCCTCGCGACCACCTGCAATGACAGCAATAAAAATTCCCTCAGGGACACCAAAAGTAGGAACCACTTCCGTGGCGTCGAGAAACCCTATCCGGCCACTTGTACCGGCTCCAACGTATATCACGCGTCCACCACTTTGAAGCGCTGCAACGCACAGTTCAACAACTTTCGCTATTTCTGGAATAGCTTTCGCAACTGCAAAAGGGACTTTTCGATCCTCTTCGTTTATTTTGGTGAGTATTTCAATAGTATCCAGTGAGTCGATGTCTACAGTATAAGGATTCGGGGATTCAGTTTCAAGATTCGAAAGAACTCTCCATTTTGAATCCTCGGCAGTCATCCCATTCCCTCCTTAGTGAAACAGGAAGCATTCCTTGTGGTTCTAGCTTACCGACCAGAACATCGAAAGCTGCTTCTTGCTGACTCTTTAAAGCTCCAAAAGTTATCAGTGAATTTCTTGCTAGCGTAGCATCGTACGGATTCTGCATTGCAACAAGAAGTAAATTGTTAGTTGCATCAAGTTCTTTGAGTAGTTTCGAAGTCCAATCATACATGTACGCGTTGAAACTAATGAAGATCAATTTCTTTCCATGCAGCTCAGGAAGAATTTTTAACGATTTTTCTGAAGCAATGTATAAAGTTTGTGCGCCCGTGGTTTTCGAAACTATCTCCGCAAGGATAGGGACTTTGCTATTTTCGTTGTCAATAACCGGTGAATTTGCAGGAGGTTTCATGGTGAGCACGTAGTCAAGTCCGTTGACAAACGTGGAAGGTGGGTGCTCTCCCAAAAAAACTATAGAGCGACGCGCAATTTCTTCTATCACTTGCTTACGATTGATATCGTACACGGTTTTGAGTGAATAATTACTTCGCTTTCTCTCTGCGTCAGCCATTCTCAGGAAATTATCGATACGTTCCATACTTGCCTGGAGTTGTTTTCTTAGGTCAATCTGATTAAGGACCCAACTTTCGAACTCCACATAAGCTAACAACTGTTCTTGCGGATTATGGCAAATTGTTAAAACGTCCATTCCTGCTTCAAAAGAATGTTTCAACCTATCTACCAAGGAATACTTCGAAACTCCACCCATAAGTAGATCATCAGCCACGAGCAAACCATTATAGCCCATTTGTTCACGAACTAAGTGAGTCAGCATCTGGTGTGAAAGACTTACGGGCTCTTCAAAACTTTGCACACCCTTAAGATAAACGTGCGTAGGCATCCACGCTGGTGATTTCACAGTGCTGAATGGCAAAAGATGTGTATCCCATAATTCGGTTTCTGAGATTTCACTTACTGGCAAGTCGTAGTGCGGATCGACCCGAACATGCCCTATACCCGGAAAATGTTTGAGGCAGCTAAGTACACCAGCGTTCTCAAGACCATCAACAAAAGCTTTTGCAAAAACACATACCTTCTTTGGTTCATCACTAAAAGCCCTGAGACCGATCACAGGATTAAAAGGATTTGTGTTCACATCTACCACAGGTGCAAGGTTCCAGTCGATCCCAACTGCTCTCATTTCAGTTGCAAACGTTTCGACGGCCTGCCGTACTAAAGTTTCATCGTTCGTTGCAGCACAAGCCATCGGACTTGGAAGGAGACTAAAATATTCGCGTAGGCGAAGGACGTTACCGCCCTCCTGGTCGAGCGCAATAACCGGCTGGTACCCAAGCAAATCCGCTATGTCTTGGATAAAACTTTTTAACTGTTCTGGATTAACGTAATTTCTCGAAAAAAGAATAATAAAGCCCGGTTTTATCCGCTGGAGAACCGTTTGGTTCACTCTATTTAACTCTGTTCCTTCAATTCCTATCATAAATAACTTTCCAACGTTCATTTCCATCTTTTTGTTTCCTCCCCTAACGATACAAGATGATGTCAGATATAAAATCAAAGTAGTCGCTCAAATCAAAATCCAGGAGTTTATCTGGATTGAAAGCGAAATTCTTTACACCGGTGAGTTGATCGAGTCGGAGGTTATCGAACGTAAATTCATCGTATTTTTGTAAGTACTTAAAAAGTTCAACTGCTATCTCGAAGAAGTTATCCTCGACAGTAGGGAAGAATTCAACACCATAACACACCTGTCCTGCGTATTCTCTAAACATAGGGATAAACTCTCGCTTTCTCACGCGAAGCTTTGGAAACTTTTCCCTGAGAAAGCTTTGCATATCGTTGTTGTTTACCCACGGTGCTCCGAAAAATTCAAAAGGTTTGGTCGTTCCCCTGCCCACGCTCACGTTCGTCGCCTCGAAAATGCACATACCAGCATAACAAAGAGCTGACTGGAATGTCGGAATATTAGGAGATGGAACGTTCCAGAGTAGATCTGTTTCGCTGAAAAATTCACCACTCCAACCTTCACATTTTACAACGTTTAGGTGAACATCAAGTTGTAAAAGCTTCTTGTAGTACAACGCCAACTCCCCAGCTGTCAAACCGTAACGAACTGGAAGCGCATAGCCTCCAACCGTTGAGTTCAGTTCCTCCGGTATTCGTGGACCGAAATATTTTCTTCCGAGAGGATTGATTCTATCTAAAACATCTAGCCTAACGTGAGTTCCGCTAGCAGATTCCAAAGCTTTTGCTAAGGTATAAATGAAAGTGTAGTATCTCAATCCTACATCTTGGATGTCGTATATTAAAACATCAAGTTCTTCCAAGATCGCTCTTTCTATCGCAAATCGTTCGCCGTAAAGACTGACTATCGGAACGTTGTAAACTGGATGTACACTGTCTTTGAGTTTTTCACCATCAGCTATCCCGTATAACCCGTGCTCTGGTGTAAAAATGTACCGGATTTTCACACCTAACTTTAGAAGCACATCTAAAATATGTTCTAAGTTCCTCGTAACCGAGGAATAGTTGACAATTACCCCAACATTATACTTTTTCAGGTTACTGAAATCGTATTTGTCAATCCCGTTCAGAACGGTCTTCAAGTTTTAACCACCGCCCTTGTATCAGAGTATAAAAAATGAGGAAACGGCTGGCGCTCGACTGCCCCGGCCGGAGTTTTATTCAGTTACTCACCTTGGTAAACGTTGAAAATTTTTGCATTAAAGTAAGTAGCCAGTATTTTCCTGAAGTCATTTCCCGTTTTTGCAAGATAATTTGCACCATACTGGCTCATACCAACTCCGTGTCCGTTGCCGCCACCCCAGAAGGTGATTTTTTCGATATCGCCAGTAGAATTTTTCTTGACATCGATAGTGAAATAACCACTGGGCAAAATAGAATAGTTTGTTTGCGTTGAGCCATTCCAGAGTTCAAGAATAATATCTTTTCCTCCACCAGACGGATAAGCATAGTCTTTTCTTGGGCGAATTACAAAACGAATATTGTATTCTTGACTAATTTCATAAGTGCCATTTTCAGCGATTATTCTTAATGTCATCACAATGCCACTTTCACCCCTACGAACCACCTGAATGTCTTGGAGTTTTCCCACGTGGAAATTTGCGTCATCGGGGTTTATATCACTGCCTTCGACAACTTTTATCATGTCAATTCCAAGCGTTCTGTCGGCTCTTTCACGTTCTCTTAGTCCTCGACTTACTATGTTCTCAAACTCTTCACGCGTCAATGTCAGTTTCCACCTGAACCACGGGGATTCTTTGTCATAAAAGTTGAAGAGATCCTTCTCGATACCCCAGAATGACCTGTAAAAGAGTGACCAAAATCTTTCATCTTTCTCGGCGGTTATCGTGAAGTTCGAAAATTGTGGCTTAGCCCTGAAGAATGGATTTGGATCACCCGGGAATCTATTACCAGAGCGCCAAACATCCTCGTTGTTGGATGTAAAACCACCAGAAGTGGAGAAGTAATAAATATCGGACAACGGGTTCCCTGTTTCGTCAACAAGAATTAATCCCTTAGTCTCGACAACTGCAGCTTTTACAACATCGTTAACTGCTTGGTTATTAAATACCTGATAATTGACACTATCATCACAGTGTGCGCCATAGAGTCGTTCTTTTTCACCTTTAAGATAGTCAGCTAAGGCTCTACTTCGTGCAACTACTGCTTGTGCTTTTATAGCTTCCTTCTCAAACCACGATGGAACCTCACTCGGTACCACGAGTTCTGTGTAAGTTTCCAAATCGACCTCGTTGATAACAAAGATCTTTCCGTCCACAGCTTTTATGATCAACGTATCGTGGTAAACCGGTGTTCCACTTGCTCTTTTTGCGGAATTCAACTTAAAAACGCCTGTCATCACGGCTTCGTTAGTTTGTACCATCTCGTCGTTGATTTTCAACGCACCATATTGGACAGAGAAACGTACCCTTTGAGCCTTTTGCAAGTTTACTTCTTGGGGGAATAAAATTTTCGAATAGTTTACTGCCTCAACTTCGACTTCTGTGAAATCAAATCCTTTTGTATTTCCAGCTGAGTCAAGTTCCCTACTAATAAGAACCTTTATCCGTATATCATGAAGAAGGCCGTCAGCCTGGCCGACGGCCAAAAGGGTTAACGTGCTCATGATAAGCAAAACAAATAAGGAGAGTACTCTTCTTTTTAACATATCTATCCCGCCTTTTAGAAATGTTCCTGCTTACTTCTTCATTAGATAATCGATCATGTTGGCGATTAAAAGCTGAACTTCAGGAACTTCAAAGTTCTTCGGCATGAAGAGGTTTTCACCAACATAGATAGCACCTTTTCCT
>Ga0105160_1000650_pt1 | contig 15475 bp, 14 predicted proteins | sample GXS110809BmetaG_FD_89591 | JGI IMG/M metagenome (GOLD analysis project Ga0105160, IMG submission 89591) | Hot spring microbial communities from Gongxiaoshe hot spring, China to study Microbial Dark Matter (Phase II) - GXS 110809B | ecosystem: Environmental > Aquatic > Thermal springs > Hot... | reverse complement strand
GCAATGTCTTTTAGAATAACTTTACCTCCACTTCCAAAACTACTATCTATACTCCCATCTTTATTTAACCTTATTACATATGCATCATCATTACCATTAACATTCCGACTACTTCCCGTAACATAAATTCTTCCACTTCCATCTATTGCTATTGAATTACCATAATCATTCCCATCACCAGCAATGTTGCTTAGAATAACAGCGCTGTCGTTATCACCATCTCCATCTATATCTCTTCCCAATGAACTTCCAAATGTGTTTGATACTTTTCCTACAACACTCCCACCACCACTCTCACCATTAACACTTCCACCACTACCTAATATCATTAATATCATCACTCCTACTATTACCAATGCTAAAATCAATACATTTTTTCTCATTTTTACCATCCCCTTTTTCTCTTACTTTTTTATTTTCTACTTTTTTTTTATTTTTTCCTGCATATATCTCAAAATTTCTGGTTCAAATTCTATTTGGCATACATAAACCTCTACTTATATCTTTCTATGTCTATTTTTTTCACTTTCCTTTCTTTACTATCCATTACTATTCCTACCAAATATATTTCTTCTCTATCCAAATACTTCTCATAATATCTCTTCTCTTTTATTTGTTCTATTGCTCCTTCCTTATCTACCTTTAACTCTATTATATACACTTTCCCCCTATTTATCACCGTTAAATCTATTCTCCCTATACTTGTCACATCTTCTGCTATTACTTCTAATCCGCTTGACACTAACAATACATAAAACAATGCACAATAAAAACTCTCATATCTACTTGTATCCTTGTACCATACATATGGTATAGACAACAGCACTTTGTTCATTAATTCCTCTATCTTCTCTATTTCTCTTCTTTCAAATATTTCTCTTATTTCTTTTATCCACCTATATGATCCCTTTTCTATCTTTCTACTTATATACAAATTTAATGCTGTTCTTACCTCTTTATTTGGATAACTCAACACTACCTCTTTTATATCTCCTTTTTGCTCTACTTTTTTTATTGTTAAATATCCCGTCTGATACATTAAAACCTCTATCATTATGTCTTCCACATCAAACCAATCTAACATCTCCTTTCTTAACACAATCTCCTCCACCAATGGTATATAGTAATTATTTTCCCTTATTAGCTTTACTAAAAACTCTGGGGTAGGGGCCCCCTCCCCTGGATTACCTGTTTCAAACCAATAACTTTCACTTTCCCTGTTTTGTAAATATAACAACACATCAAAAGGATTATATATCTTACTTCCTAACCACCAATATCCATCATACCACTCTCTAATCTCCTCTAACTCCTTATCTCCTCTTATTAAACCTCCAAACACTTTCAACAATTCTTCCTCTGTATATCCACATATATCTCCATATTCTTTTGTTAAACTTATATCTTCCAATTGATTTAATCCACAGACCAGGGTCCCCAACCCCTAAACAATGATACTTTAGCAAACTTGGTTATCCCTGTTATAAAGACGAATTTTAAATATTGATCAAGATCCTTTAAAACTGAATAAAACTCCTTCAATTCCTTTCTAATTTTTTCCGCTTTTTCTCTATCCTATATGTTATCTATTATTGCCTTATCGTATTCATCTACTAACAATACTACCTTCTTTCTATTTTTCCTATAAAGTCCTTTAACCGAATTCTCTAACATTGTTCCTATGCTTTCTCTTCCTCTTACATTATTCTTTAAATCATCCACACTTAATGTACCTTTAGCAAAAGATATTCTTAAAACAGGATATTTTTCGCTCCAATTCCAATTATCTTCAAAATACAATCCCTCAATAATTCTTTTCTCCCATCAAATGCACACCTGAGTGTATCAACGAACAAACTTTTCCCTGCGGAACACCTAATAACCTTCGAGGACGAGATAAAAAATAATACTTACCCTCTTCTACTAACTTTTTTACAAAATGTGTCTTTGGGGTAGGGGTCCCCCAATTTTCTACATAGTAATATTCTCCTGTCCTTATCTCTGCAAAAGGGGACCCCTACCCCACAAAACTACTTATTCCAATAGGTAACTTCTTCATCTAACACATCTCTTTTTTTATATAACCTACAATCTTTATATTTCAAAATTTCTTGTTTCTGGGACTTTTTACCACAATAGCATCTATACAGTTTCTCAATCTACCACTCGTAAAGCAAACAAATACAGAAACTAATAGATATGATCTTCCTCAAATCCTTATTTATGATTATATAGGTAAGCCCTTCATCTCCCACCAGAAAATTTCTTACTAATCTCTGTTAAATTTTATAAATCATTGATTAACAGGTAAATTATTTAGAACCCACTCATTCAAACCACCATTAAATACAACCACATTAGGATAATTCAAATAAATCTTCAAGACAAAGTAAGCTTGTAAAACTTCGTAATTATCAACACCATAAAGAATAATATTTTTCTCCCTACTGATATCCAACGAATTATAGTAACTTCCCACAACATACCTATCAAAATCAAACTTAGGTTTGATTAAAATACTCTTAGGGATTAAGCTTATTTTTTCTGTAGAGACACCAACAAATAAGTAGTTATTCATTTTTTCCAAAACCTTATTAAGATCCCATACTACACTATCGTATAAAGTCTTGGAAATTTTTGGAGAAAAATATCCTCTTTCTACATAACTAATTTTCTTAGAAACAGGCAACCCATTTTTTACCCAACCTTCATAACCATCCTTTATTATAAAAATACCTCTTGGTTTAAAAATAAAAAGTAAAGAAGCAAATACCATAGAATCCTCAACTTTATCAGAATAAACAACAACATTGTTAAAAGTTCCTATACCTGCATCCTGAAAAGTATAAATTAAACCCTCAACTCTTTTTATCTTCCGAGGAACCCCTAAGTAAGTTTCAAACAAATTATTAACATCAAAACTAATTGCTTTATCAACATGATTTTTCCTATATTTATGATAATCCCTTAAATCAACAATAACAGTATTCCTATCATTATAATAAGTTTCATAAAAATCTTTGGAGTTGATGAAAGAAAATTTAGGCTGATCATACAAAATATTAATAGAATTACTTTTCGATAGTAAAGAAAAAAACAAGACGAAAAAAGCTAATAAAACAAAAACCAAATATTTCATAAGATAAATATTCTATGCTATACCCCTTTAACCTCTTTTATAATAATATCGACCTCAAAATACCTATTCCAAGGCAAAGAAATACGGTCAATACAAAAATTACTAAAATCAAATTTTTTAAATAAAAATAGAAAAGCCTGCTTTATTTCCTCAACATTCCAAGAATTCCTTTTTGCAAAAGGACGAATTATTGTTTGATACAAAGATTCCAAAAAATTCTCCACAACTAATTTCTTAATAAACATATCGTTTTTAGGAATCAAATTTACAGAAATAATGTACTGAGCCAGACTTGAACCTAATGTATTAGCTAAAGTATTCCAAGCCCAAAAAGAATTCAAATCTACAAGTTTTTCATAATTTTCCAAAAAATATTTCAAAACACCCAAAGAAGCTCCATTTGCAAATGACAAATCAGCAAAATCAGAAAAAACCCTATCCACACTATAAGATAATTTAGAAAAATATTCCAAAAAATCCTGAAAATCTTCAAAATCCTTCACCTGAATAAAACTTTCCTTCTGAAACTTGCCATCAAATAAATTCCAGTAGTATTTGCTAAAATCATCCCTAAATAGAGAAATATCCAAGTATTTTTCATATTGTTTTATCAGCGTCTTTAAAGATACCCCTTCGTATATCGATTTTTTGTGAGTTATATCGTTGTTAGAAGAAAACTTTACAATTCTTTTTTCCCCTTCACTAACAATCTTAGCAAAAATAAGAAGATGAATTTCATCAAGACCTACCAATTTGTAAAATTTTGTGTGTTCAAAAATAGATTTTGCTAATCTTTCTAAATAAGAAATTTCTATAAAATTAAGTCCTTTTATTTGTGAATCATCAATAACCACCAAAAACTCTTTGACATTTTTTAAATCTTTAATACTTTCCATTATTTTTTTTATTAGCTTTAATTTTTCTCTTCTTACTGTTAGAATATACTCCTCTTCTTTACTATCAAAATTTCCATAATTCTCATAATCTTTTAAAATATCATCCGAATTTTTTAATTTATTTATTAGTTTACGATTTATTTCAATTATGTAATCTGTATTACCAAAATTTAAGAGTAATCGGGGGACAGAAACATAAAGATAAAAATCACTATGTTTTTTATTTTGTAAAAATTCAAGAAACAGTCTGTATCTTTCTTCTAAATTTAAAAAGTACTCAACCTTCCTGGAATTAACTATACCATCAAAAAAAAAATTATCAACAGAAATAATAAAAATACCTTCACCTTTGGAAAACAAATCTTTTGAATTAAAAATAGCTGAACTTTTTAAATCATAAGCTTTCGATAAGTAGTTAAAATATTTGTAGGAACAAGGCCTGTTATCTAAGGCAAGTAAAAAAATTTTTTTCTCCATTATCTAAAGCTTTAAATATACTTTGATTAGTCAATCAAGCACCAAATTTTTGTAATCTCCTACCATATGCCAACATTAACTGAATATTATTAACAAGAGGAAATATTCCTAATTCTCCTTTAAAACATTCTCTTTCATTAAAATCATTATTAATCCCGAAAACATCCCCCCTCTTGCTATAAATCATATAAGGTGTTGGTTGAAATCCGTGTGACTTATAGATACAAGGAGTACTGTGATCTCCCGTAATAACAAGGACATCAGGATCAGATTTCATTATTTTTTCAACTATTTTATCAGCTTTTTCTATGTGCTCAACCTTACTCTCAAAATTTCCATCTTCTCCAGCCATATCGGTATATTTGTAATGAATAAAAATGAAATCATAGTTTGCAAAATAATCAGTTATATTCTCATAGTTGTCAATCTTAAAAGTATTGAATCCAAATAATTTTGCTATTCCTAAATACATTGGATATTGTGCTAAAGCCAAAGGTTTAACTTTGTATACTTGCTCGAAATTAGGTAAATGAGGAACATCAGTTATTCCCCTAAATAAAATGTAATTTGCTCTTTCATTTTTCAATAACTCAAAAACCCTATTATTTATTTCCTCCAAAATAGAGCCTATTGCAGAAGATGGAGGAAAATTAATAACTTCTTTACCCTCTTTCTGTGGGTCATTAGTAAAAACGTCAACAATGAGCTTTTCATTTTCATCTTTCGGAGTTATTGTTAATGCCAACCTATGCTCCATCCCACTTTTTATTTGAATAATAACATTAAACTTATCTTCGATATCTTTCAATATACTTTGAATTTTACTAAGATTTTTTTTGTTTTCCTCAGTAGGTAATCTTCCCGCTCTTCTATCAAGAACAATAAATTTGTTACCTTCTCTTTTAACAGTTGCCCAATTTCCTCTTATCGCGATTGAATTCTTCTGAACCTCCATATCCATTCCAATAACTTCCAATATTCCTCGTTTTATTTGATATTTAATAGGATCGAATCCAAAGAGTGCAGTGTGCCCAGGACCACTTCCAACAGTTATACCCAAACCAACGGGATAAGCCATCCCTAAAGCCGACTTCCTTAACAACTTCAATATATTCTCTTTCTTAGCAACTTCCAAAGGAGTTTTGTAGCCATAATCAGGATGAGGCAAATCTCCCAAACCATCCAAAACAAACAAAACCAAACGAGTATTATTCTCAACAACTATATCATTTAATATTTCTAACACTTTTACCACCTCTTGATAAAATATCTCATTTCTTCCTTGTTTTTCTACTTTTTATTTTTTCACTTGACAATTCTTTAACTTTTAGAAAATATTCTTTAAGTTTATTATAAGCCGACTTATGGACAACTTCAGCTTTCTTTGAAGTAGCTATTTCTATAACTTCATCTATATTTTCAACTGCATATATATTAAATATTCCTTTTTTGATAGCATCTATTACTTCAGGTTTAAGGACCAAATCATCGATGTTTTGCTTAGGAATAATAACCCCAGTATCCTTACCTAAATGATTTCTATGTTTGCAAATATCGAAAAATCCTTCTACTTTTTCCTTTATTCCACCAACTGGCTGAACCATACCTTTTTGATTCATTGAACCAGTTATAGCAATAGACTGTTTAACTGGCACATTAGATAACTGAGAAATAATGGCCAAAACTTCGGCACAAGAGGCACTATCCCCTTCCATCATTCCATAATTCTGTTCAAAAGTTATCCTCGCTTGCAAAGTAAGAGGAAAATCCTGAGAATACTTTTCTATTAAATACCCTGTAATTATCATTACAGCTTTGTTATGTATTTGTCCCGAAAAACCAACCTCTTTTTCAATAGATATGACACCCTCTTTTCCCAAACCAACAGTAGCAGTAATTTTAGATGGCTTTCCAAAAGAAAACTGTCCTATATTTAAAACAGCCAATCCGTTAACAACACCAACCCTTTCACCCGTAGTTTCTATGTGAATCGTGTTTTCCAAAATAAACTTATGGACTTTTTCCCTGTAAAAAGAATTCCTATATTCCCACATTTCAATAGCTTTCCTCAAGTCACCTTCTGTTATAATATCAGAAGAAGAAATATTCGAAGCTTCTATCAATATATTTTCAATTTCAGACATTCTAAGTGGAAGCCTTTTTACACTATCAGCAAGACGATGCAGATAATATAAAAGAAAACAAACAGCTTTGTAATCCATCCTTTTCTTACAATTCATCTCCAAAATATACAATATTCCAAAAATATACTTCTCAACAATTTCTTTAAGATCAATCTTTGATTCAAAAAATTTGATCTGATTGAAATCAAGATATTCTTCAAAATAAGAGACAACATGGAAATATTCCCTAAAATCTTCATCATATTCATAGAGTAGATGGTATATAATAGAAGGTCCAATAAGGATGATTTTTCCTTCAAATGGTATAGGTTCAGGCTTTAGAATTTTAGTAGAAATCCCAATCCTGCTATGGATATCTTCAATGATTATCTTCCTGTTTTTTATAGTTCTCTTAAGTGCATCATAGGCAAAATATTCTCTTAAGACATCCATTATGTTGAGGATTAAATATCCGCCGTTAGCCTTATGGAAAGCCCCAGCGTTTATCATCGTAAAATCGGTAACCAATACCCCCTGGATTACTTCTTTATCTATTTTCCCAACTAAATTCTCAAGTGTAGGAAACTCCTCAAAAACAACAGGTAATCCCTTTAATTTACTATTATCAACTATCAGATTAACCTTGTATCGAGAAGGAATACCATCTTCATTAGATTTAAACTTTAAAAACAATTCCAAATTATCATTTATGTCCTTACAAACATCATCAAGATAATTAAGTATTTTTCTTTTACTTTCTTCATATAGCTTGCTTGATAACTCATGATTAAATATCTCTTTTTTAAATTCTTCTATGTAAAACTTTATCCATTTGTCAGCTAATTCTTTGTCAAGCTGTTTTAATTTTTCAAATAATTCTTTATCAAGATTTCTTAATTCTCTAATTTTTTGCTCTATTTTTTCTTCCAATATCTCTTCTTTTTTTCTTATCTCTTCTCTTATGGGTTCTTCCAAGTTTTGGATTTCCTCATTAGAGACAGGTTTACCACCAATAAGTGGGGAAATGAAAAACCCACTACTGGTTGGTTGCAACAGGAAACCAAGAGAATTAGCCTCCTGTTGCATCTCCATTATTATTTTTTCTTTTTTTCTGGAATACTCTCTAATTAATTGTTCTTTTGCTTGTATATGTTTGTCATCTTCAAAAGTTTTTTTGAGGTTTTGCCTTAAATTCTTGATTGTGTCTTCAAATTTTTCTTTAAAAACTCTGCCTAAGGAATTAGGTAATCTTACAGAGACTGGCTCATCAGGATTATCGAAATTATAGATATATATCCAATCATCGGGTAAAGAGCCATTTTCTGTTTCACTAAGTATTTTCTGAATGATAGTTCTTTTGCCTAATCCAAACGATCCTGCAGCATAAACATTATATTTATCCTTCTTTATTGAAATAGCAAATTTCAATGTATCTATAGCTCTGTCTTGCCCTACAAATTCTATTCTCCTTTCTTTATCTTTTGTTTTGTAGTATTTATCAACCACCTTTTTTATAAAACTTTCTTTATAATTTTGAAATATATCATCTACCTTTAATTTTAATTTCTGTGTTTTCATATAAAAAATAATTCTTCAAAAGGAAAACAAAACCTTGCTATTTCACTTTACTAAAATACTCATCCAGAAATCCTTTTATATAGGCACCTTTTGAAGAATTAAGTTGATGCTTATACAAAATTTTCCACAAGGGGAAAAATGGGAAAAACCCAGTCCTTAATTTTACACTAAAAAGAGGATGATATTTTAATAGCTTAGCAGCATATTTCCCTTCCTTATAAAAATGTTTTATAATTTTTTCTTTATCACTGAATTCTTGTTTATAATGCAGTACCCATGCTCTAAAATCAAAAAATCTAATGACACCAAGTTTCCTTAATCTATATCCAAATTCAGTATCCTGCCACCTTTCGAATTCAAGATTAAACAAACCCGCCTTCAACACTAAGTCTCTTCTTACCGAAACGTTAGCAGTGCAGAAAAAATTTCCCGAATATCCTTTAGTGTATAAAACCCAATTTTTCCTTATTTTCTTTAAAATACTATCTTCAGAAAAAAAAAATCCAAAAATTTTAAATCATTAAAGTTAATTATTGGTCCCCTAACTATAGCATTCCTATATTTCTCATGGTATTGCAAATGAATTTCGATAAATTTGGGTGTAGGGAATGTATCATCATCAGTATATATTATAACATCAGAGTTAGCAAATAAAGCTCCTTTATTCCTACCATCAGCAGATCCTTTATTAACATCATTCTTTATAACATTTATCTTGAGATTACCCCGATAATTCTTTATTATTTCATAAGTCCCATCAGTTGAATTATCATCGATAACAATTATCTCGAAATCTTTGACGGTTTGGTTTTCCCAATAAGGTAAGGTTTTAAAGAATATTTCTATTCTATTATAAGTTGGTATGGCAACCGTAGCTCTCATTCTTTAATCTCCAGCAGTTATCAATGAATAAAGTGGTATCATAACAGCTAACAAAATTATACCAACAAAAATACCGACAAACACGATTAATAATGGTTCAATTATGGTCGAAATTGATTCAATCGTTCTATTAAGTTGTTCTTCTTGGAAATCAGCATATTTTTTTAATACTTCATCAATTTTTCCTGTCTCATCTCCTATACTAACCATCTGTCTTGCCATAGGATCAAAAATATCTCTGATAATAGCTAAAACTACTTTATCGTCTTCCGTCAAAACATCAGTATTGGGATTATATTGTCCTTTTATAAACTTAAAGAATATATCACTTAAAGTTTTTCCTTCACTTATCTTTATAATAGCATAATCTATGATCTTATCAAAAACATAATTACTGAGGACTTTTTTAGTAATCTCCAATGCTTTTATCATAGGAGTTCCTGTAGCAACCAAAGAAGAAATAGTAGAAAAAAATGAAACAACTAAGTAAGATTTAATTATATTACCAAAAACAGGAATTCTTATTTTTACTATATCAAGTATCTGTCTTCCTTTCTTAGTTTTTGAAAAATTATTATAAAAAACAAACCCTCCTATTATAGCACCGAAAAATATAATATAAAACGCAGGGGTTCTCATAAAATCAGTTATTGCTATCAAAACCTGCGTAATAAAAGGTAATTTTACATTCATATCTTTTATAACCGCAAATATTTGAGGCAAAACGAATTGGAATACAACGAAAGCAATAACAAAAGCAAATACTATTATTAAAACGGGATAAGTTAAGGATGATTTAACTTTTGCTTGTATCTTTGCCATCCTTTCCAAACTATTTGCTAATTGCTTTAGGTTTCTATCAAGAAGTCCTGATTTTTCTCCTGCCTCAACCATACCCAAAAAATAAGGTCCCAAATCCTTTTCATACTTTGATAAAGCTTTAGTTATAGTAGATCCTTTTGAAACCTCAACATAAACATCATTAATTATCTTTTTCAATTTCGGATTTTCAGCTTGATTAAAAAGTATAAACATTGATTTTTTGAGATCCAATCCTGCTTCCATCATCGTAGCCCATTGATTAGTAAACATCGCTAATTCCTTAAGCTGTATTTTCCCCGCAAAAGCAACCCTTTTATCAGATAAAGTTTCTAATTCCTGCTTTTGCTTTTTTGATAATTTTTTACTTTGAACAGTTTGTTTAACTAAATCAACTATTTCTTCTTTTTCTAATAATTCTTCTTTCTTTATTTCTTTTTTAGAAAACCTTCCTTTCAAATCTTTTTTTTCCATCTTCTAAATCCTCTTATATCTATTTATTAATAAGATTTCTATATTTTTCCAATTTTTCCTCAAAAAGTTTTTTCAGAGAGTTAGCCTGTTTATAATATTCATTTTCATCTTGCCACAAATTATGAGGTCTAAATAATTCAGAAGGTAAGTTAGGAACAAACGGAACTTTAAAACCAAAAACTGGATGAACATAAGAATTATTTTTGTCTATTCTCTTTTCAAGTGCAGCCTTTACAATACTTCTTGTATAAGAAAGATCTATTCTTTTAGCAACTGGATACCTATTGCCAATCCATCCCGTATTAATCAAATACACGTTTGTTTTATATTTTTTGACATTTTCAAAAAGTTTTTGTGCATATTTTATGGGATTAAGTGGTAAAAATGGTTTGGCAAAAGCTTCAGAAAATGTTGGCTCAGGATCTTTAACTCCCCTTTCAGTACCTGCTAATTTAGAAGTATACCCCAACAAAAAATATTCTAATATTTGATTACCTTCCAAAATTGCTATTGGTGGTAAAGATCCTGTAGCATCAGCAGATAAGAAGAAAATAGTAGCAGGAATCTCACCCATCAAACTCTGCTCCATTATCTCAATGTATTTATTAGGGTAAGCAGAACGAGTATTTTCAGTTATAGAATTATCCGAAAAATCTATTTCCCGTGTTTTCAAGTCACAAACAGCATTCTCGATTATCGTCCCAAACCTATTTGTAGCCAAATATATTTCCCTTTCTTTATAAAAATCAAGATTAATAATTTTTGCATAAGATCCGCCTTCGAAATTAAATATATCATTTTCAGTCCATCCATGCTCATCATCACCAATTAATCTTCTTGATGGGTCCGTTGATAAAGTTGTTTTTCCTGTGCCTGATAAACCAAAAAACAAAGCTGTACTCATCGAATTCAAATCTCTATTTGCCCCGCAATGCATAGGTAAAATATCAAATTTCTCTAAATAGAGATAATTAAGGAAAGTAAAAACTGCTTTTTTTATTTCTCCACAATACAGAGTCCCTGCAATAAAAATAAGAGGTTCGGAAATATCCAAGATAACGGCGACCTCGCTTCTAACACCATCCTTTGGCCCCTCCAATTTTAAAAAAGGTAAATGAACTATCCCTATTTTCTCCACAATCCTATTAGGTTTCAATTCATTCTTTCTTATGAACAAATTATTAGCAAAGATACAATGATATGGGCTTTCAGTGATTAGAGAAATTTCGACAGTATAATTAGGGTTAGCACCTGCATAACCACTCCACGTATAAAATTCTTTCCCTTCAACATATCCAAGAGCTTTCTCTTTTATCCTATCAAATTTTTCTCTTTCTATAGGGTGATTTACATCACCCCACCAAATCAAATTTTCAGTATACTCATCCAACACAACAAACTTATCCTTGGGAGATCTTCCCGTATAAGGAGAAGTATTAACAACCAAAGCACCAGAAGAAGAAATAATTCCCAAATTCTTTATTATCGTATGTTCATACAACTGGGCAACAGATAGATTATCAAAAACCTTTTTTGCTTTATTTCTTATTTTTTCTATCATTTTTTCTTCCTCCTTTACTTAACCCTTTTGCCATCCTCAGTAAATACAAAAATATCTTTTATAGGTAAATACAGGTTTAGTTCCTGATTTCTTTCTATTTTCTCCTTGTTAATCACTTTGAAAATAACATTATTGACTAAAACATTAATTAAGAAATAAGATCCCAAATTATCATAAAACAGTGTTTTTCCTGTGATTTTAATACTATCTTTAGTTTCTTCCAACAGTATTTTTTCAGGCCTTATTGCAAGTATATAATTACCTTCCCTTAAATTATCTATCTTTTGTATTTCCAAATCATTTTCAATAATTATTTTTTGATCAAGCACTTTGCAATTATAATAGTTTATTTGTGGGCTGCCAACAAAAGATGCAGTAAAGAAATTCTGGGGATTATTATAAATCTCTTCTGGTGTTCCAAATTGCATTATCCTACCTCTATCCATAACGATTATAAAATCGGAGAGGGTCATAGCCTCAACTTGGTCGTGAGTAACAAAAACAGCTGTAGCATTCAACTCTATCAATATTTTCTTTATTTCTTCTCTCGCTTTTTCTCGCAGCAAAGCATCTAAATTACTCAAAGGTTCATCGAAAAGAAAAATATCAGGTTCTTTAACAAGTGCTCGTGCAATAGCAACTCTTTGTCTTTGCCCACCTGAAATCTGACTTGGATACTTATTTAAAATATCTCCTATCTTCAAAAAATCAACAACCTTAGATAATTTTTGTTCTATCTCATTTTTAGGGACCTTTTTTATTCTCAAGCCAATCGTAATGTTATCTTTAACTGTCATATGTGGATAAAGAGCATAAGTTTGGAAAACCATAGCTATGTTTCTGTTGGACGGATGAAAATTAGTAACATCTCTGCCATTTATAAAAATCTTTCCGCTTTGGACTTCTTCCAATCCTGCGATACATCTAAGTAGAGTGGTTTTTCCACATCCTGAAGGCCCCAAAATACTCAAAAAAACACCCTTATTTATCTCAAAATTTATATCAAATAAAACTTGGTTTCTATTGAAAAATTTGTTCAAATTTTCTACCCTTAGCATTTTTTATAAAGATTTATAATATTTTCTTATCTTAAATAAAAAATCTTTTAAATTCTCAAACTCGTTCTTTTTAAACCAATAAGAAGGACAACTAAATACATTATTTTTATCAACATAAAATTCCAGAATATCATACAAAAATCTCTTTTTATAAATAATATCTGCTCTCTGCATGTTTATTCTTGCAATTTCCTTAGCCCATTTTGAAACTATAATATCTCTACCAGTAAAATATATTTTGTACCCCACATTCTTAATAAATAAAATGTAGGCTGCAATAAAATCAACTATACCCAAAATAATAGGAATTACAAAAAACTCATCCAATTCATTCCTCTTTAAAAAACCATTAACAATTAACAATATTCCTATAATAACAAGTACACTCATAATTATCTTCAAAAGAACGTTAACTTTAGAAACCCAAATTTTGGGTTCAAATAAGTCTTTAAAATCTTGTAATAAATCTCTATCCACTTCCTTTCCTTTTTAAACTGTCAGTATTTCTTTATTTTTCTCTTCAGTATATTTTTCTACTTTATCGAGGTATTCTTTGGTAATTTTTTCTATTTCTTTTTGGAATCTCGTTGATTCATCTTCAGATATAACTTTTTGTTTTTTTGATAGGTCCTTAATTTTTTCGACAGCATCTCTACGAGCATTTCTTATCGATTGTTTAATTTCTTCAGCTTTTTGACTAACAAATTTTGTTAATTGTTTTCTATTTTCCTCAGTTAATCTTGGTATTAATATTCTTATTAAATTTCCTTCGATTTGCGGATTAAGAGAGAGATTAGATTTTTGAATAGCTTTTTCTATTGCAGATATAGCTCCCTTATCAAAAGGTTGGATAACAATCATCCTGGGATCAGGCACTGATATAGAAGCTAATGATTTTAATGGGACAATACTTCCATGATACTCAACTTTTAAATCTTCGACTAAAGAAGGGGAAGCCCTTCCTGTCCTCATTGATCTTAATTCTTTTAAAAAATAATTGATAGCGTCATCCATTTGTTTTTTCATTGCATTAATTATTTGTTTTGGGTCGTTATCCATAATATCTTTCTCCCTTCATTACCTTGAGTTATTTATATTCCGCCACTCAAGAAGGCGGGCTTTCCTTATCATAAATCGATATCATAAAATCATCAGTTCTTACATAATCATAAAATAAATCCAAAACATCATTAAGCTTTATATTCTCTATCTTATAGAGATAATTATACGCCTCTTTATAGGTTTTAAAAAGCTCATTAGACCCGATAAGCATACCCTGATTAGAAGAAGTCTCAAAACTCCAAAAAGCAGAACTATAAAAGTTCTCTTTTACCACATCAAAGAAATCAAATTCTATCAATGATTTAAGACCAGATATAATTTTTTTGTATTCATCAATAATTTTATTAATGTTTTTGTATTCACAGACGGCAGCAAAATAAATTATGCCTGGTAACTCATTTGTTGAATACATATCGAAACTGACAGCATCTACTAATTTTTTTTCATTCTTCAAAATTCTATTAAATAACCCATAAGAAGAACCAGCAAGAATATAACTTATTAAAGAAAAATAATATGATTTTTCTATATCCTTATATTTTTCGGATAACTTAGGAGCTTTATATGAAATCATTAAATAAGTTTTACTAACACTTCCTTTTAATTCCAATTTATCATATTTTACATTCTCCTCTGTAAAATCAACCTCAATTCTTTTATTATCAATTTTACAAGCCTTAAATAAATCATCCAATTTTTTTCTTATATCCTTTTCATCATAATCAGTAACAATAACGAAAAAAGAATTCTCGGGATTTCTATAGTAAGAATAAAATTCAGATATAATTTCTAAATCAATATTTTTTAGAGTTTCCTCATACCCTATTATTGGATGCCTAATAGGATTAACACTATACATACTCTTCAAAGTTTCTTCAAAAAGAACAACAAAAGGATCATCATCTCTCATCTTTATCTCATGAAAAATTATATTCCTCTCAGATTCAACATCTTCTTTTCTAAATAGAGGATTAAATACCATATCCCACAGAATGTCCATTGCTTGGAACAATGAAGAAGAAGGAAGATTGATGTAATAGGCAGTTTGATCATAGGAGGTATAAGCGTTAGTATATCCCCCTAAACTATTTATCATCTTCGAAATATCTTGAGAATATTTTTGAGAACCTCTAAAAATACAGTGCTCTATCAAATGAGCAATACCTTTATAATCATCTTTTTCATATATTGATCCTACTTTTGTGAAAAAAGCCACGAAACTAATTGGATTATCAACTTTCTTATATATGACTTTAAAAGGATAATCCAAAACCTTCGTTTTCTTATCCTGATTTTCTATAAACTCTTTTATAATTCTTTTTCTGTTCATTTTAATCTTCTAATAAATTCTTTACGAATTCTTTTGGTTCAAAAGGTTGAATATCATCGATATTCTCTCCAAAGGT
>Ga0105160_1000649_pt1 | contig 15480 bp, 12 predicted proteins | sample GXS110809BmetaG_FD_89591 | JGI IMG/M metagenome (GOLD analysis project Ga0105160, IMG submission 89591) | Hot spring microbial communities from Gongxiaoshe hot spring, China to study Microbial Dark Matter (Phase II) - GXS 110809B | ecosystem: Environmental > Aquatic > Thermal springs > Hot... | reverse complement strand
GGAATATGGCGTCGGCAGCGGCATCGTGTGGGATTCGGAAGCAGCCTCGGAGTATCACGAGTGCCTTGCCAAAGCCCAAATCTTGCTGACGCCTGCTCCCCCTGAATTCCAGCTGTTGGAGACCATGCGTTGGCACCCGCGCAAGGGCTATTTTCTGCTGGAGCAACACCTCAGGCGCCTGCGCCACTCGGCGGACTATTTCGGCTTTGCGCTGGATGAAGCACACATCCGCGCGCTACTTGCCCAAGTCGCTGCCCCCCATCCGCTGCGTGTGCGCTTACTGCTCAGTCGCGACGGCACCGCTCGAGTCGAGCATACACCACTGCCGCCGAGCCCGCCCCTATGGCGCGTGGCGCTCGCGCCAGAGCCGATTGATCCAAATCATGTGTTTCTGTATCATAAAACCACGCACCGCGCTGTGTACGAGCGTGCCCGCGCTAGCTGCCCCCACTGCGACGATGTGATTCTATGGAACCCACAGGGCGAAATCACCGAATCGACCCTCGCGAATGTGGTTGTGCAACTGCAAGGCAAGCTCTACACGCCTCCGATTCGCTGTGGGCTGCTTGGCGGCGTCTATCGTGAGTATTTGCTGGCGCGTGGCACGATTACCGAGCGCACCCTCACAAAAGAGGAACTTGCCCGCGCCGACGCGATTTACCTCATCAACTCTGTGCGCGGCTGGATGCGTGCCCGCTTAGAGTAGGTACAATCTCAGCGTGCGAATGCCAACTTGGCTTAAGGTTGCGTTGGGCGCAGGCGCAGCCGTTGCGGGCGCCACTTGGTTTCTGCGCAAAGTGTGGTTCTATCGCGACCCCAAGCGCATTCCTCCCGCAGACCCGAACCTTATCCTCGCTCCGTGCGACGGCAAGGTAGTTTACATCCGCCCCGTGAGCGCGGAAGGCACCGTATTTGCCGAAAAGCTGGGGCGCCCGATTGCCGTCACCGAAATCACACGCGCGGATTGGGAAGGCGTCTCGCCTGAAGGTTGGCTGATAGGTATCTACATGAGCCCACTGGATGTGCACTTCAACTATGCGCCAATGAAGGGCACCATCCGTAAGATTGTTTACACACCCGCCCGCGTGAACTTGCCAATGGTTGACCTCTGGGAATATGTGAGCATGACTTGGCTGCGCCGTGCGGTAGACCTGCTGGGCAAGCGCTACCACTTGGAAAACGAGCGACAGACCATCTTTTTGGAGAACGAGCATGTGCGCTTGGCGATTGTGGAAATCGCCGATAAGTTCGTCAACAAAATCACCACCTACGTGCAGGAGGGGCAGTGTGTACATGCGGGGCAAAAGCTGTCGTTTATTGAGCGCGGCAGCCAAGTGGATTTGTTGATTTTCTCACGCGCAGTGGAGATTCTGACCCATACAGGGGCGCAGGTTTATGGCGGGCAAACGCCCGTTGCGCGGGTGCACAGCCCTTAGGGTTTCGGTTCCCCTCGCACAGCGGGGGGCAGTTTGGAGCACCCCCTCCGTAGGTTCCCCCTACTCGTAGGGGGAACCGAGCATTTTTTGGGTTCCCCTCGCTTGCGGGGGGAACCTGCAGGAGGGGGGCGGTTTGTCTTGAAAACCCCCTCCGTAGGTTCCCCCTACCCGTAGGGGGAACCAAGCAGGTTTTTGGTTCCCCTCGTTTGCGGGGGGAACCTGTAGGAGGGGTGCAGGCAAGGGCACAGAAACTGCCTAAACTTCCGGTGATGCTGCGGGGCTTGCCAGTTTGCTGATGTCGCCCACGCGCTCGATGGCAGTACGCATCACTGCCTCGCTGGGAGCGCGGCTGCGCAGATACTGCTCGCACATTCGCAGTGGATAGAGCAAGCGGTCATAGCGAGGATCGGGCAGGCTTAGGGGGCGTGTCTCTTGCAGTAGCCATGCCGAGATTTTGTCAGCCCATTCGCGTGTATCGTCGGGGCTGGTCAATACGGGCGTTTCCACGCGCACTAAGCCGTAGGTAGGCGATGCGCCCGGTTGCCACCGCAACCGCAGATACCAGCTGTACACCTCGCTTTGTCCCGTGCGCACTGTGCGAAACACACTGCTGCGGTAGCCCGCAGGCATGTTCAGCACTTGCAGCATCCAGTTGATTTCCAGATAGCTCGTGCGGTGCGACTTGGAAACGCCTACCACTTTCACCAGTTTGCGTCGTTCTAAAGTGCTCATCAGGTCAGCGATGGAGCCGTCCACCAAGAGCCAGTCAGTAGAAGTGGGCGTTTGTTGCTCAATCCACTGCAAGGCGAGCCGCCGCTCCAGATGGTCGCGCACACGCGCAACCGTCGCCCCTGCGCGCACCAACATCGTAGCAAACGAGGTTTTTTCCAGTTCACGCTCCTCAAGCGAGTCGTAGACGGTGATACCCGCGTTTTTGAACTTTTCGGCGTCAAACGCCTTTAGGGGTAGGTAGAGCGCTTCCTCGGCGTGGTACAACTCCGCATGGGGGTGCAGCTGCCGATTGCAACGCTCTAACACCATCGCCGCCACGTAGCCATACACCACGGGCAGTAGCCCCCGCTCGGTTTGCTGGTAGTACAGCAGATGCGAGTGTTGAATACCATCAATGAAGTGGGTAAACTGCGTGGGTTCCTCAGCGGGCGGCACGGGGAACACGCCGAACTCCTTACGGTCGGGTTCAGGCACCAGCAAAGCGCGGGTAAAACCGCCCTCTTCTTCGGGCGGTTCAATCACATCCTCCGAGCTAATGCGCCGTACGATCTGCACGCCTTCGGGATTCGCGCGCAGGAACTCCACAACTTTCTGTAAGAAGGGCGTCATTATGCTTTATGGTTCGCGGGGCAGCCCGCGATTCCTGCCACAGAGACGCCCTCAGCGCACTACACGCCTACCGTCGTAGCTGGGCGAAACGCGCCGCTGCTTGCGAATATAGTCTGCGACCACATCAAGCAGCAATTTGCCGGTGTCGGCGTAGCTGATGCCTAAAGGCTTGAGATAGCGATCGGCAAAATACGAGTTCGTGGTGCCCTTATAGACGCGCTCGTCCTGTATTGGCTGTCCGTTGATGGTTGCCTCTACCAGTTGGCGGTTCTCAATGCGATAGCGGATGCCGCTGACGGTGGGGCGTTGCTCGGTCAGCAATCGCTTGAGGTCGCGACCCGTGATTTCAAAGCGCACGACTGTGTTGCCGAAGGGCATCATGCGGGCGAGATCGTAGTAGCTAATTGGTCCGCGCGCCAGCTCGATGCGGATGCCGAACATGTTTTGTAGGTCAAAATCCACGCCGAAGGTAGCGCGCACGGCGTCGCCCACGAGGTAGTAATGCGCGTAGTCGTTGCCGCGTTGCACAAAATCGTCTGTTGCCTCACCGACGATGCGCCCGTACTTGCGCATAATCGGCTTCCAGTAGCGTTCCACAACCCGTCGTACTTCGGGATGCTCGGGGATATCTGCTGTGATGGGGATGAGTTGCCCGCGATAGCCCACCAGTTCCAGCCGATTGGTGTCGATGTTGCGCCAGAACAGCAGATCGAGCCTACCCAGCTCGCCGCCCCACTGGTGCGCCTGCACGATGATGGTACCCCCCAAGTTGACAGGAGCTTTTTGTTGCCACTCCACGAAGCGCGGCTGGGTGAGGCGCGTATGAGAGTGCCCGCCTACAATCACATCGATACCCGGTACCTCGCGCGCCAATCGCTCGTCGTCGCGGTAGCCCAAGTGCGAAATCAAAATCACCAAATCGGCTTGCTGACGCAGCTGCGGCACCAGCTGGCGGGCGACGTCAAACGGGTCAAGCACGCTTACGCGACCACGCGCCCCGCGATAGTTCTGCGTGTCGGTAATTACCAAGCCAAACAGTGCAATGCGCAGCTCACCAATCTGCGTAATCACATAAGGTGGCACGATGGGTTCGCCTGTGTCGGCATAGCGCAGGTTTGCGCTCACGGTCTGGAACCGCCCCATGCGCACCAAGCGCAGCACGGTTTCCAAAGGGTTGCTGAATTCGTGATTGCCTAAAGTTGCAAAGTCGTAGCCGCAGGCGTTCATCGCGGCGACATCCGCCTCACCTTGATATTCTAACGAAAACGGTGTGCCGTCCATGTAGTCGCCCGCGTCGATGACCAGCACGGGGTAGGGCTGCAGTTGCTCGCGCAAGCGTTGAATCAGTGTGGCACGGCGAGCAACACCCCCGATGTTGACTTTGTATGGCACCGCTGCCGCTTCTGTATCAGGGGAAATACCTTCAGGGTAGGTAAAGGGCAGCAGGTGTCCGTGCGTGTCGTTTGTGTGGAGGATGGTGAGACGAAACCAACGCCCGCTGGGGTCGGCGCTATAGCCAATCTGCAGCACAACGCCCAGCAGGCTCAAGATCAGTCCGAGCTTTTTCATGGCTTACTTCTCCGATTTTGCGGCTTGGGCGGCTTTCATCGCCTCTTTACGGCGCTGCTTGAGCCGTTTCATACGCCGATGACGGCGTTGACGCAACTCGCGTTCGCGCATACGCATCGTTTCCAGACCTCCATTCGGCCGATTTTGCAGCAGGTAAGCTGCAGCGGTGCCTAATTCTATCTCAAACAGCTACCTGCGTTGAGGTTCCTCGCTTGCGACTTGGAATGACAAGTTCACTTTTGCGAAAAAGTAAACCTGCCCTTCCGAGCGGAACGAGGAATCTCAACCGCTCAGCACCAACAGGGTAGCATTTGGTCTAATTTTACCTTTCGTGGAGGCGGTCTATGCTGCCCTCGCGACCGCTGCCGTTGTGGGTAGCTCAACGATGGGGGGTGTGGGGAAGATACATACAAAAGTGGTGCCTTTGCCTGGCTCGGAGATGACCTGGATCGTGCCGTCGTGTTTCTCAACAGCGTGGCGCACCAGCATCAGCCCAACACCGCTGCCGCCGCTGCGCGTGGTGATAGATTGCTCGAACAGTCGCTCGCGCACCTCAGGGGGAATGCCTGGACCCGTGTCACGCACCACGAGAATCGTCCGCTCTGAATCCTCTATCCAGTCGTACTCGATGCGTCGCTCGCCATGCCAGCCTTGCAAGGCTTGCACGGCGTTTAAGGTCAAGTTCAAAAACAGTTGCATCAAGTAGCGTCGGTCGGCATGCATGCGCAGGCTCTGCGGGATGTTATTGACGATTTGCACAGGCGGGTTGAGTAGGTGCGCTCCCACCAAGCGTTCTACTTCACGCGCGACTTGCGCAGGGGCAACCTCGCTCAGTTCCAGTGCCTGCTCATCACGCGTGAGGCTTAGCAGGTCTTGAAGATATTGATGGGCGTGCTGAGTGGCGTCGCGAATGCTACCGAAGTATCGCGCTGCATCGAACTGTGGGTCTTTGCGCGCCCGCAAGACGCCCACCTCCGCCAGCGACTGCACATTGTTGAAGAAATTTTTCAAATCGTGCACAATCCCGCGCACAACCTGCCCAACGACACCGGCGCGCTCTTGAGTTATCAGCTGTTGATACACTCGCTGCAGCTCTTGGTTGGTGCGTGCCAGTTCCTTGGAGAGATAGTGCGCCCGCAAGTTGAGCTGTAATGACAAGCCCAGTGCCAGCGTCCCTATACCTAAACTCCAGGTGGGCACGAATCGGATTAGCCCGTAGTAGACCAACATGTCCACGACAATGAGCGGGATGCCCAAGCTGAGCACGCCTAAAACGGCACGATTGTAAACATCGAGCGCGTACCAGCGGCGATAAGCCATCAGAAAGGTGAATAAGAAGGCCGCCAAGTACAGTGCGGAGTATGCCCCTCCCAGCGGTGTGCTCAGGGTGCGCAGGTAATAACCACCCACTATCAGCGGCTCGGCTTCAACGACTGGCTTCAAAATCCATCCAAGCGCCGTCAATGGCAGCAGCGGAAATGTGATGCCCCACAGAAACCGCGTAAGGGTGTGCAAATTAAGGCGGAACATATCGTTCGCAATCTGTACAAACAGCGCACCACAAAGCGATGAGAGCAAGAATTGTGCGGCTGCATAAGTGAATGCGTTTTCGGGGGGCGTGGGAGATTGCCGATACAGCTGGGCATCAACAACGCTGATGCCCAAGCTACTCATGATAAAAACAAACAATAGGAGGTTCATTCGGTAGCTTTTGGTGAGGATTGCCTGCAGTGCGTGATGTACGATGAGATATCCGTACAGCCCCACGCTCAGCCACAAGGTTGCTTGTGCCCAGCTGTGCATTGTTTTACCCCGCTGTGGGGGGTTATTCCATATTTTGTGGCTTATCGCGTGTACGTTCCCACTCGCGAAGACTTTCTAAGATGTTTTCGTGGCGCAGTGCGCGACGAACCTCGCGGATTTCTTCGGCGGTAATCGGACCGAGTTGCTGCGTGGCGAGCCACTCATCCACAGTGCGTTCATCGTTTTCTAAGTAGCGTAGCATCAACTCGTCCCAAGCCGCTTGCGTGAGTGTGCGCGTGCCGCGGTGCCCACACTGCGCGCACTCATACTGCACTTCGATACGGTTGGCGCCCATTGTATGGGGGTAGTAGGCGATGTAAATGAAATCATCTAAGCCGATGGGGGTATCACAGCGACGGCAGCGCAGGGTCATAGCATGCTTCCCCCCCAAGTGCGTGGCAGGAAGATTTGCTCGTACTTCATAAGTGCGTAGCGGTCGGTCATGCCTGCCAAATAGTCGCACACCGCTTGCACGCGCGCTTCCACCGTGTCTTCCTTCGGGCAGAATTTCGGCGACATCTCGTGGGGGTAACGGAAGTAGTATTCAAACATCTGGCGCAAGATGACTTTCATTTTTTCGCGCTCGCGCTGCACAGCGGGGTGGTGATAGAGGTTCTCGAACATGAACTCTTTCATCTCGTTCACAGCTTGCAGCATTGGCTCGCTCATTTGCACGACAGGTTTGCCGTCGCTGGTTTGCACCACATCCATCACCATGCGGGCGATGCGTTCGCTGTGTGCGCTGCCCAAAAACTCGGTCAGGTGGCGCGGCAGCGAGTCGGGGGTTAGCAATCCTGCGCGCACGCCGTCGTCGAAGTCGTGGTTGAGGTAGGCGATGCGGTCGGCGATGCGCACGACCGCAGCTTCCAAGTGCACGGTTTTTTCAGCTTCGGCGGTGGTGAGGTCCGCGCGCCCTTTAGAGTGCCCTAAAATACCCTCGCGCACCTCGTGGGTTAGGTTCAGCCCGCGCCCATCTTTCTCGATGCAATCCACCACGCGCAAGCTTTGCTCGTAGTGGCGGAAGCGTCTGCCTGGCAGGTACTCCTGTAGGATTTCGTCGAGGGCTTCCTCGCCTGTGTGCCCAAAAGGGGGGTGTCCGAGGTCGTGTGCGAGGGCGATGGCTTCGGTGAGGTCTTCGTTGAGGCGCAAGGCGCGGCTGATGGTGCGCGCGATTTGTGCTACCTCCAGCGTATGGGTCAAGCGCGTGCGGTAATGGTCTTCGTTAGGGTCTAAAAAGACTTGGGTTTTGTGTTTGAGGCGGCGGAATGCCTTACTGTGGATGATGCGGTCGCGGTCGCGCTGGAAAGCGGTGCGCACAGGGTCAGGTGGCTCAGGGATGGGGCGCCCGCGCGATTCGGCACTCTTGGTCGCGTAGGGAGCAAGAATCTGGTATTCCAACTGCTCCAGCCGTTCGCGTACTGTCATGGCTCAGTACTGAATGAGCGTGTAGACATCGTAGCCGCGCAAGTTCTTACGCCCGTTGAGGAAGGTTAGCTCGATGAGGAACACGAAACCCGCCACTATGCCGCCCAGCCGCTCGATCAAGTGTGCGGAGGCACGAGCAGTGCCTCCAGTTGCCAACAGGTCATCTACCACCACTACGCGTTGCCCCGGCTCAACCGCGTCGGTGTGGATTTCGACGGTGTTGGTGCCGTATTCAAGGGCGTATTCCTCGCTAATTTTTTCGCCCGGCAACTTGCCCAGCTTGCGGATGGGCACGAAACCCAGTCCCAAGTTGACCGCAATCGGCAGCCCAAACACGAAACCGCGCGATTCGATGCCCGCAATCACATCAGGCTTGAGTTCGCGGGCGTGCTCGGTCATCAGGTCAATCACTTCCTTGAGGGCTTGGGGATGCTTCAACACGGGCGTGATGTCCTTGAAGATAATCCCCGGCTCGGGAAAGTTAGGGATATCGCGCACCAGCTGTGCTGCCAATATCTCGCGCATGCTCGTCTCCTCCGTTTGCCGAGAAAGTATACCACAACTGGGTATACTTGCGCCGATGTCGACCACAGTGCGCCTTATCACACTGGGCTGCGCCAAGAACGAGGTGGATTCCGAAGAGATTGCAGGCGTGTTGCAGCGCGCGGGCTATCGGCTCGACACGCAGACCGATACGCCCGATGTAATCATTATCAACACTTGTGGGTTTTTGGAGTCAGCGCAGCGCGAGGGGATGCAGGTAATTCGCGAGGCGTTGCAGCTCAAGAAACAGGGTAAAACGCAGCGCGTGATTGTGGCAGGGTGTATGGTGCAGCGGCTGGGCGAGTCGCTGCAACAACTGTTGCCTGAGGTAGATGCTTGGGTGGGCGTGGGGCAGATGGCGCGCTTTGCGGAAATCGTCGACTCCGTGCGCACCGCACGCCAACCGGTAATCGATATCCAGCCGCCACACCACCGCTGGGCAGAGGTGCCCACGCGCCTGCGCAGCCGCGCCCCTTGGACGGCTTACCTCAAAATCTCTGAAGGCTGCGACCACAAATGCACCTTCTGTACGATTCCATCGTTTCGCGGGCGCCATGTAAGCAAGCCCCTCGAGCGGGTGCTGGAAGAGGCGCGCTGGCTGGCTGCCAACGGCGCGAGGGAAATCAACCTCATTGCCCAAGACACCACACAGTACGGCTACGACCTCTACAAAAAGTTCATGCTGCCCACGCTCTTGCGTGAGCTGAATGCGATTGAGGGGATAGAGTGGATCCGCGTCCACTACGCCTATCCGTCACGTATAACTGATGAGCTGATTGAGGCGATGGCATCGCTGCCAAAGGTGGTCAAGTACCTAGATGTGCCGTTACAGCATGCCGACCGCACAATCTTGCAAGCGATGCGGCGCCCAGGCGACGGTACGCGCTACCTGAAAATGATTGAGAAACTGCGGACTGCGATTCCCGAAATTGCAATTCGGACAACTTTCATCGTGGGCTTTCCGGGCGAGGGCGAGCGCGAGTTCCAAAACCTGCTAGCGTTCATGCAGGAAGCCCAACTGGATCGCGTGGGCGCATTCATCTACTCACGCGAGAAGGGCACGCCGTCGGCAGAGATGCCGAACCAAGTGCCGTTTCGCATCAAACGCGAACGGTTCGACAAACTTATGCGCTTCCAGCAGCCTATCTCGCTGATGCGCAACCGCCAGTGGGTGGGCAAAACAATGCGCGTGCTTATTGAGGGCTGCAGTGAGGATAGAAGGTACGCTATCGGACGCTCACACCGCGATGCGCCCGATGTGGATGGCTTAGTCTACGTAAAAAATTGTACGGCACCTCCGGGCACATTTGTGCCCGTGCGAATCACCTACGCCGATGTATACGATGTGTGGGGCGAAATGCTGCCCCAAGATAGCCCCTGAGGTATCCGCTAGGTAAGGTACAGCAGAAACTGATTGCGTGCGCAAAAGGTATAATCTTTTTAGATGCCTCTGACACGCGATGACTTGAAGCAGGTAGGGCAGCTGCTTCGGGAAGACCTCGAGCTACGGCTCGAACTCGCGGAGCAGATATTAGATGAGTACATCGTCGCGCTTTTGATGGAACGCAATCCACGACTGCGCGAGATATTTCGTCGCGCCGTGCTGACAGAGGCACTGCTACAACTACCAGAGCAGTTCCAACAGTTCCGCGCTGAAACGGAGGCTCAATTTGCGAATATACGAGCTCGCTTCGAGCGGGTGGAAGGGCGGTTGCAGGAGTTTTATGAAGCAACCGAGGCGCGCTTTGAGAAGGTGGAAGGGCAGCTGCAACAGTTTCGCACTGAGACCGAGGCGCGCTTTGAGAAGGTGGAAGGGCAGTTGCAACAGTTTCGCGCTGAGACCGAAGCGCGCTTTGAGAAGGTGGAAGGGCAGTTGCAACAGTTTCGCGCTGAGACCGAAGCGCGCTTCGAGAAGGTGGAAACGCGCCTCACCAACTTAGAGCGAGATGTTGCTGAAACTAAACAGGGGGTTCGGAACTTGCAAGACTGGCAGCGTGGTGAAATGGGTAGACGCGCGGGCGAGGACTACGAGCGCACAATTGTGCGACGCGCTGCGCGTATTTTCGGTGTTGGAGAAGGCGGTTCACCTGCAATCAGTGAACGAGTCAACCAGCAGATAGTGCAGTGGCTTACTCAGGCTGGTTTGCTCGACGAAGATGTTCCCGAGGACAGCGATCCACTGGATGCTGATCTAGTCTGGTGGAAAGGCAATCGCGTGGCAGTTGCGGAGATTTCCATCAAAGTAGACAAGGATGATGTTTTACGGGCGAAGCGTCGCGCGGAGGTGCTTCGCCGAGCGGGGTTGGAGGTGCTGCCCGTAGTTATCGGTTCGGAGTGGGCACATCCTGAAACCGAGCAAATCGCCGCCCAAGAGGGCGTGGCGTGGCGCGTAGGCAACGCTGTTTCGGATGCAATAGTGCGGTTTCGCGCGTTGACGGCGCCGTAGTGTCCAGCAAGTCTAGTGAACACTGTGGGTTGAATTCATCTCTGGCGCGAACAGCCATCAGACAGCCACGCGCCCGCCACGAACTGTTGCATCGCTGCGCTACCACTCCAGCACGCTTACTGACATCGGGGGGAAAGTGTGGCGAATGCGATCGCCTCCGCCACGCAGCGTGCGTGTGGCAATCCCTTTGGTTTTCGTGGTGTCTTGTGCCGCTGAGTAGTAGCGCCAGTACACCTCGTTGCCGACACGCATGCCTTGCACACGCAACTCGGCGGTGATTGCTGTACTCCGCATCTTGTTGATAACCAGCAAACGCCCTTTACCCTGCGGGGTACGCACGGCGTAAACGCTCAACATGGGGTTATCACACACCACACGGATAAGCACATCGTCAGGGCGCGCAAACCGCAAGATCAGCTGCGCGGCGAAAAAGGTGGGATAGGGTGTATTCAGCGGGTCGCCCACGCCCGGAGGATAGCCTGCAGCCACAATCCCATAGTCTCCCCACTGGCGCCAACCGTAGAGTCGCGAACTGTTGTTGTTATTGACCTCTGCTGAGTTTTGCAAGTCCCACCATACGAAAGCATCCGCACCTGCCAAAATCGCGCGCGCCCACGAGTCCGCCATGTAAAGCGCATTCACCATACTGGTGGTCTGTTTGCCGGGGTTATACGCCACCGAGTTGTTCTCAGTAACGAAAATCGGCACTGTCTCGCCCGCAGGTCCCAAGTAGTCGCGCAAAATTTGGCGCGTGGTGGCGATTATCTCCTCCCAAGTGCGCGGGTCGTCCAGCAGGAAGGCGTCATCTTCGCGCCCGGGCTGCTGGGGGTAAATATGGATATCAAAAAAGTCGGGAACAACGCCCAAGCTTTGGAGGCGATTGAGCAGCACAGGCGTCCAGCCATTGTGGGTTTGCCCCGTGCGGGGGTTGGTGACGCTAAACCGCTGAGGGAACTCATGTTCGTTGGGCACGCCCACCACGCCCACCTTGATGGTGGGGTCTACGGCTTTCATCAGTTGTATCGCATCGCGAGTGAAGTGTGCGTAGGTGTGGGCGTCGTGCCGATGAGGATGGGTGTCGTGTTCCCACGAGCCGTAGTTCTCGTTGCCGATTGCCCAGTAGCGCACATTCCCGTTGCGCTGAATGTTTGCGTAGTGCACCCAATCGGCAGCCTCTTGGGGCGTGCCAGAGCCGTAGTTGACGCAGATAAGCTTCTCCGCGCCCGTTTCGCTTGCCACGCTTAGGAAACCGTCGGTATTCGTGCCGTAGCCGCCCCCGTAGCGGCGATTGCTGTTGGTGCGCCAATCGTACTCGTTGCTGATGGAACCGCCCGGATAGCGCATCAGCCCAAACCTTAGTTGCTTGAGCAGTTCGCGGCGCTCGGGCGTGGTCAAAAACCAATCCCACGCGGCGACATTAATCCCGCGCATCGGCTGGGTAATCGTGCGTCCGGGCGCGTTGAAGTTCACGGTTGCAAGGGCGCGCGCGCTCACCTGCGCCCGAATCAGCCGAATCTCATCAATGTAAAAAGTGGGCACTGTTTGCCCCGAAAACTCACGAAAGTGAATCCCCGTAAGCCGATCGCCTGGGTTGACCCCCAACGCACTGAGAGGCACCTGTACGCGCGTCCACTGGTTGGCGGGGATGGTACTCACAAAGTTTTGCACGGGCACCAGCGGGCGGTCAATCCCGTTCACTTCGACCCCAATCCGAAAGTTGGGGTTGCCCGCTGTACCGCCGTGTACCCAGAACTCCAAGTGGCTAAACCCATCTACCACGAAGCCGTCACGGTTCTTGAAAAAGAGCGACGACCACGGGTACAGATCTACGCGGATAGAGTATTGCCCCAAGTACACAGGGTTCGTGTTGCGCATATCCCGGTTCGCCCACGACCAGTCTTCCCAGCGTCCAGCAGGGTAATCGCGATAAACGGCAGGATGAGCAAACTCATCTGCCAGTGCCGCTCCCGAAAGCACAGCCACAACTCCGATCGTCCACCAGCGCATGGCGCACACTCCCTTGGTTGGTGTCAATAGCCTTATTTACCACCCAATGGGAGATTCCTCGCCTACAGCGCGGGATGCCAAGGGCACTTTCGCGAAAACAGTCCTGTCGCTCTGAACGCGCAGGCATTAGGCTCACACCGGGGCAAGTCGCGCTGCACGCTACGCCTCTTGCGCCTCGCGCCCAGCTTCCACTTCTTGCAGGCGTTTGCCCAGCACAACTCGCGTAATTGCCGCGACCGTGTCGCCTTCAGCAAGGTCGATCAACTTGACGCCCTGCGCGATGCGCCCGGTGACGCGTAAATCCGCCACGCGCAGGCGAATGCCTTTGCCGTTTGCGGTGACCAGTATCACCTTGTCATCTTTCTCCACCACTTCGGCGGCGACCACGCTGCCCGTTTTGCGCGTGACATTCATCGTGAAGATGCCCTTGCCTCCACGCGATTGCGCGCGGTACTCCTTGAGGGGGGTGCACTTACCAAAGCCGTTCTCGGAGACCACCAACAGTAGGGCGTCGGGTTGCACGCGACAAGCAGCCACCAAGGCATCCTCTTTGCCCAAAGTTATCGCTTTCACGCCCCCTGCAGTGCGACTGCGCACAGGCACATCGGTTTCGGGGAAGCGAATCGCCAAACCTGCTTTGGTCACCAAAATGAGTTCGTCCGCGCCAGAGGTGTGCAGCACCCACCCCAGAGCGTCACCGGGTTCCAGGTCGAACGCATTCAGCCCGCTGCTGCGCAGGTTGGCAAACTCGCTGAGTAGCGTGCGCTTAATTTCGCCTTTGCGCGTGATCATCGTGAGGTAGCCCGGCGCGTCGAAATCGCGCACCGACACAGTCGCCGTCACCTTCTCGTCGGGCTGGATGCCGATGTAGTTGATGACCGCTGTTCCACGCGCCTGCCGCGAGGTTTCGGGGATTTCGTAGGCTTTCAAGCGGTAGACACGCCCCCGATCGGTGAAAAACAGAATATAGTGGTGCGTGCTCACTTGGAACAGGTGTTCCACCTCGTCTTCCTCGCGGGCGGTGGTGGCGATCACGCCTTTGCCCCCGCGCTTTTGCGAGCGATAGGCGTCAATCGACACACGCTTGATGTAGCCGTCACGCGTAATCAAAATGAGGCTCTCCTCTTCGGGGATGAGTTCTTCTTCGGAGAACTCTTCGGCTTCGCGGGCGATGATTCGCGTGCGTCGCGCATCGCCGAACTTCTCTTTGAGCGAGCGCAGCTCATCTTTGATAATCGCCTCAATTTGCTTGGGGTCCGAAAGGATATGCTCCAGTCGGGTGATTTCGCGCAGCAGCCCGCGATACTCCTCAGCAAGCTTCTCTTGCTCCAGCCGCGCCAACTGACGCAGTTGGGTGTTCAGGATGGCATCTGCTTGCAGCACGGTCAGCCCGAAGCGCTGGATCATCGTGCGTCGCGCAACCTCGGCGGTCTCCGACTGGCGAATGATGCGGATAATCTCGTCCAGGAAGTTGAGCGCAATCTGCAGTCCTTCCAGAATGTGGGCACGCGACTTGGCACGATAGAGTTCATAGCGGGTGCGCCGCTCAATCACCGCGCGTCGGTGATCCAAATAATGGTCTAACAAATCAAGCAAGCTCATCACGCGGGGTACATTGTCCACCAGCGCGAGCAGAATTGCCCCAAAGGTAGTGCGCAGTTGCGTATGTTTGAGCAGCTGGTTGAGTATGCGGTTGGGGTTCACATCGCGGCGCAGTTCAATCACCACACGCATGCCCGTGCGGTCGGAGTAATCAGCGATGTCGGTGATGCCGTCCAGCTTGCCCGATTTGACCAGCGCGGCGATTTGCTCAATCAAGCGTGCTTTGCTTACTTGGTAGGGCAGCTCTGTGATTACAATCGCGCTTTTGCCACCGTCTAAGGGCTCAATTTGGGTTTTGCCTTGCATCACGATGCTGCCGCGCCCCGTTTCATAGGCTTGGCGAATGCCTCTGGTGCCTAAAATCAGCCCGCCTGTGGGGAAATCGGGACCAGGCAGCAGCTTCAAAATTGGCTCGAGGGTGCAGTTGGGATGCTCAAGACGATAAATCAGTGCGTCTACCACCTCGCTGAGGTTGTGCGGCGGGATGTTGGTCGCCATGCCGACGGCAATACCGCTGCCCCCATTACACAGCAAGTTCGGGAACCGCGCAGGCAGCACGGTTGGCTCCTCTGCACTTTGGAGGTAGTTGGGCATCCAGTCGACGGTCTCTTTGTCAATATCGGCAAGCATTTCCATTGCGATGGGGGTGAGGCGAACCTCCGTGTACCTCATCGCCGCGGGCGGATCGCCGTCCACACTGCCAAAGTTGCCCTGTCCATCCACCAACGGGTAGCGCATGTTAAAGTCTTGCGCCATGCGTACCAGCGTGGGGTAGACCACTTCCTGCCCGTGGGGGTGGTAGTTCGCCGTCGTCTCGCCGCACACTTTGGCAGACTTGGTGTGCGCCGAATCGGGGGTCAAGCCAAGCTCGCGCATCACATATAGAATGCGTCGCTGGACGGGCTTGAGACCATCGCGGACATCGGGCAGTGCGCGGGCGATGATGACGCTCATTGCATAGTCGAGGTAAGAGCGTTTCATCTCCTCCTCGACGGGCACCTGCAATACTTCGCGACCGATGGGGCTGTTCATACAAGGGATAGTATACCTGATGGGGCTACGGGCACCGTAGCCCCATCAGGTGCGTTGATCTACAGATACAGCCGTATCCCCAGCAAGATGAAAAGCGCGAGCCATGCGCCCAGCATGCCGATACTGACGCTGCCCAACTTCTCGACCCACGGACGCACCTCGCCCTTGCCCGAGTCGTACAGCACCAGTACCAGATAGGCAATCACAGCAACGCCCACGATGCTGGTAAGGGCGAAAATAATCACCGACGCCCAGTCCCAAACGAACGGGTAGTCG
>Ga0105160_1000648_pt1 | contig 15480 bp, 15 predicted proteins | sample GXS110809BmetaG_FD_89591 | JGI IMG/M metagenome (GOLD analysis project Ga0105160, IMG submission 89591) | Hot spring microbial communities from Gongxiaoshe hot spring, China to study Microbial Dark Matter (Phase II) - GXS 110809B | ecosystem: Environmental > Aquatic > Thermal springs > Hot... | reverse complement strand
TGAAACAAAAGTTAAACTTCTAAAGAAATCTCTTGAACTAATAACTCAAAATGAGTTTAAGTATATTGAAGTAAAAATCCTAAAAGACTTAATAAAATCATTAGAAAATTTAAACCAAACAGAAGAAGCCAAAGCAATAAAAAATGAATTCATTGAAAAAAGAAAAAATCATCCATTATACGAAAAAATACTTGAAACAGAAACTCCTATAGTAAAACTACCCAAAATAAAAATACAAGAAAACATAATCCTCCAACAAGCCATCCATCAAGATCAACTAATATCCCTCCAGTTAAAGAAAAACGAAATTAAATTCTTAAACAAGATACAGGAAATTCTACTAAAAGAAAATTCAGAAGAAAAACTAATAGAGAAGTTTATAAATATTATAAAAAACTCCTTTCTTGTAGAAGGAGTCATACTATATGACAGAGAAAAAAATAGAATATACTCCACAGAAGAACTAACAGAAGAAGATAAGTATTTCATAGGAAACATATCAAAATCCTCAAATGGCAACTTATGGTTAGACAACAATCAAGAACTCAAGAATATCTATTTTATCCCTCTAATATACTCTAACAAAGATATAAAAGGTTATCTAATAATTAAAGTGAGTAATAGTCCTACAAGTTTTATAGAAGAAGAGATATCAACATTGAAGATAAGCACAACATTACTCTCTAATAAACTAGAAATTCTAAAAAACGCAAGCAGAATAGAAAAAATGGCAAAAATAGACTTTTTAACCGGAATACCAAACCGAATAGAAATTGATAACACAATATTAAAAGAAATTGAACGATGTAGAAGAATAAGTGGTTATTGTTTTTCTATCGCAATGATAGACTTAGATAACTTCAAATATTATAACGATACCTTCGGACACATAGTTGGAGATATATTATTAAGAGAATTCAGTAAGCAAATCTCTCAACATATAAGAAAAACAGATTTTGTTGGTAGGTTTGGAGGAGATGAATTTGTTGTAATAATGCCATATACCACAAGAGAAAAAGCACTTATAGCAGCAAAAAGATGGCTAGGAATATTTGACACAGAATTCTACATAAAAATTATTCAATCATACCATGGTGAAAAAATCCAGATTCCACCAGATAAAAAACTATATATGTCTGTAGGAATTAGTGATATAATTGAAGCGGAATACGATGTAGAAAAACTCTTTTCCATAGCAGATGAAAGACTATACATCTCAAAAAAGTCAAACATAAAAATACACTAACTTTTTTTGCTTACACCATATCCAAAGATTGCTAAATCGTATTTAACCGGGTCGTTAGAATCAAACTTTTTAAGATTTTCGGTTATTTCTTCAGCAGTAATCCAATCATCTTGAGTCCTACTCGTAAGCCCTAACTCTCTAGAAATCTTTGATACATGAAAATCCAGAGGTATAACTAACTTTGAAGTTGGAATTATATCGTTCCATAATCCAGTATCTACTTCATCTTTTCTAACCATCCACCTAAGAAACATATTTATTCTTTTACAAGCACTCCCTTTCCTAGGATTAGGAACTAAAGAAGAAACCTCTACAGGAATATTCTTACTCCAAGAAAATAACTCGTCAACAACACCAATAATCATCTCTTTAACATTCCTAGAACTAGAATTTCTAGAGTAAAACTCATAAAAAAAATTTTTTAAACTCTTATATTTCTTCAAAACTAACTTCAAAGAATATAATATAAAACTAAGATGATAACCAGTTATATTCCTATAAGCAAAGTAAGAAAAACTCTTCAAGTCTTGTGGTATATCATCTATATCAAACTCTAGAACATACTCATAAGGTCTACCCTTCATAATAGAAAAGATAACCTCATTAGTTTTTGATATTATATTCGTTCTCTTACCCTGAGCAAGAGTAGAAGCAATAAACCCAGCGATTTCTTTATCATCAGAATCATTAAACTTATAAACAAATAATATAGGATCATTTTTTATAAAGTCTTTATTAGCATACTTAAGATATAGTTCATCCAACTTTACTTTTAAAGGATTATCGTTATAACTCTGAGAAAATAAAGTTAGATCTGCCATTATTTACTCTCTTTATGAACACAATCTTTTATCTTTTTATCCATCTGTGAAATATGAGACTTAATCCAATCAACAAGGAGTTTCTGAGATTTTGTAAGAAGTTCTTGCGTAAGACCTTTTGTTTTCAAATCAAACTTAAGTTTATTTGCCTCCATAATGAAAAACTGATGTTGAATCTTCTGAAATTCAAGTATTGGACACGAATGAGATTCCATAAGTTTCTCTTCATCACTAAAATGATAAGAAGCATAATCTGCCATAAAATCAAATATCTGCTCAAGTTCAGAAGAAAAACTCTTGAGATCCGAAACCTCAACTTTAGCAAGAAAATTGTTAATACGATTTATCAATTCCTTATGCTGTTCATCTATCAAATCAACACCAACCATTAAACTGTCATCAAACACTATCTTTTCCATAAACACCCCTTTGATATATTATACTCAAAAATTGTAAAAATTCAATTCCTTTATTAAACCAAAAATTAAAATGATATCTACTAAATTATTGCAAACTTAGACAATAACTCAATCCACCTATCTACCACAAAACACAAATTGATAAGGTTAAGGTATTTTATTAACAATAACTTGTATGAATATAAATGAATTCTTTAATACATCCAAGATATTAGTAATAGCAGAAATAGGAATAAACCATAACGGTGATTTTGAGAAATTAATTAAACTAATAGAAAAAGCAAAATACTCTGGTGCCGATGCTGTAAAATTCCAAATTTTCTCAAAAGAAACCTTCTACATAAACGAAAGATATCTACCAGAAGAAATTAAAAAAAACCTTCCTCTAGAAATATTCAAAAAAGTATTTATAGATTATAACAAATACAAAGAAGCATTTGAATATTCAAAGAAAATCGGTTTAATTCCATTCGCAACACCCCTAGACATTGAGAGTTTTGAATTTCTAAACGATATAGGAGTAGAATTATTCAAAGTAGCCAGTTCAGATATAACATACATACCTCTTCTAAAAAGAATATCAAGAACCAAAAAACCTGTTATAGTATCAACTGGCTTTAGTCCTATAAAAGAGATTAAAAAATACATAAAACTACTAGAAGAAAATCCAACTATAATAATGTTCTGCGTTTCAAGATATCCATCAAAACCGAGTGATATCTCAATACCTGAATTTATGAAATTTAGAAAAACTTTTGAAAACCCAAAAAACAAAAGATATGTAGGTTTTTCAGACCATACAAAAACTTTATCAATACCCATAAGTATGGTAGCACTTGGAGCAAAAGCAATAGAAAAACATTTAACTCTAGATGAAAATGATAATTCCTATGACAATATGGTATCAATATCTCCTGAAAAATTCAAAACTATGGTAGAAATGATAAGAGAATTAGAATACACTCTCAGCACTCCTTCTAGAAATCTTCCATCAGAATTTGTAAAAAAGATGTCAATGAGAAGTTTTGTAGCACTAAACAACATTACTAAAAATCAACCTATAGAAGAAGACAACTTAGAAGCACTAAGACCAGCAATCTTCAAAGAATGCTCTATAGAAAACTGGAATAAAATCATTGGCAAAAAATCAAAAAAAGATTACTTACCTAAAGAACCACTTTAAACTTCAAAAATTCCCTCAATATCCTAAACTTTTAATAAAGTATAAGGGTATTCAAAATCTTCCTTTTTGCTCCAATCATTATAAAGTTAAGAAAATCCTAAAGAATACAAAACTTTTTGTAATGTATTACACAACCTCAAGAATATATTTTATCTAGGTTATAATACTTCCTACAAGATATAGAGAACTCAAATTGAATTACAAAAAACTTTTAGTTATAATTATTCGTAAGCAACTGGAGAAAATTATGGGAAAAGATAAAAACGAAAAGGAAGAAATACTTACATGTTCTTTTTGTGGTAAAACCTCGGAAACGGTAAGAATAATAAAAGGAGACAACGCAAATATATGTGAGGAATGTGTAAGGGTATGTAATTTCATAATAGAAAATGAAAACAAAACTATAACTCCATCAAAAGTTATAAAAAGGTTATTAAAACCAATAGAGATAAAGAAAATATTAGACCAATACATAATAGGACAAGAGCAAGCGAAGAAGATATTATCGGTTGCGGTTTATAACCATTACAAAAGACTTATATCAGAAGAGATAGGGTTTAACGGAGATGTAGAGATAGAAAAAAGTAATATAATGATGATAGGCCCTACTGGAAGTGGTAAAACCTATATGGCAAGGACTCTTGCTAAGATACTTGATGTTCCTTTTGCTATAGCAGACGCAACAACATTAACAGAAGCAGGATATGTTGGAGATGATGTTGAAAATGTATTACTAAGACTTATTTTAAATGCGGGAAATGGTGAAATAACCGAGGAAGCAATAGAAAAAGCACAGATGGGAATAGTTTACATTGATGAAATAGACAAAATATCCAGAAAAAGCGAAAGCCCATCCATAACAAGAGATGTATCTGGTGAAGGTGTTCAACAAGCACTACTCAAACTGATGGAAGGGACAATAGCATCTGTGCCACCACAAGGCGGTAGAAAACACCCAAATCAAAAAGTCATATACATAGACACAAGAAACATACTATTCATAGTAGGTGGTGCATTCGTAGGACTAGAAGACATAATAATGAAAAGATTAGGTAAAAATAAGATAGGTTTTGTAAACGAGGAAAGAAAAGAAAAACTAAAAAGAGAAAATATCCTTAGGCATGTATTACCAGAAGATTTAATAAAATTTGGAATGATACCAGAATTTGTAGGAAGAACTCCAATTCTAGCAGTATTTGACGAACTCTCAGAAGAAGAACTCAAAAGAATACTAGTAGAACCAAAGAATGCTATAATAAAACAGTATCAAAAGTTATTTGAATACGAAGGAGTGGAATTAACATTCACTGACGATGCATTAGACGAAATTGTAAAACTCTCAAAAGAAAGAAAAACTGGAGCAAGAGGTCTGAGAAGTATAATAGAAGACATAATGTTAAATGTAATGTTTGAAATACCATCAATGGAAGGAGTAAAAGAATGTATAGTAGACGCTGAAGTAGTCCAAAAGAAAAAACATCCCAAGTTAGTATTCCACAGCGATGAACCAAAATCTAAAGCCAAAACAGCATAAGGAGGAAAAATGGAAGTAAAACTAATTGATTACTCTACTGCTCCACTAGAGAAACTATACGCAGCCTTTAGAACATGTTATTCACAAAAAACCCCCATTGAGATATGGGAAGAAATAACAACAGGTAAAATTCCAAAAGAAAAAATAGTTTCTTTCATAGAAGAAAGATTAAAAACAGGTCATTCTTCACCATTAGAACAAGTTGTTTTTTGGTTTGCTGTAGCAGGTATATCAAGAAGTTGCTCACACCAACTAGTTAGACACCACATAGGTATAAGTTTTGAACAACAATCCCAAAGATATGTAAAATACAAAGAAGATAAACTAGAGTTCATAACTCCAAAAACTATAAAATCCGACCCCGAAGTGTATGAAAAATATCAAAAAGTGATGAAAGAAATCAGCGATTTTTACCAATTTGCTCTCAATAAGGGAATACCAGCAGAAGATGCTAGATTTGTATTACCAAACGCTACCCCCACAAATTTTCATATTCTTGTAAACTTTAGAGAACTTCAACATATAGCAGATTTAAGATTATGCACAAGAGCACAGTGGGAAATAAGACAATTAATAGCAAAAATGAGAAGCGAAATAATGAAAGAAATACCCGAATTAGGTAAATTCTTACAACCTAAATGCGGAGAATATAGACTAGGATATTGCGACGAAGAATATAAAGAATACATAAAATGCCCTCTATCAAAAGTAAGACCCCATAAAGAAGATCTATTTAGAATATACAACGATGTTGTGAAAAACCAAAATCTCGGAAAAACCCAAGCAAAACCCCTATCAGAAGAAGAGTTTAACATAATAGAAGAAAAACATTACCCAAACGAAAGAGAATTATATTAAACATCACAACTAATCAAATCAAAAACTATACTCTCCAAGTTCAGATATACAAATACAATCCTAAATACAAAACAGTATACTTCAAGTATTTGCTTTATGAAGTTTATTCACGAGTTTAGTTATTTTTGATCAAGATATGGGAAATTAATGGATTTTGACTTTGCTTTTAGTAATCAAAAAGCATTTCTTGAAACTCTACACACCTAAAAGATCTCTCACCCCTCAACATTCTATTCTCATCTCCTACCAGAAAGAGCAATTTTTTCTCTCAAAGATGTTTTCTTTCTACTTAATTTAACCAAACTCCTAACCAAAGTTCAGTTTGCTTTTTATGGAAAAAAACTCTAGATTTAATATATAATTTTTATAGAGAGGTGAAGTGAAGATGGAAAAGAAAGATATGACAAAAAGCAACTGGCAATTACTTTTTATCGGGATAGGTATTATGTTTGTAGGTTTAGTAGCAGTAGCATTAGTAGGACCTAACTATCACGGTATACCTGCCCTAATTGCTTCCAGTCTCCTCTTGTTAGGTGCAATAACAGTATTTTGGAGTTTAGCAACAAAATTTGAATAAAGGTATATGTTAGTTGAAGTCTTAAAATCTAAAATACATAACGCTACAATAACTGATACATTTATTGATTATGAAGGTAGTATAGGTATAGACGAAGAATTAATGGACTTGGCAGGACTAAAGGAATTTGAGAAAGTTCATATATGGAATATCAATAACGGAGAAAGATTTGAAACATATGTTATAAAAGAACCCAGAGGTAGTAGAAGAATAACAATAAATGGAGCAGCAGTAAGGCTTGTTCACAAAGGAGATAAAGTAATAATTGCCAGTTTCTGCTTAGTAAACGAAAACGAAAAAATTCAACCAAAAATAGTAATTTTAGACCCAAATAACAACCCCAAAAGGTAATAAAATGATACATCCATCATACTTAAAAACATTAAAAGAAAATAATCAAAAGATTTCAATGATAACATGTTATGACTACTCAAGTGCTAGGATTATATCACAATCAAAAATAGATGTAGTGCTTGTAGGTGATTCTCTTGGAATGGTAATATATGGTTATAGTTCTACTCTACAAGTAAGTATGGAACAAATGATATACCATACAGAAGCAGTAGCAAGAGGACTTAAAGGTGAAAAATTACTAGTTTCCGATATGCCGTTTTTATCATATCAAACATCTACAAAAGATGCTGTTTTAAACGCTGGGAGTTTAGTTAAAGCAGGAGCAAATATAGTCAAAGTAGAAGGAGGTAAAAGAGTTATAGATAAAATAAAGGCAATCATTGATGCAGACATACCAGTAATGGGACATTTAGGTCTAACCCCCCAAAGCATAAATATAACAGGTGGTTATAAATTACAAGCAAAAACCGAAAGCGAAATTGAAAAACTTTATGAAGATGCCTTACTTCTTGAAAAGGAAGGTTGTTGTGCTATAGTGCTGGAATTAGTTCCAGAAGAAGTAGCAAAAGTTATAACAGAAAACTTAAAAATTCCAACAATTGGAATAGGTGCAGGTAAGTTTTGCGATGGACAAGTTTTAGTTTTTCACGATATGTTAGGTTTTTTCACAGACTTCAAACCAAAACATGTTAAACACTACTCAAACCTATCAGAAGAAATACTAAATTCTCTCAATAAGTTCTCAGAAGAAGTTAAAAACAATAAATTTCCAGAAGAAGAGAATACTTTCAGACTACAGAGTAATATAGACCCATACAAAATAATTAAAAAAGTTACTTCCAAATTTGACTTACCTACTCAGGAGGAATAACATTTTTCAAGATATCCAATATTAGGTTATGTATAACTCCATTTGAAGCGACTATAGTCCTAGAATTTATTGTAAACTCTCCACCAAAATAATCTGTAACTCTACCACCTGCCTCTTCAACAATAATTTTACCAGCAGCAGTATCCCAAGGCTTAAGATTCTCCTCATAAAAAACTTCAAAACTTCCTCTAGCAACATACACTAAATCCATACAAGCAGACCCTAACCTCCTAAACCCCTGATACTCATAGAGTATCTTTCTTAGTGGTTTTATAAGTTCTTCAATTCTTCCTTCCCTATGATAAGGGAAACCAGTAACAACCAAAGAATGCTGTGGCAAACTAACATTTGACACAAATATTCTTTTGCCGTTCATAAAAGCACCTTCCCCAAGTATTCCATAGTATAGTTCATCCAAAATCGGATTATAGATAACCCCACCAACAATATTTCCCTCAACCTCCAGTCCTATTGAAACCGCTACAAAAGGAATAGAGTGAATAAAATTAACAGTTCCATCCAAAGGATCAATTATCCACCTAATAGAAGATTCAGAAGAAATTTCCCCCATCTCTTCCGCTAAAAACGATGACTCAGGATATAACTTCTGAAGTTCATTAACTATGATACTTTCAGACTTCTTATCATACTCTGTAACAGGATCAGCATAACCTTTTAACTCATATTCTATACCTTTCTCAAGAATTCTGTAGAAACCTTCCCTTAGTATAGAACCTGCTTTCTTACTAACCTCAATAGCATCAAAAACCATATCTCTGTAATTCATCAGAAACCAACCCTCCCATCTTTTTCTTGTTTTCTATAATACTGAAAATACATAAAAGCACTAGGAGAAGATGACATAATCCCCTCCTTATTTACTGGAATTTCATAAGATTCCAAATACTCCATAACTAACTTATAGTATTCATTCAATTTTTTCATATCTTCACTATTCCCTCCAACATCAGGATGAAGATCTTTTGATTTCTTCCTAAAAATTTTCTTAAAAGATTTTATAGATACCTTATCACCTAAACCAAAAAATTCTATAGCCTCAATCAGTTTTTCATAATCCATAAAATAATTTTCTTTAAAAAAGCCACTTTCTTTCAAAGATTAAAATTTTCAAAAACCTAAGAAATCTAAATACACATAACTAAAATAAATTAAAAAATCTCAAATATTACACTCTCACTATCTTAATAAAACTTGAAGGAATTTCATCAATAAACCTTGATGGAGATACTATATTATGCCTTATAGAACCAATTCTTATAAACCTACTAGATGTTATTATAAGTTTCTTTTTTGCTCTTGTAATGCCCACATAAAACAATCTTCTTTCTTCATCAAGTAGAGAAGGACTATGAACGTTTTTTGAATGAGGTATTATTCCGTCAACAGCACTGAAAATAAAAACTACAGGGAATTCTAATCCTTTAGATACATGTAAAGTCATAAGAGATACATAATCTAAATCCTCATCAACTTCATCGGAATTAGTCATAATAGCAGAGTTATTTACAAAATCCTCAAAACTCTTTCCACCGTTTTCTTCAAAATCCATAATAGAACTAATTAATTCCTCAACATTTTCTATTCTTTCCTCATAGTTATCATAGGCTCGTTTTAAATAACCATAGTAATCTATTTTATCAATCAATTTCCTAACTCTAGAAGAAATACTTTCACTTTCATCCTGTAATATCTCAATTGCTTCAACAAAACTAGATATCTCTCCTTTTACAATACCCTGACGAGATAAATCCAAAGTAGCAGATAAGAAATCTTTACCAGTTTGAACTCCATAGTCGTATATTCTAGAGATAGCAACCTCACCTATTCCTCTTTTAGGTATATTTATAATCCTAGAAAAACTAACAAAATCATACTTATTGACAAAAAACTTCATATAAGCAATTATGTCTTTGATCTCTGCTCTTTCGTAAAAACTTATACCAGAATAGACTCTATAAGGTATATTTTCTTGGATAAAAACTTCTTCAAGTATTCTTGAAAGATAATTTGCTCTATAAAAAACCGCTATGTCCTTATACTTAAAACCATCCTTTACAAAAAGTTTTATATAACTGGCTATCAAATAAGCCTCTTTTCTCTGATCGTATGTTTCTATAAATACAGGAATATCCCCTTTATTTCCAATACCTTTTATAACCTTTTCTTTTCTTCTAAAAAGCATACTAGCCGAAACACTATTAGAAACTCTAATTATCTCTTCTGTTGATCTATAATTAGTCTTCAATATAACAACTTTACAATTTTTGAAATCCTTGTCAAAGTTCCTTATATTTTCAACACTTGCTCCTCTCCAGCCGTATATAGATTGATCATCATCACCAACAACACATATATTTCTATCTTGATTTAGAATAAGTTTTATAAAATCATATTGAAGAGGATCTGTATCCTGAAATTCATCTATCATAAGATACTTCCACCTATTTTGGTAAATTCGTCTAATCTCCTCATCCGACTTTAAAAGTTTGTAAGGTAATATTATCAAATCTACAAAATCAACAGCATTATTCTTCCTTAATTCCTCTTCGTATATTTGCACAAGTTCTTTTATAATATCTCCAAAAGTTTCAACAACATCATACCCATATCTAACATCATCTATTATCTCCATTACTCTTTCAGGAGAGAGTTCTCTGAAATTATATTTTTTTACAATATTCCTAATGACTCTGAGTTGATCATCTTTATCATAAACCACAAAGTTTTTACTCAACCCCATAAGATAATAATTTTCCTTAACTATAGAAAGACCAAGAGAATGGAAAGTTTTTATCCACCAATTACCAGTATCCTCAACTCCAGTTAATCTTGATATTCTTGTTCTCATCTCATTAGCAGCCTTATTTGTAAATGTAACACATAATATCTGATTAGGAGATGCTTTTCTACTAAGAACAATATAAGCAAACCTATATGTTATAACCCTAGTTTTACCAGAACCAGGTCCAGCAATAACTAAAACTGGCCCTTCGGTTGAAACAACAGCCTCCTTCTGTTCATCATCAAGATCACTCAAAAACCTATCCAAAATTAATTCTTCCATAATAGATAATTATAATTATCTATGTTTTAAAAACATCTTTTCAAATACTTTCTTAACCTTATTTATCTCACAAACTTCAAAATCAACTCCATCTATAAAATTACACTTAAAAGTAAAAAAAATTATCGTAAACTTAAAAATTAAAAACATAACTCAACGATAACCCAGGAATAGGGAATGAACTAACTCCTTTACCAGATACTAAATACCCCTCCATCCTAAAAGTTTTGAAAAACTCAAAACCTACATTAATTGATGTAAGAGGATAGACATACCTAGCATTATTAAATGAAACTACATTAAAAAATAATCTGAAGTTTACTAAAAACTTAAACCATTCTGTCATTGATGACTCTAAATATACAGGAAAGACAATATTAATAGAATTCTCAAGGAAATTGAGAGACTGATTAGTTATTTCCGATAACAAATAGTTTACTTCAATTCCTGTTGCAAATGTATTACTAGTATTCTCAAATACCGACACTTTTGTATCAACGGAAAAAGATATACTTCTAAAAAACTTATCAGGAAGAGCATAAGAAACAAATACTCCAGTATCAATACCCCAAAAATCCTCTCTATATATTCCTTTTCTTAGTTGTAAATGGAAATTTCTAGCAGAATTTCCCAACTTCAAGGATACTTCTTTTTCTGATAAAGAAGAGGCGGTAGTTAGAGTGCTAACCACCGGAAACTGAATACAAGAAGATAAAAACAACAATGGAAGAAGAAATAAAAATACATTCCTTATCATATACTCAACTTTTTCATTCTATTGACGGCTTCTTCTATTCTATCATCAGGTGCAGTCAATGAAATTCTAAAATACCCTTCCCCATACTCTCCAAAACCATTACCCGGAGTTACTACTATTCCCGCTTCTTTTAAAAAGATCATAGATACTTCTTTTGAAGAAAGTCCTTTTGGATTCTTAACCCACAAATAAAAAGTTGCGTTTGATGAAAAAACCTCAAACCCTATGTTTGACAACATTGATACCATCTTCTTTTTTCTTCTAGATATTATATCTCTATTTTGCTGAGCATATTTTTCCATATCTGGTTGAAGTGCTCTTATACCTGCAACCTGTATTGCGTTAAATACTCCAGAATCAACATTTGATTTTATAGATAACAATCCTTGAACAATATCCTTATTACCTAAAGCAAAACCTATTCTCCAACCTGTCATATTAAATGTTTTTGAAAGAGAATGAAATTCAATTGCTATATCTCTTGCCCCAGGAATGTTAAATATACTGATAGGTTTGCTATCTCCTTCATATATCTCTGAATAAGCAAGATCAGAACATAGAATTATCTCATACTTTTTAGCAAACCATACTGCTTTCTCTAACTGTTCATAAGAAGCGGTAGCAGATGTTGGATTGTTAGGATAATTTATAAACATAATTTTCGCTTTTGACAAAATATTCTCTGGGATACTATCAAAATCTGGGAAAAATTTGTTTTCTTCTTTCAAGGGCATTTTATAAGGAGTTGCACCTGCTAGGATGGTTGCTCCATTATAAACAGGATAACCCGGATCCGGAACCAAAGATATATCATTTGGTTCCAAAAAAGCCCAGTGTATATGTGCTATTCCTTCTTTTGAACCTATAAGAGCAATTATCTCACTCTTAGGGTCAAACTCTACTCCAAACCTCCTATAAAACCACTCAGAAACCGCTTTTCTGAATTCTATCATACCAGCATAAGAAGGATATCTATGATTTGCTGGATTTTTTGCCCCGTCGTAAAGAGCCTCTATAATAGGTTCCGGAGTAGGAATATCAGGATCCCCTATACTCAAATCTATAACATCAACTCCCTTTGATATCATTTCATTCTTCATTTCATCTATTTCAGCAAACAAATACTTAGGAAGTTTTGAGAGATTATTACTCAACTTAGACTTTATATTAAAATCCTTTACCATCTATACCTCCGTTTAACACAACTTGTAAAATATTATAACTAAAAAATATCTTCTATCAAATTAGGAGAACCCTTTGTAGTTTTACAATGAAAATTTTACAAAAGACTTCATAATGTAAAGTTAAAAAATCCACATAACTATATGTTATTCAAGTTTTGACATAAACTAACTTCGTAGAATTTTTGAATTAAAACACTAGTTCATTTAAAATTGTTTCAATCTGGAGGGGATGATGAGTTTTTCTTTATCAAAAAAAGCAATTGAAATTGAACCTTCCCAAACTTTATCAATAGGAGCTAAAGCAAAAGAATTAAAAGCAAAAGGATTAGATGTTATAAACTTAACTGCTGGAGAATCTGATCTTCCTGTTCCTAGTTGGATACTAGATAACCTTGAAAAATACCTAAAAACAAACGGCACTAATACCTACAAACCCACAGCAGGAATAGTAGAACTCCGAAAAGAAATTGCAGAAAAATACAAGAAATACAATAATGTTGACTATACCCACAAAAATATAATAATATCAATAGGTGCAAAACAAGCCATATACTTAGCCTTAGCTTCAATATGTAATGAAGGAGACGAAGTTATATTAATATCCCCATACTGGGTTAGTTATTTAGAACAAATAAAATTAGTAGGTGCAAAACCTGTAATCCTGAATACCTCAATAAAAGATGGATTCATACCAGATATAAAAAAATTGGAGTCCTTAATAACTCCTAAAACAAAAGCAATAATAGTAAATAGTCCTTCAAATCCAACAGGAGCAGTATACCCTAAAGAACTACTAAGCAAAATAGTAGAAATAGCAGTAAATAAAAGATTTTATATAATCTCGGACGAAATATATGAGAATTATGTCTATGATGGTGAATTTGTTAGTATAGCATCTTTATCACCTGATGCTAAAGAAATAACCATAACTATAAACGGATTTTCTAAGTCTCATTCCATAACAGGTTGGAGAATAGGATACGCCTGTGCTTCTGAAGATATAATAAACGCTATGGATTCAATACAAAGTCATATATCCTCAGGGACCTCTTCAATAGTCCAATACGCTATGTTGGGTTTCCTTTCACACTATGAAGAAGATGTAAAAAAAATCCACCAGGAATTTATAAAAAGAAGAAACTATATAAAAGAAGAACTATCAAATATTGACAAAATAAAAGTTTTTGTTCCTCAAGGAGCGTTTTATTACTTTATTGATGTATCAAAATGCTACAACGATAAAATCAAAAATTCCATAACCTTCTGTTCGGAATTATTAGATAAAAAGCTTTTATCCGTTGTGCCTGGAATTGCCTTTGGAGACGACAATTTTATAAGAATTTCTTTTGCAGCAAGTATGGAATCTATAAAAGAAGGTATAAGGAGACTAAAAGAATTCATTCAAGAAATATAAATAAGGGGACATACCCCCAATTATTTTTTCAATATCTCCTCTATAGCTTTAGCCTTCAAGAATCTTTTATTTATTTCTTCCCAATCTGCATACTTTATTATCTCAAGTATGTAAGATTTTTTATCTGAACCAAAATCAATGAAGAAAGCGTGTTCATACACATCTATAGTCCAAACAGGCCAAGTCTCCCAAACACCTCCATGGTTATGAGCATCAGCTAAAAAGTTATGAATTTTACCATCTCTGAAATCATAAGCAGTTATAGCCCAACCTCTAGCTGCCATAGCACACGCTATAGCATCCTCTATAAAAGCTTCCCAAGAACCAAAGTCTTCTTTTACTTTCTTAACAAACTCTAAATTATCACTCGGTTGTTTAGGATTAGGAGTTATAGTAGCAAAATACAATTCATGAAGAATTTGACCATCTGCGTTAAAAGTTTCATCAACTTTTAAAGCTCTATAAGCACTATATTGAGCAGCTGCCTTGCTCCTATCTACAGTTTTAAGCAATTCATCTATCTCATTTCTCTTATTTACATAACCTGCATAAAGTCTATCATGGTGTATTTCCATCGCTCTTTGGGAAATGGGCGGTATAGCATCTTTACCAAATTTAAGATCCACTACATTAAAAGCCATAAAAACCTCCTGTATATTGAATACTAATAAATCATACTCTAAAAGTCAAGTTTTTAAAATAAGAAATATACAATACCATACAAAAATCCTACCTAAAAAGGAAAACATATACGAAAACAACAAAATTATATCAAAAACTTACTTTATGAAAAATCCAATTACCAGAAAAGGAATCAAAAACCAGAAAGAATTACATATATTGATCGTATATCATTTTTATAACCTTACAATCAATAAAATGACCACTCTTTCTTGCTATAAACTCACCAACTATTCTTGGTGAAAAAATAGCAATAGCTCCTATTAAATCCAAAACCTTATGTCTTACACTCTCGTCTGGGTATCTATCACCATTAAGAGATTTTTTTTCCACTCTACTATAAACATGAACATTACCCAAACTAGCACCCAAAACTAAACCTGCCTTCTTTAGTTTTTCAGCATCCTCTATAAAACCAAAAGTCCTAGCATTTGATATTTCTTTTATGTAGTTTTCTTCATTAATTTCAATTCTTATGTGTTCTCTTCCTATAACC